>Ga0209645_1000207_pt1 | contig 31647 bp, 33 predicted proteins | sample ETNvirenome_6_30_FD_184070 | JGI IMG/M metagenome (GOLD analysis project Ga0209645, IMG submission 184070) | Marine viral communities from the Pacific Ocean - ETNP_6_30 (SPAdes) (version 2) | ecosystem: Environmental > Aquatic > Marine > Oceanic | place: Pacific Ocean | collected 2013-06-19
TGTCCTGATCCGGCTATTTGCACTGCGGTAATTTCATATGGTGTAGCACCCTGATTAATAATTATTGTAACATTTGTAGCATATTCGGCCGTTAGGTTAACGTTTATAAAGTTTGCAGTAATATCACCTGCTGGTGTTGTGTGATAAAATACGTGTCCATCATTCCAGTTATGAGCAACAACTCCTGATTGTCCTGTTAGTGTTTGGAATTTTTCTTCTACACCTCTATCAAAATGCACGTCTTTTGTAAATGTTGTTTCTGCTCCAGTGCTTGCCGCATCAGTAATACCATATCCACCAAGTGAAGTTGGTGTTCCTGACAGCGAACCAAATGCTCCATCAAACGCATCAGTAATACCATATCCTGCTATTGTGGTTGGTTTGGCAGAAATATCTGCAAATTCTAAATTGTTAATTGTTACTGTATTGAAATCAATTGAAGTAGCACCAGTAAAATCTACTGCACCTGTTGGTGCCATATTGTTTAATGTCGCCGCATCTGATATTCCGTAACCAGCAAGTGTTGTTGGTTTGCCTGTAAGGTCAGCAAACGCAACGGTTGTAAGATAATCTGTACCTGCCACTGCCGCTGAAATATTTCCTGAACCGTCTGCTTTTACTATTCCTGTGATAGCACCTACTACCGGATCTGTTTCTGTAACAGTTAGACCATTTACAGTAGCACCTGTAAAGTCTACAGTCGTTCCGCTTGGAAAGTCTACATTGTTAGAACCACTTCCTATAGTGACCAACGTTGTTTGTGATGCACCAATGTTTACATTACCTGATGTAAGTGCTCCACTACCACCTGTAATGTTTGCGTCACCACCTGTGCTGTTTGTTTCTGTAGCATCACCACCTGAGATTGCTAAATCATTGCCATCTGCAACACCTGCTCCAACTGCCTCTGCTTCTAAACCAGTACCAGTCAAAGCACCGCCTGTTGTAAGTGCATCTGTTATTCCATATCCAGCAAGTGTTGTTGGTGTACTTGTAATGTTGGAAAATGCTGTTGTCACACCTGTTAACGCACTACCGTCTATTGCTGGTAAAGCACCTGTGAGTGTAGTTGCATTTAGTGTGCCATATACACTGTCAACTAATATAGTTGAGTCTGCGGCAACAACATCTACTGATTGTGTTGATCCTGCTGGGATCACTATACTTGAAGTTGCGTTGGAAATAGCAGTATCTACTTGTGTTTGTGTATAAGCATCTGCAATTCCATAACCTGACAATGTTGTTGGTGTTCCTGTTACTGCACTAAAGGCTATTCCGCTTACAGTTATGCCAGTTAAAGCACTTCCGTCTATTGCTGGTAGAGCTCCTGTCAATGCTCCTGCATTAATTGTACCTCCTACACCGTCAATTAGCACAGTTGAATCATCTGCAAAAACACTACCTATAAAATCACCTTTTACAGTGTTGTTAGATGAATCTACAATAATTGATGAATCCTGGCCTATTAAATCACCTTGAACTGCATTTACTGCAAGAGTTCCACCAGTTGCTCCAGATGTTCCTGTTACAATTTTAAGGTTTGCTACATCACCATAAACTTCAGTAAAGTTTTCGTTGATTTTTATCATAGCTAATCTTAATGGATCACCGCCTCCACTGTTTGCTGCTGATCCTACATTTATTGTTTGAATAGCCATTATACTCTCCCTACCACAACTTCGACTGTTCCGTGATCATCAGTATCTTTTACACCTACTGCTTTACCTATCACTTGCCCTATTCCTGGCGAATTGTTTACTATTGCATATCCTGGAACAGCACTTGTAACAAGCATATCTCCTTTACGTACTTTACCTATAACTTTACAAGGCACTCTACCTTGTAATGCTAATCCTACAACGTGATCACCTTCTAATGCACTATTCATCAAGTGAGCTGGATTAGTAGTTATAATACCTGCTACTCTTGTGTCGCCTTTTGAATTACATAACGTTACTTCTGCATCACCACCAAATACAACAACTGTGCCTGGCTCATAATCATCATCACCTAAATAGTTTTCAGCTAAGTCGGCATATAAAGCACTTGTTGCTTCGCCATTGAATATTGTTGCCCATACAGTATTATACCTATTTGTGTTAGATCCAATACTGACTCCATTATCTGCGCCACTGTTTGCAGGACCTGTAATATTACCAGTATGTCCAATTGTTCCTATACCTGAAAGATTTGTCATAGTTGCACCAAGTGCAACTGATGCATTACCAATTGTTATGCTATCGTTTGCAAGTTCAGAATTACCAATTTCTCCAGTACCAAGAGTAACACTTTTACCGCTTAAATCAAGAGTATTAGCTAATTCATCTGCACTAACACCTTCGTCTTTTATACCTACCCAACCGTCAGTGATTTCAAAGTTTGCACTATCAAAACTGGCTAATCCGCTTGCGGCTTGTTTTGCCGCAGCATCTCCTGTTGGTGCCGCCGCCGCAGTTGTAGCAAGATTAAGATTTAGTTTTGCTTGTTCTATACCTGCATCTGATTTAATATCTGCATTAACAATTACGCCAGCTGCAATGCTTGCTGTCATTTCACCAGGTGCTGTTCTTGTAAACCCAATATCGCCGATGATAGTTGCATTTTCACTTTGTTGAGCTGTACCTGTAAAAATTAAAAAATCACCATTTAATGGAGCACCAGTACCAGTGATAGTAACATCACCTATATCATTTAGTTCATCAGTTTTACCATCAACATAAGTTTTGTTTGCACCGTCACTTCCTGTGATAGGTAGTGCTAAGTTTGTTAATCTATTACTACCCATATTAAGCACATCTTGCATAGGTGTTTCACTAAATCCTGCTCCACCTAAACTTAAAAAACCTGGTCCTATTACAGGCGATACAGGTTGACCGTTTCTGTCAAGACCTAGCCTTGCATTTATATAACCTTCAACGGCAGTTTGTGTTGGTACCGCATCTCCTTTAGCATCAGTAAAAGTATCATCTGCACTAAATTCATTTACACGCACACCTCGTTTAAATCCAATACCATCGATGTTTGTAAGAACAAGTGCCGCATTGAATGTTACACTACCTGTACCTTGGTCAACTGTAAAAAATCTACCAACACGGAAGAAACCATCTTGATCGGTAAGCACTGCAAAAACACGCCCTTTATTACGTTCTTGTACTTGTGCCGCACTAGAATTACCTGTGCTGTCAATAGCATCGTTTGTGCTTATAACTGATGTACCAAAAGGTCGACCAAAAATTCTATCTGGATAGTTACTTGTGTTAAATCCTCCTGTACCAATGTCAAGCATATCGTGTCCTGTTGCACGAGTAGTTGAAATGTTTACAGTAATTTCTCCTGCTTCACCGGCTACTAAACCACCTTTTAAGGTTATACCTGCTGTATTTGTTAAACTTGCTCCTAAACCAGCACTGGTAGCCGGATAGGCAATATCACTATTAGCTTTATCACTTATACCTATCATAGCAATAGTAACATTACCAGTACCTGGATTATATTGATATTCTGCATATGAATCAATTGTATGAACTTTTTGTCCCCAAGCAAAAATCATTTCTCCGGTTTGCACTCTAGCTATATTAGAATCATCAAGAGGATTGATTATAATAAATCTATCACCTACTTTACTACCGAAAGTTTTTGCTGCATCTGGTGTAACTGCCGCTAATATATCTGTATAATTAGGATCAACTGTGAATGTAGCATTTTCAGCTACATTTATGTAATCGTTATTTGCAGTCAAATCAATGTATCTAAAATTTGCGTCAAATGTAACTACTCTTTCTGTAGTAGTTGTATTGTATCCTGCTGTAATAGTACTACCAAAAGCAATTGTTCTATATGTTATGTTTGTGTCACCTGTAAATACAAAGGCAGTACTTGGTCTAGTAGATGGATTGACTACTGGAAAATTATTTAGAATAAAGTTTTGTTTGTGTCTAATAATAGCAGTTGTATCGTGTGGACTAGTTTCTTGTAGTCCATTAGAAGCTGTTCCTTCGATACCAGTGCCTAAATTCAATCTCCATACTCTAGCATCTCTAACAGGAGTGCTATCATCATATACTGCTGTTCCTGTAATTGTAACAGTAAGAATACCTCCAGTGCCACTTGCTGTTTGCACTGTTATTGTAGCATCATTAGTGCTAGAAGTGCCGCCTAATAATGCACCATCTACTACAAAGGTTTCAGTAGGTGCATATCCTGCACCAGCATTTACTATGTCTACTCCATAACCATTAGTTCTATCTTTATATATATTGAATGTTGCTTTAGACGATTGCGGACTACTTCCTGAATATGTTGCGGCAATAGCATCATTAACATCTTCATATTGACCAAATTTGTAAGTTTGCTGTTGCGCATTTGTAATTTCATATGGTTGGTATAGTCCACTTGGGTGTAATATTTCAACTTCGCCAACGTTTAATGGAAACCCAGTAAGATCATAAACAAAAACAAAAAGTTTTTCTGCATCAGCACTTAGATCTTGTAGTGTTACAGATGATGGTTGTTGAAGAATTGTAGCACTATCGTCTGTAGTTACATCGTCTGTAGCATTGAAAGTGCCTGTTATATCAGTAATATAAATCCTTTTATTGCCTTCGCCTAATGCAGAAACTGTTGCACTAGCACCTGTAACCTGTTGTTCGATCGTATCTCCAACAGTAACGCCTCCTGGCACTGCACTTGCAAAATCCATATAACCTTCTATATTGCAAACTTTTGCTGGGAATACCATATCATCTCTAAGATTTACAGCGGTTGGAATTTCGTCCGGGTCAGCACCTGCAGAAACTAATCCATAAAAACCATAGCTGTTATTACCACCTAAACTTCTAATTTGCGAACCTTTATCTGCAATATAGCCAGTATGACAATAATATGTAAACATACTTACAGTTTCAGTTAATGCATTGTTTACAGCGGCAATGCCGTATCCTAAATCATTCACCTGCGTAAAGTCATTTGATAACATACTTCTGTTACCGCCAGACTGTACAAAAATATCAACTCCTGTACCGCCAGTATATCCATTACCATTATTACTTGTTTCATCTAGTATTAGTTCAACAGTACCTGCTGTTTGATTATAATTTTCTATAGCATTTACCTGATACCTTGCTCCTGCTAACACAAAAGGAAACGGCGTAGGTGGTCTCCTAATAAACAAACCTTGATTTGCAGGAGAGCCAATTGTAATTCTAAATGCATTTGTAACTGTGTTTATAGTTGCAGGCATATTAGCCGCGTAACCATCAATATATTGTCCACCTGCAAAACTTCTTGCTGTACCTTTTGATCTAGCAAAACTTGTGCCTGTTTGACAATAAGGTGATCTTGTAAGTATTTGTCCTTCTGGATCTAACACCATCATAAATCCGCCCTGTCTTTGCACAGTAATATTTCTTACAATAGTGGCATCATTACATAAGAATACATCCATTTCTTCATTGTTTTTAGGAGGATTGTAATTTGCATCAAATGCAAATGCAACACAATCAACTAACCCGTCTAAATTAATTTGTGCATTACCTTCTGCTGTATAATCTGCATCATAAACTTGTGGTACACCACCTAATGCAGTGAATGGGTTGCTGTTATCATTTACAAGTACACTTGCAATAATTGTTTTTAAGTACAGAATTGCTGCTTCTGTTTCTGTTTCTTGCCCGGCTACTGCACCTTCATAATATGCACCTTGGTTAACTAATGTTTCTTTTCTACCACCAACTTTTAAATCTTTTATTAACCCGTTAATAATTAATTCTGTATCTCGTCTACATTTTGATTCACTATAAGTTAGTGATGGATATGTAGCATTAATATATTGTATAGTTTCCTCAACAATAAATGCAGTATTTAATTCTATAAGACTAGAAGCTTGTGGAAAATTACCCGGATTACTTGCTCCGTTAGTACCAACGTTAACTACATTACCGCTATCTCTTAAATAATGATAACCGTACTTGCCTTGTTCTCCTGTTTGAGGATGTGTAAAATGATAGCCACCACCTGTAGTTGCTACATTGAAAGTTAATGCCGCGGCTCCTCCACTTCCTAAATCGCTATCATCAATTGTTACAGTTTCTCCAACTATAAAACCTGTTCCGCCATTAGTTATTGTAATACTTGTAGCGGCACCAGATCCATCAATAACAATTGTAAAAGTAGCATCTTGTCCAATACCACTTGTTAAGTAGTCATTTGCAACAATGTTATATGTACCAGGTGTCCTTGACCCATCTGCCGCGCTTATACTTGTTATCGTTGCTATCGGCGAATCAACAGCAGGTAAGCCGTCAAAGTTTATATCTCTGTAAAAGTATGTGCTTGCCCATTTACTTGTTGATGTTCCTTTTTTAGGACGAACAACTGTTCTCCTAAATTCATCGCCTTTAATTGAAACATTTTCAGGAAGTTTGATTGGAAATGATTCTTCATATATTCCACTTTCAACGAAAACAGTAACCTGATTATTTCTAACCAACTGTCCAAATTCTAATTCTTCGCCAACTTCAAAGTCATTTGGTTCTACCAATCTAATTTTAACTTCGTCAGTTGTGCCTGTAACAGCTCTTGTGTAATCGGTTATAATACCTTTTGCACCACTTTGTTTACCAACTATAAGTTTACCTTCTCGTAAATCAGGGTTACCTGCAATACCTTGATCTACAGCCGCATTGCCGCCATTTGTGAATGTAAAGGTATAATTGTTTCCGTAAACTAAGTTTACATCTAAATCTTCACTGTTTTGTATCAAAGAAACAATTTCATCAAATCTGTCATCATAATAACCAGGCACACTTCCTAGTGTGCCATTTGCTGTAAACAATGCTTGCAATAATTGTTGTGCTTTTCTAATACCTGCTATGGTTTCTGCTAATTGTGTAGTTTTTGCAAGTATACCACTTGGATTAGCATTGTATCTATAACCAGCCCATCTTGTTAAGTAATTTGCAGATGCGCCAGCTTGCACATCAAGCGAAATACTTTGTAGTATGAGTCTTACGTCTCTGCGGCATATAGCTTCATCATATTCAAGAGTAGGAAAAGTTGCATTTATATGGTCGGTAACATCATACGAAATAGATATCAAATTTTCATCAACAATACCTTTTGCAGTTGCACTATTTGTTACAGGACTTGTAACACCTGTTAATGTTGAAATTACACTGTTAATAGTGTTATTTGTGTGCGTTATTGTTTGTACATATGGACCAGGTTCAAATGGTGTTGATTCAATAATTTCTTCTGCTCTTTCCATTGCTTTTGCAATAGTTTTGTAGGCATAACTTAAACTTCTGCCTTCTTTACCAACTGGAGCAAATTTTTGGCTATCGTCGCCACTTGTGCTGACAAATAAATTTGTAGGTGAAGAATATCCTTGAGTATCAACATAAAGTTTTGTCGGCACTTGTAGATCGCTTGCATCATTAGGTGTTCCAAGTCCTTGCAAAGGAGCAGGGTGATCTGATAAGAATAAATCTTGAAGCATTGTTCTATTTTCAAGACTACCGTTCCTAGCAATTACATCTTCCATTGCTGGAATTTCTCTGCCTGATGCTATTGGCACACCTGTATCATAACTAAGCAAGCCAGTTAATTCATCTCCATCAGCATTGAGGTATGTGTCATCTGCAAGTCCTTTACTGATTAATAAATTTGATTCAGTAATTGTTGTAGCCGAATCGTGAACAGTGTTCCAGTTGTTCACAAGCGTATTAATATCATCGCCAACACCTGTTGTATTTCTCAAAATATTATTGGTTGCTACATTGTAAGCCGCTGGTGCATCAACTGATAAAGGATTTGCAATACGCGGATCAGGATCTCTTTCTATATGCGGATCATTAATAACAATTTTCACTGTACCACTTACATTAGGTGTTGTAGGATCTGGATCAGCAAATTGTACAAATACACTATTTGTTAATGGACTAGGATTGCTAACGTCATTTGTATTTGTACCTGCATCACTAACAAATTTGTAAAAACTTATTCCTGTTCCACCTGTGTTTATTAAAGGAACACTACTTTCATTCCCTGTGTATACAGAAGGTGTATCGTCAAGTGCTTTGAAACTAATAGCACCACCAAGCCCAAATACAGCATATACTTCATTAAAATTTTCATTTACTTTCTTAAAACTTTCACGTATGCTATCGCCTGTGCCGTCATTACCCTCAACACCAATATCAATTTCTTGTTTCGCCATTTGTTTGTCCTTTTAAAACTGTGGTACTTTTAATGTGTCCATATCAAAGTTTACACTAACTCCGCATCCGCAACTACTATGTGCATTTGGATTGCGTATTTCAAAGTTTGAGCCAACTAAACTTTTTACATAATCTACTTCTGTTCCTATTAGGAACATTAAACTGTGGGAACCTACTACAAAAGCACAACCATTTGCGGTTTTTACTACTTCATCACCATCTTCTATGTCGCTAGGACTTGCAATAGTACCCCAATCGTACTCAAATCCTGCACATCCGCCACCCTTTAAATTGAGTGTGATGCCATAGCAGTCATTCTCTTCACTAAGTAGATCTATTTGTTTTTCTGCAGCTGGAGTTAAAGTTAGTATGCTCATAGTGTTCCTTTCTAATATTTATCGGTTGTTTTTATAATCTTAATGTAAATATAGTTATGTATATAAAAGAATATTTGATTGATACTTGGCATATGCGCCGTAGCAAACTTGGAAAGCAACATACATATAGTCGTAAAAAAACTATAGTTTTGATGAGATGCGATGCTTGTGATTCAGAATTTACTCGCCCTAGAGGTAAAATGGATCCTAAAAGACTAAGCAATAATTATTTCCACGTTTGTGACAACTGCGATGCTAAAAAATTTGCACAAAAACAAGGAGTACAAAAAAAGAAAGTTTGGAATCTACGTGCCAGTAGTGATATGCCTATATGGAAAATTTGAATCATACATATTTTCTAGTGCTTTAAAATCCATTCCTTTCGTTATTTTTTTGTGAAATTTGTTACATTTATCAATCATAACTTGATTTATTTCTATATTATAATATTCTGCTATTTTGCCAGCTATTTCTATATGACCTGGAATAGTTGGATGTCCGTCAGTAAAAGGTTTAGGTGTCCAAGGAGCTGATTTAAACCTGTATTTTCCTGGATATTTTTTATGAATATCTGATAAGTTTACATAATCCTGTAAATGTACCATTGACATATGATAATGTTTTATCCCAATAGTTTCGCAAATTGCTTTTGTTGCTAGTATATAGTTATTAGTTTTTTCGTATTCAAAATCTTCGTTATACCATTCTTTTATTTTATTCCATATGTGTTTGTTTTCTTCACTGAATGCAATATTTCCATCGTTGAAAGTCCATCCATCCTTTTTAAGATAATCAAACCTGCCAGGAGAAGTCCATTGCAAAACAATTGCATCATATAAATTTAATTGTTGTGTTTTATATAAATGGCAGAAAATATAAAATATACGCTCATTGCCTATTCCAGACAATCCGTATCTATCTGCTTGAAGTATATCTGCATAGGTAGGCCAAACATAGTTTGTAAAGCTACAGCCGATTGCCGCTATTTTCATCCTTGCCTATAAATTGTCCACGCACCATAAGCAATAGCCGCATAAGCAATTAATTTTGTTAGCGGTGAAAAGATAATAATAGCTGCTCCAGCGGCAACCATTATTACGCCATCAATTGTTGATCGTTCTGCTAAACGTTGCTCTATCCATTTTTTGATCATTATTCAATCTCCTAATTAATTTTTCAAGTACAGCAAGTCTTGCATCTTGATTTCTAACTTTTTCCTCAAGTGCTTGCACATATGCCTGTGTTGGTATTTGTTTTTCTGTACCGTCTTCGCCTAACATTGTAAAACTGTTAACGCCTTGGCCTTTTAAACCTCCAAGCACTCTATTTGGATTTTTGTTATCCACTTGTTTTGCATCTTTTCTTGCATACATTTGATTTAAAAAATTTGTCATACTGTATTTATGCCGCCATTTCTTTGGACTCTTCAGTTATACTAAAAAGTTGTCCACTGGCCAAGTTCTTCATCTTTGCTTCGACCATAATGTCTGCCCATTCCCAATGAGACAAAGCCCACTCGTTGCAAGCATTGTTCCAACAGTAATCTGAATGTGCTCTAAGTTTTTGTTTTTTGTAACCAGCTTCTAAAAGTTTTTCCATATCTGGTCTAACATCCTGTCTATGTTCATTGAGATAATCTTCACGACAAAGACTATAATGCATAGTAGGACGAACACCACGCCAGCTATCAATAATACGCTTGATCCTATCGTCATTTGCTTCTATATACTCCCCTGTGTTTACCCAGTGATGGTGTATGTCTAACACCAATGCACAATGTTTTTCAAGTTCTAGGCTTGCTTCGAGACCCCATTTGTTTTCGTCGTTTTCGATAGTAATACAGTTTCGTGCTTCTGGAGACAGTCTTGGAAGGACGTCTTTGATACCTTCTGGACCTCTTCTGCCTGAGATGTGGATGTTACATTTGAAGTCTTGCCATTCTTGACCAAAACCCATCCACCTCGCGAGATTGATGTGATACTCGAACTCATCTATTGACCTTTCTACAATTTCCTCGTTATCGGAGGCGAGCACCGTAAATTGTCCTGGGTGCATCGATAATCTGACATCCAAAAGCCGTGCGGCCTCACCAACCTTTGCATATTCTCTTTCACAGTATTCAACAACGTCAGGCTTAGACCAAAAATACATCCAGCTAGACTCGGTAGCACAAGGAAGCTGATTGCTACCCAATCGGACCATACGAAGTTCTCTAGGAAGACTTCCCACATACTCAACCAATCTCCTTGCCGCAGATGCATTGTGTACCATAATATCCCACAACCTTTGTTCTGCAACATCCTTTGTTTGTCTATTTAGCCACGCAACTGTAGTACATTTTTCTGTTAGAGGACGCTGTATTTCTTCAAGTATTTTAGGTTTTTGATTTTGATTTGGATGCAGATATTTGCAAGCAAAGCCAATACGTTTTTTTGTACTTTGACTATCTAAAAAATCTGCACAACTAGTAAATATCAAGTCATTGTCTGTCATACTTTTATAATACTTAACTTTAGGAATAGTGTCAATCAATTTTTATGTTCTTTCTTAATGTTCCTGCCTTGGTAAAATATGTTTCACGCAAACTTGCCAATGCACCTTCTACAATTGTAGGATATTTTCCTAAAAATGTTCCTGCTTCTAAGTCACCTTTAGTGATAAATTCTTTATGCCTATGCTCAATTTTATCCCAACAGGCTAACATTGTCTTGCCCATATCATCAAAAAATCCATCAGTAAAGATAGCATCATCTTGTTTATAGTAAGCAAATGATGCCATAAGGTAATATGGCACCATCATATTAATATTCTTTTCGAATATTTTTGCAGCTATTGTATCTAACATTATTCTATATTGTTCTCTCGCTTCCATACTCTATGTTTAGCTTCGCTCCAAACAATCACTGCAATAGAAAAAACTACCATAGGAATGACAATTGTCAATCCGCCATATAGTTCCGCTTCTAATGGCCTGACTCCATACCACATATATAGATGTGATAAAGCAAACACAGATGCGTAGACCGCAGCTAAAAATGCAATCCACTTGGTTATGATTTTTGTTGCTTCAAAAGCAATTTTAGTATTTTTACTCATTTTAGGTTCCTTTCATATGTTGAGTAAGGTAGTCCTCCCTAATACTGCTCCTGTATTACTGCCTCGTATATTACTTATATACTATATATAGTGTCCTGTCAACCAATTAATGCGTCAAGGTTGACAGGAGTATAGTTTGTTTGTTCTACGCAAACACATTTATATGGACCTTTAGGTGACGGATTGCTGTGTATATGCCCGTGTACATTTAACAAAGGTCCATTACCAAATCTATGTGATTCGGCAAGTGTACTTTCGTGTTGCGGAGTATGGCTTAACAATAATCCTAAGTCACTAAAATCTTTCCAAAACAATATTTGTTTGAAAAATGGACTCATAAATCCTGGATTATCGTGATTACCTAACACAAGATATTTCTTGCCAGGCAATTTGGTAAAGTTGTCTTCCATCCAAGATACTTTATCGTGGCCAAAAAGAACATCACCTAAATGATATATTGTATCTTCTGGCTTTACTGTTTGACTCCACATATCCATCATATGTTCATCCATATGATTCACATTGTCAAACCCTTCTCTAGGCGGTTTTCCTGCATAGTCCTTAAACGTAAGAATTGCTTCGTGCCTAAAGTGTGTATCACTTATAACCCAAGTATTTGCCATTTTTTGCCTCTTTGTGCCTACAAATACATAATAGCATCTATTATTGGTTTGTCAACCCCAATGTTGTTTTACCCAAGCATCGTTTGCATCAGCAGGGTTAGGCTCACCGTGAAATACTGCAACACTACAGTCAGGTTTGATTTGAGGAGGAGCATCTACTATAAAATTACGTTTTCCTTTATAAACTTGTAAGTCACGCCTGTCCCGCATTTCCCATTTGTAACTTTGTATCCAGTCATCTGGCCAGTAAACGAAGTTTTTTATATTCTTATACATCCAATCTTGATCGCCGCGATTACGTTGCATATGCTCTCTAGGACTATGTTTGAACTGGTCGTATATATTTGCAAACATACCCTTTTGTAATCTAAAAACACTGCTATTGACTCTATCAAAATCTTTTCGTATGCTCCTGTTGAAATCTCTAATTATACAAAATCTTTCTTTTTTGTAATCAAATAATTTATCAATATTGTTAAAAATAATAACATCAAGATCAAAATAAAGTATTGTTCCTTCTAATGGAATATCATTGCTAAAGAAGTATGTTTTATGCCACCACCCATCTAGGTTTATATCGGGTAATGGCATTGTTTTGATTTCTTTATCTATGCCTTTTCTGTTTTCTGTAAAGCAAATAAATTCGTGTGGCACTGTGCAATGCCGTTTAGTCATAGCAAATAGTTTATTAACATAATCTGAGGAATATTTTTGTCCCCATTTCAAGCACACAATATAATTCAAATCTCAAGCTCACCTGTATCACGCATTGTTTGTCTAATTTTTGTTGCACTTATATTGTGTATTTCTTCGCCTAAATCGTGTTCGGTAAAAGTATATCCTACACCTCTACCATAACTTATATCTACAATATTAGGAACTAACCTAATAACATACTTTTCGCCATACTTGAATCCATTCAATTCAAGCACCTTTTTAATATTGGCAATAACATCAGAAGCTTTGAAAGGATTATCATCTTGCACCATAGTTCTACCACCGCTTGCATCTTCCTTTTGTGGAACAGTTCTTACCATAATGATAACTTGTCCTGTTTCTGCCAATGCACGTTTAAACAGCTCTGTGTGTCCTTTATGCCAAGGTTGCCATCTACCAAGTAGTTGTGTTGTTGGTTTGAAGTCGTTAAACACCATTTCTTTCCATCCATATTTTTATTACTTGCATAAGTTGTTCGTGTGTGTCGCTAAACCATTCGCTCACGTGATAATCGCACATATACGGAGGCTCAAAAACTTTATTTGTATCTTCATATGTGCTTTCTTTGATTGTATCCATAAAAACGGTAAAGTCAGCATCAAAATCATATCTTGCTTTTTCAGTAGGACAAACAAAATCTGCAATAGCAATTTTACCTGCCAGCTCTACACCTTCAGCAAGATATTTCATACGCAACGCTTGGCGTGTTCGTCCTTCTTTGCTAAAGTCCCAATCGTTATACTTCGTTCGTACTTGATCAGCATTTATATGAACACCATTGATTAACTCTGCAAATGGTTTTGCTAATGTAGTTTTTCCACTTCCAGGTAATCCAAATATTAGTATTTTCATTCGTTTGCAATAAACATCTTCTTAGTGTTAAAGTAAGGTGTATATATAGCACTGTTAGCACCGTGTTCTGCACACTCTACTTCTACACAACCACAACGACCGTCTGTCATTTCACTAACAAGTTTGTTTGCAAAATTCCAAGCGTGATATGCAAATTTTTCAACACCTACACCATCTAGCACAGTTAATTCTGCAAGTCCTTTGGATGCAAGTAATTCAAATGTTTCCATTTCTGGATCATCTTTGTCTAATACAACTTTGTGATCAAATGTATCTTCTAACCAAGCCTTTAGCGGTTTAAGACCACCAAAATCAACTACCCAGTTTCTTTCATCTAATTCACGTGCTTCAAATGTAAATTTGAATTGTAAACTATAACCGTGTAAAAATTTGCAATGTGAATGTGCCTTAGGTTGTCTAAAGCAGGCACTTAATCCAATGTTGTGCCCGTATGTTTTTGTTGAATAATAATTCATTGTATACTCCTTTGCTAATGGAGTGTGCGGAATATTTAGAGAGGGTCGAACACATAGTCCTCTTAGTATTAATAATACTAGTTATCTTTATCATTGTCAACCTGAAGTTCTTTGCGAATACCTTGTAATTCATTTGTAGCAAATGTCATATCATTATTCATTTGTTGTAGTAATTTTATGAGATATACTATACCTCTCATAGTCCACCACCACCATATTACCGCTGTCATAAAATATAAACCACAAGCGGTCCAAAAAAGATATTCAACTGGGCACCAGGTAGCGTACCACAGCAACATCAAGAATGCGGTAACAAAGATTGGCGCTAGTATTGCAGCTTTGTTCCACCACAATACTTCTTTTCGTAATTTTTCTAATGTCAATATTAAATCCCTTTATTAGCCTATTTTGGGAGGCTTTTGCTCCGTATTAATATTTAGTGTATACATTTAAGGATAATAGTATCACTATTAAAACGTCCATTAAGTTTAATGTCAGTTGTTTTAATATTCTCCATAAACTTACGAAGTTGCACTTTGCCAGCTTTTTTAAATTCTTTAAGTGTTTCAGAAGGCTTTCTCAAAGTTTTTTGTATACTTTGTAATTCATTAAAGTGTAACAAAGTTGTGCCTTTGATTTGCAAATTTGCGTGATCTTCTGCTATATATTTTCCTAACTTACGTGTTTTTGTATTGTATACCCAAACCTCCTGTGCGCCAATAATATCTAAAGGATTTACACTTACTATTTGCAAATTGTCATCGGCTTGTTTGTATTTCAATTTAGATATAAGTTTTTCTTTGCTAGGTGCTTTTTTCAATCTTGGCTTACGGCCTGCTTTCGCTGTTTCTATAATAACATCACAAGCACCCATAATATTTTCTATTGCTGTTAAATAATTTTTTATGTCCCGCTTGCTTAGATGTGCATAACCTTCTCGTAATTGATTGTGCATATCTTGCTCACGTTCGTCTTTAATTTTTTTAATTTGTGCAGGTGTTGGCATATTTTGAAGCAACCTTGCTTCTTCTAGTTCACCTTGATATAATCCTTTAATTTTTCTAGCGTGAGCTTGACTTACTTTTTTTGCCAAAAAATGTTTAGAAAAGTTAAAACCTTTTGGATCAAAATTTTCCTTATCTGTAATAAAGCCATCCATCCATTCTTCAATTGCTTCACAGGCATCTAATGCTTGATCTTTTATTCGTTCTTGGATTGTTGGAACATAAACATTTTTCTTAACTTTTTCTTCTTTTTTCTTTTCCTCAACTACTTTTGCACCTTCTTCAGAAAGTTCTTTAATCCACTTGTCTAATTTTCCAACATAACCTTCGTGAATCTTATGAGGCCAATGTTCTTCAAAGTGAGCCGCAGTAGCCCAATGACTTTTGCCACCTATTTTCCAATCTGGTAATTTGTTTATATTACTAACAATTTTTTTATCGTAATTCTTCTTAATAAACTCTTTAAGTTTAACAAGCCATTGTTTACTATCAATTTCGTAATGTATATAATACTGAGCTTTTTGCCAACCCCAATCTTCGCGAATGACATCCCAATCGTTGAGATTACGTTTTGCTCTGACCTTTTTACGTTTTGTTACTGATTTTGCCATTTTATGCTCCTAGTTAAAGTCGGCTGGACGGAGCTCTACTGCTTCTTCTAACTCCGCATACATAGTATAGATGTGTTTTACTAAGTCACGCTTGACACTATCTTGCAGTGGCATACTCATTACTAGTTCGTCTACTTCGTCAAGTTTACTATCAATTGCTTCTAGTGTTTCTTGTACAGACATTTTATGCTCCTCATTGTTTATCTAGTTATAACATAGGAATTAATAATAGTCAAGCTCTTTACACTTATTATCTATAAAATCTTTCCAAGCAATGTGTGCATCTAGTTTTAAATGCCAACATTCTGTTTTTTCAAATCCTCTTGCTAATGCCCAGTTAAGGAAAGATTTTCCAAATGACATCGGTTCTATGTATTTTTGTTTATCTAATTTTTCTAAAATTGCTTGATTATTCTGTGTTTTTTGTAATTCTTGACAAGTATTGAACATCAAATACTTTACTTTTTGCCGGTCTAATATTCTTTGTAAATGCCAAGCATAGGTTGCCCACATATCAAATTCTTTAGTTTCTTCTAATATAATAGGAGTAATGCTGTGTATCCTTTTAAATTCTTTTGATGATGCAATTTCTGGCTCTTGACCAATGCTCAATGGAAAATACTTAGGATCACTTTTTGCCATAGTAGGATGATAGTATTCGCTATCTTCAGCATATCTTAGTTCTGTTCTCAGTAAAGACGTCCAACCTATCAAAACTATATAATCTTCGTCTTTCTTTTTCATTCTAGTTAGCCAGTCAATAGTATTACGCCAAATATATTCGTTACTACCTCCAGGCATTGCTAGGTTTTGTATTTTAAAATTGTTTTTCTTTGCTAACAATGCCGCATAATTATTATTTAAATTAAACAAGCTAGACGATTGTTTACCATCCAACATTGTGCCATATGTATGGCTACAACCTATTGCTACAATAGAAGTCATTTTTCTATCCTTTCAGATAATAACTTAGCAATAAGTTTTTGTCCGTCAACAGTATCAAAATTTTGTTTTAATTTTTTTACATATTTTCTTATATTAGCTTTAGGATTTTCAACACCTATATATTTGGTTCTATCTATATTTTTTATCATATACAGTGTGTACGAATTCCATTCTATAGAAGTTTCTATATTATACATAAGATAATTTATATCTAAACTTTTTAGAAACTCTTGTAAACTATATACAATCGAACACCACCTTATATTTGTAAGATATTCATCTGTAAGTATATGTTCAAATCTAATTAATCGTTGAAATTCTATTTCTAAATTTTTTTGTCTTTTATGGAAAGTAAAATAATTTTTATCAATAAATCCATCTACAGGAAATTTTTTATATATTCTTCTAAGTTCTACACTATGAACATTATTCCAACCAATTACTGGAAAAATATTTTCATTTTGTGAAATATATTTTGTAACTAAACGGAAAACACTTTGAGGTCCAGAAGTGCTTGTAGTCATATCTTGGAATTCGTATCCTAATTTATTAGCTAGGTGATAAGGTGCATTCTTTCCGCCTACTAAGTTTTTGTCACCAAAAGCAACTAGGCGCATTACATATATTCCTCCATCCAAGGTATGTAATCTAATATGTTTACATTTCTAAATTTATCACTTGCTTTTGTGTTGTTGATATATTTTTGCCAGTCACCTTCATTTGGTTGTTCATTAAGTTGATTCTTTAATCCTAAAATTGCATCTACAGCCCATTGTTCCCATTCAGGTAGTCCTGCATTTTGGAATTTTTTATGTTGTTTCTCTAGCATTTCATTCATAAGTTTTTTACGTTCGTTTGGTAAGTTTCTTATATGTAGATTTCTTGGATACTCAACTATGTTAAAATGCGGCAAGCAATTTTGGTATCCGTGATTACCCCAATCCCAGGTATAGTGCCAAGTATCATAATTTTCTTTACACCAATCTAAAACATTAGGCAAATCGTGTAAGTTCATAACGCTTAGTGTAACGTGTGTATGAACAATAACTCCTGTGCGTGTTTTGCTAAACTCTTTTAACTTTTCTATATTACGTTTAATTATTTTCCATTTACTAGGAAATCTAACATAGTATGCTAAATCATCTGTAGCATCGATGCTCAAACTTAGTACAACACCTCTAAACTTATCCCAAATATCCAACAACCTATCTGGTATAGTTGTGCCATTTGTATTGTAATGTAATTCAATATTTTGGCTCCATCCTTTATCTATGATATGCTCTAACCAAGCATAGTGTTCATTTACTACTAAAGGTTCTCCACCAATAAAATTTATTATTTTTACGTTTGGTAAAACATCATCAAAAAAGTTTTCTTCAAATGCTTTAATAAACCAAGGATCTGTACTGCTTAATTTTCCAATTTTATAAGCAGTTTCATCCCAATCAGTGTGTGGTACAGTAGGACCTTCTTCAATCCACCTATGACTTGCCCAAGGATTACAACTACGACATTTTAAATTACAAACATTGCCTAAACTAATATCTAAATATGTAATTGCTTGTGGATCTAAAAAGCCATCTTCACTTACGTGCTTCAAACTCTTATCTATATGTTCTTCGTATATTTCATTTGAAGTTTGCCTAAAACTACGTATGCCATCTTTTTCTAATTTAAAACATTCAGCACAGCCCGGCGGTTGTTCACCTTTGAGTAATCCTTCTCTAATTTTCATTATTTCTGGATCGTTTATAAATTCGCTTAAATTTTGAGCGGCATTTACTTTATCGTTATATTCTGGTGTATCTTGGAAGTTTATACCAGGCATAAACTTTCTTGTCTCTTGTCTACTAAAACAGCAAGGTCTGCTACGTCCGTGAGGATGTGTGCTAAAACTTTGCATTGCGTGGTAGCAAAATGTATCAGGCGATGAGGTGGACATTTTCTGGACTCGCTTTGCTTATATTAAAATCTGCCGCACAATGACAATGTGTTTTTGGACAAATAATACCTTCACTTAATTTGATATCAAATTCTCCTTGTACTATATTACCAACAATTGGACCTACACCACAGCTGGCTTGTTGTATGCGACCGTTAGGATGTATATGTAAACTTTCGTGTATATTACAAGTCCATCCTTTAAAAAAGTTTTTACGTTCAGTGATTATTAAATTTGTATCTATTGCTTCAATTGTATCATCTTCATAATGCACTTTTGCCCAAGCGTAATTTGGTTCTTTATGTATAGGAATGACTTGTTGTCTTGCACTACTGTTTTTCTTGAAGAAATCCATTTGCCACTGTTCTTTATAAAAATATGGATCTGTGCTAGGTCTTAATTCATCATACACAGGTGCATATTCTATCATATAATTATCACAAGTATCTTTAATTTTGTCGCCAAAATCAATACATTGTTGAAAATGCTCGTGATGCATCATTATTCTTGAACACAAATAATTTTTCTTATCTTGTAAAAATTTGTAGCATTTTAAATATTTTTCTTCTTTTGTCCATTCTGCGTGATAACTTGCAACAACATCTTCAAATAAATGATGATGTTCTTCCCACCATTTTACCGAACGACTGAAATTTGTATTAATACCTACACAACTACCTGGCCATTCTGCTATTTCTCTAAACTTTTCTACAACAGGAATAAGTCCTGCCCACATTGTTGGTTCGCCACCGCTTAGATATAATTTAAAATATTTGTATCCTTTATCTTTGTAATGCAACATTATGCGTTCTAGGGTAGATACAATTAAGTTTATATCATCCTCGTTTTTATTTCTACCTGCCCAATTCCATTCACTACAGTATGTACACCTGAAATTACACCAGTCATTAACTTGCCAAACTAAACTTACCCATTTATCCTTTGCAGGAATAATTGCTTTTATGTTTTGCATACATCTTCCAATATATAATTCAATGTAGGAAATATATCAGCAAACTTGTGTTTTCTATATTTGTCATTGATTGAAATAAATTGTTTCATACGATTTATATTTTCTGCAGAATATTTATTAGTGTTCTGTGTGTAGTTAATGATTCTTTGAACAGGATCTTTATGCATAGTTGTTTCAAGTGTAAACAACTTGCCTATAACTTTGTGTTGTATTTCTCTTGGCCAAACGCAACTGTGTAATTGATCAGGATGTTCTAAGAAAATAGGAACAAAGTCTACACGTCTAGTCTGACGTGACTCTAACCAACGTATAAGTCTATCTATATCAAATACATTCCACGCTTGATATACAAAATAAATTTTTAGTTGTACTTTTTCTGGCAATGTCATTGCTTTTGAAAAGTTTTCTTCTACTTTGTTCCAATCTGTAGGATAACGTATGTACATATTGTGATCGCCATAACCATCAATACTCATCTGAACTTCACTGCTATCAAAGAAATCTAATTTACTGTAAAATCCTTCAGGCCAAGTTGTCATATTTGTTGTCCAAGCCACGTGACATTTTGTATTTCCTGCTTCAACTAACTTATCCAATACGTATTGATTTGCTTGAATTAAAGTAGGTTCACCGCCTGTCATATACAAACGTTCTAAAGTTGGTGCTACTTGGTCTACAAAGTCTCGAAATTCTTGTGTTTCATACCATTGCCAATCGTGTGCTTCTACACTTTTGATTTCGTGGTTCCATTGGTCGCTTAACCATTGCGGAAGTTTTTCATTGGCAACAATTTTTTTACGTTCTTTGTAAATGTTATCACTGCTAACACTCCAACAACTGTTGCATTTTAAGTTGCAGTGGTTGCCAAGCCTTAGTTCCAGGTGAGTAGGATTGCTATGCAGTAATGGTTGTTTATAATTTTCATTTGCCCATTGCCTACTACTTTGTAAACCTTTTTCTTCGTGCTCATAACAACGACTGCATTCTTTTACAGGTTTGCCAGCAAGCATATTAGAACGTACATCTAACATATATTTGCTATTCCAAATGTTGTGCCAATCGGTTTTACCTAATACAGCATCTTTGCCATCTAACTGAATATAATCTTCCCCATATACGTGACAGCAAAGTTTACATCTACCATCTGTATTTGTATGAACATTTATAAATGGATACACACAATATGTATCAGACATCCCATTTTCCTTTTCCTTGCCAATCATACTTAAAACTTAAATCTGTATCTCTAAATCTATAAAATTCTCTTTGATGCTGTTTGAATATAGCACTATCAAATGCATTGTAAGGATCTTTTCCTTTTTTGTTTTCATCGCCTTTCCACGCAAGTTTTCTAGCTCTTATTACAGCATTACCATTATCTCGTGTAAAATCCATAATTGCCCATATGGGACTCCAAGGATCAACACTCATTCTTTCTTTACCATCTTCAATCCAATATTTGTCATCCCAGTTTTTATGTATATCTTGTTTGTAATCCCACCAAAAATCTGCTGTCCAGTTTCCTTGATCGTCAATAGTGAAATCATACTCTGCATCTAATGGAGCGGCATTCCTGTTTCCCCATTCCTCATACTCCCAATCTTTTCTAAACTTAAGATTTAATTTATATCCGCCTTTGGTTCTCCATAATATTCTTAAAAATGGCCAAATTTCATTTACTAAGCTATCAGCAAAGTTTCCTAAATTTGGTTTTATAATATTATAATCAAAATTGTCGTAATTGTAAACTAAATCATTTAATCTATCAGGATCATTAAATTCTATTTTATAATGCTTTTGTCGTAAACTATGCCTAGTTGGTAAACTACAAATTTTATCTGTTTGCAAGAAGTCAGTAAAAATACTAAAACTTTTCATCTTAATTAGTTTATGGACAATACTTGCTTTCAAGTCTTTTGTAATCCAATGATCATAATAGTAAAAAGGCATCAAATTAAATTTGTCAAAGTTTTGTCCAACAATAGTATCTACACCTACACTGAATCCTGTTCCTTGACTTACAGCAATCAATCCTTGATTACGTATACGCCATAAAAATGTAAGTGTATCTTCAAGCTCTTTTGGTCCTTCGTTAGGAAAACCTACAATCCAGTTTGTCATTGCATCAACGCCCGCGGCAAATCCATCACGAAAGTTTGCTTCCATTTCTTCCACAGTTACTTTTTTGTCCATTGCGTCTAAAACAACTTGACTACCTGATTCAATACCATAATTTAGCACTTCGCAACCACCTGCTTTTAAGTCTTTATAGTATTCTGCATCCATACGTCCATCACATCTAGCATATCCGGTCCAGTGTATATCTAAACCTTTTTCAGCAACACCTTTGACAAACCCACGTAGCTCGTTTAGATTTCCATTTACAAGACTGTCAATAAACCAAAATACATTTGTTCCGTGTTCATAGTACATATGTTCTATTTCGTTAAGTGTGCTAAACGCATTTCTTTGTCTATACTTCCAAAAATGTGTTTCTTCACAGAACGTGCATTTTGCAATACAACCTCTTGATATTTCGCACAATGCACCGTTAGGAAACTTATATTTGCTAAAATCAAAATCACTATAATCAGGTAATGGTAGTGTGCTTAAATTGTAGCGTTGATTCTCTGGCTGTCTAACAATTTTACTTACAGCATCTTCGTTGTATTCTATTTGTTTTTCATTTTCAATACTTGCAAGCATCAACAATAAAGGTTGTTCTCCTTCACCGTTTACTACATAGTCATAAATTTCTTCACCTTTATAGTAACTTGCGTGTGTAGCAGGTCCGCCAACAATAATTTTGACGTTTGGCATACGCTTTTTAATCTCTGTTGCCATCCATTTACAAGGTTCTTCGTTACAATAATACAAACTAAACCCTACAACATCTGGTTGAAACTTTTCCATTTCTTCAATGTACTCAAGCAATATAGGTTCTAAGTGTTTGTGTATGTCTTTATAGTACTCATCTTTGTACCAATGCCAATCACGTAAAGGATTCCAAGGATCAAAAGGTATGTCCCATTTCTCTTTTAAAAATCTACTGTAAGATTCCACGTTAATATCAAAACTTTTACACGCATATCCTGCACGTTTGATAGCACTTGCTAACTTTGCAACATTATAAGGCGGAAAACTTGGATCCCATTCTGGTAACAAACACAAACATATTTTAGTTTTTCTATTTACGTCATACTCAATAGTAAGTTCTTGCAAACCTTTTTGTACAGGTTTACTGTATTGCTGTATAACCTGCATTGTAGCAACGTGTTTATCTTCACTAAATGTAGGTTTGTCTGGCTTCTCTCTATCCGGATCTTTGTACTCAAAAAATCCCATTATGCAATGCCTTCTAGTTCAGGAAATACCTCAAACACATCTTCTTGTCTAAGTTTATCTACTTTAAATGTTTTGTATAAAAACATTTTGACTTCTTCGGATCTATCATCATTAATAAAATTCAAAATACTTTCATAATCTTTTTTTACGTGATTTATATTATTAAATTGATCAAGATATTTTAAGTGTTCTAAATATCTTAATCTAATTTTATCCTTTTTCTTAACTGGTAAAATACTTAACCGCATATAAGTTGGATCTAATAATATATTAATCCTTATATTTGCAGGTTCTAGTAATCCTTGTTCAATCCATTCTTTATGAAAATCTGGTAGATTTAACACGTTATAAACGCTTACAGTGGGGGTCAATTCAAAATAAACTTGTGGACACTGCTCTAGCATATCTCGCCTATTTTGCACTACAATATCCCAATCCATATTTTTACGTAGATATTCACCACGTTTATGGTTTGCATCTAAACTTGCCGCAACTCTTACTTTATCAAATGCATTCCAATATTCAAAAGCTGTTTTCTTTTTGAATCTCATTTGCGTAAAGTTAGTGGTGTAGTCCATTGCTACATCACGCTTGCCCATTGCAATCCATTTATCAAGTATATCATAATGTGCTTGTGTTATCAAAGGTTCGCCGCCAGCCCAATATACACGTTCAACACTCTCTAGTAATGGCTCAAGTTCATCCATAAAACTCTTCATTTCATCACGTACTTGCAATATTTTAGGATGATTTAATTCTCCATACATTTGTTTGTGATCTTCAAACCAACTACTGCTAAACTGTGGACCACAACTACGACATTTTAAATTACATAAATTACTAAAACGAATATCCATATAGGCCATATTTACATCACCAGCACTACCATCATCGCTTGTGTTCATAACTTTTTGCCAGTGTTTATCTGCGAAATTAGTAATACTGCTGTTGCGTAATGTTTGCATTCCGTTGTCTTCAAGCTCATAACAACGTCTACATTCTTTGCTTGGCTCACCTGATAACATATTCAAACGTATCTTACGCATTTGCTCACCGTTCCATATGTCTTGTAAACTTTGTGTTTGTGTATTACCAATTGGATAGTCAGGATCACTCATACAGCAAGGATATGTAAATCCAGCAGGCCACAGATGCATATGTACCCAAGGCATCATACAAAAGTGTTTGTTATCTTTTACACTAGACATATAAATCCTTTAGTTCTGGAAAAACTTTTAAAAAGTTTTCGCCACGCTTCAAATCCATTTTTTGCATTTGTACTCTAAATTCAGGTATTAAATGTGTATCGTCACTATTATACATAAAGTTTACAATGTTGTCGAGTCCATTATTCAAAAATTCTTTGCGTTGGGGATACATTTTTCTTTCATCAATATCTTGCTTTAGTAATTCAATATTTTCTTTGGCTTTTGCTTTTATGTGTTCAGGCAATATTGTACAACTCATCCATTCTGGACCAACCAACAAATTACTGAGATTTATGTCGTAATCAGTAGGAATGTCGTGTTCAAAAAGATAATTTACAATGTGACGCAGGTCAACAACATTCAAAGCACTGATAGTTGGATTAGGTTGTATAACTACACCTTTGTCGTAACTGTGTTCAAAATTATCACGTATCCAACACAAGTTTGTAAACACTGTATCCCAAGTTTGTCCTGCTCGTGTATACTCTGCTTTCTTGCCTACTTGATCCAAACTCACACAATAGAATATACGATCAAAATGTTGCCAATAATCTTTTATGTGTTTGCCTTTTAGGCTTAGGCGTGTGGCGTTGCTGTTGTATGTCAGTCTCGGTTTGAGTCCACGCTCTATGAGCATATCTAGCAATCTATAATGCTGTGGCATAAACAAACTTTCGCCGCCTGTAAAATAAACTTCTTCTATAGTTGGTAATACTTCTTCAATTTCTTCCCACATATCTTGATGATTGATTTCTACAATTTCTGGCTTGCCTATCAAATCCTCTGACCACTTACTACTAAAATGAGGTCCACAACTTCTGCATTTCATATTACACAAGTTACTAAATCTAATGTCAAAATATGCCAAGTTCATTTGTTCTACTGTGCCATCTTCTTGAGTAGTTTTAACTAAATCGTAATGATGATTGTATTCAGTGTTAAACTTGTGTCTATAACTTATTATACCTTGCTTGTCATAGTTGGTGCATTTAGCACAACCTTCGCTTGGTTCATTGGCCAGCATACGTAAACGAAGTTTACGCATCTTTTCACTGTTCCACGCACCTTTAAGTCCACTACGATTTATATTATCAACCGGCATATCCCAATGGTATATACAACAAGGATATGCATCACCTGTCTGCCAAACACTCATATGTGTCCAAGGAGCCATACAAAAGTTTTCTTTGAATTCAGACATATTACCTCGTTGCTTTTAGCACTTGTTTTTCTATGTCCAACCAGCTAATACGTCTGTTGTAAAAGTTGTCATAGTTATAGTATAATTTATCAATAAAATCTTGTGTGAATTTATTTTTATAAACTTTAATATCAGTGTATTTTATTTTACTTATAAATGAACTTGCTTCATCAAAACTTTCTACTTTTTTAGTATCAAAAAAATCCTCAAAAGTATAATAGCCATTATGACGCAACCTAGAATGATGATCAGGATTGCCAATTATAAAAAACGGATGACAGTGAACAATTGCTTTAAATGTTTTTTCTGTCAGAAAAGCAAATCTAAAACTACTTTCTGTAACAATACTGAAAAGACTATCATTATAGTAATTCAAAATACTATTATTGTAGTTAATAGGATTTATATCCAATTTATCTAAAACTTTGCCTTCGTATGTTTTGTTTAAAAACTGTTGATATTCTTGATGCAATGAACTTGGTATATATTTTAAAACAAAGTCACTACGTGCCATTTGATTGTATATTTCAATATCTAGCAACGGTAGATGATAACTTATGTGAGATTGTTCTTTCATTTTCAATCTCCATAGATTGAAATAAAACCATATCCTGTGAGCTTTTTGATTTCTATTTAAACACAAAAACTTTTTTGAAGCCGCAAGATTAATTGATCTTCTATCAGTTGCACCAGGCAAAAATTTTTGGTGATATCTAGTAAAACTTTCCCAATAATCTATATAGATAAATTTTAATCCATAACTGTTGTTTAGATGTGTGAAACAACTTGTCATTATTAAAACTTTTTGTTTGTTTATACGTTGCCTTTGAAGTTGCTTGATAATTAGTTTGTAATCAATTTCTCCTTCTAATAGTGTAACTATAATTAAAAATGTATCTTTATCTTGATTAATTTTATCAATAGTTTTTTTATGTAAACGTATTCTATAGGTTACTGGCATTTGGATTGATAACATAATAAATTTTTTATCAACGTCAATATTATCAATTCTATCTAAATTGTAAAAATTTCTAAATGAAAAGTCATCAAAATGCCCAAATGCATTCTCTACACTGAATCCTTGATCAAGTGTATCAGTTCCTAGTGATATATGTCCGAAAGGATAGGCTAATGTGTTAGCCAAAAAGAAGCCATATGTCATATTATATTATAACTTAATTACTACTTTTTTGCAAGAAGTTTTTCTCTATGCGGTTCGAGGTATTTTGCAACCATATCAAAGAATGTTATATCTTCACCTGGTACATCAATTTTGGTATCTGCTGGTACTCCAGCGGCATCTGCAAATTCTTCAGGGCTGTTATCTAAAACAGCCTTTCGTAAAGCTGTTGCACTGCTTAACCTTGGAGTTGCTTTTGTTACAATTTTTTGGAAGTTATAAGATCCGTGGGGGCCTTCTTGTCCATTGTATTGTTGTAAAGTTTTCGGCACCCATTGTTCATCTGTAAATAATACAAGAGTTGACTCAGGATGTTTTGTATATAATTCACTTGCAAGTGTTAACCAGCTTTGGCTTGCAATAATATGATCACGCACTTCTGGCCAAATAGTTTCCATAGCTTTTATTTTGATTTGAAAAGGTAAAGGATCTTTAGGACCAATAGTTGCCATATTTGTTCCTACATACCAGTAAGTTTCTTGACTTGCCATTTCCCAAGCGGCTTTGTGTCCTTTATGTGGAGGGTTAAATCTTCCAAAAATAAGTCCAACTGTTTCTCCTGGTGCTTCAAATAATTCTCTAAGTCTCATACGCTTCTAGACCTTTCCTGCATAATTTTTAAAACATCATTTGCATATCGTATGGCTCTTGAGTTTCTAACTCCAGCAGGTCCTCCATTGTAAATTGCTGCCATTTCACCAAAACTTTTCGCCCCATACTTGTCTCGTGCAACTGCAAGATAACCAACGCCAACTTCTGCTATTGCTTGTGGATTCATATCAATTAGATCTTGCTCAGTATAATTTTTATTAAACAATTTATTTACATCATCCATTGCAGGTTTACGCACTTGCATAATGCCATATGCTTTATGTTTTAAATTTTTATCGCCAATAGCTTTTGGATTCATTCCACTTTCTTTTTGTGCTATTGCCATTACAAAATTTTTACTTATTCTGTATCTATCGGCATAATGTCCTAATAGGTTAACAACATCATCTTGCTTCCAAGTAGATGTGCGTGGCAAATCGTCAACATCTGGATCAACACCACGTGGTGTTTGCATTGGAGGAGGTGTTTTACCTGTTTCTATATCGATAATTTGACGTATAGTATTCTTACCTGCATCACCGTCTGCTGTAAGTCCTGAATCAGATTGAAACTGTCTTACTGCACGAGTTGTATTAGGACCATAAATGCCATCTACTTTACCAGCATCATATCCATTATCGTTTAACCATTGCTGTAATTCTTTAGTTGCTTCCCTGTCTCGACGCCTCCATAAGCCTCCAGACATATTAGGATTTAGATGCATAAAAGGATTATAAAGTTCTAATAGTTTCACGATGGTGTCCACCTTTTTCTCGGAACAAGTTTTACATTACCAAACTTTTTATCACCAGCATATCTAACTCTACCTTCACCGTTGGTATCCCAAATGTCACCTTGTTCTCCTTCTAATTGGTCTATTACCTCATCTTTCATACGTTGTATCATTTTAACCAATTCTATGATTGCAGAAATAGCATTGCCTGCTTGTGTGTTTAACTCTACAATTTTGTTTTGTTTGTTTGCACTTACTTTGCTTTGCGACAGCCAATTGAAAAAATGCTGTTCACTTAAACTGTCTAATTGTTTAGCTTTAGCAGTTTGATTAACATAGGTGTAAATTATATTTTTTAAATCAGCAAGTCCTTTTACAGGCTGTAAAAAGTTATCAATTTGATTTGCGTGTTGTTTTACAAAGCCTTCTACCCTATCGATTGCTTGCACATTTACTTTGACAGGTGTTTTATTATATACTGGCCCTAAAACAATTACATTTGGATTGTTGCTAAATGCACTAAAGTCTTGCATTGGTTGTTGTGAACTATCAGGCAATCCCCATTGTTGGAAAAATGCGTGTCCTACAACCATTATATTTGCCCTATCAATTTGCTTGCCTAAATCGCTTTCTGCCCTAACGTGATAGCAAGTTTTTGATTTAGGATTTGGACAAAATGTGTATACACCATCCTTCTTCTCTGGTTTACTTAAAAACAAGCCATCTGCATAAACATATCCTACAAAGTCTGTAGGAGTTGCCTTATCAAATTCATCATATAAACTTGCAAATGTATTTCCAAATTCTTTACGAGCTTGTACTTCGTCTGGTGTTTTAGGTGATCCAGATTGGTTTATAATAAAGTCAGCAACCTCCTCTGGAGATTTTGCAGCAACGCCTTTAGACCAAGCGTTGTGTCCACCTAAAACTAGAGGACCACCGTTTTCTTCTCTGCCCCAATATATTTGTGGATTGCCATCCCATTTCATTCTTATGCTGTTTGATCCTTCAGCTGTGGCAAAGTCTTTCAAATGTTCTAATGCTTCTATAGTGCCTGCACTGCCGTAGAAGAATACTAGGTCTTCCAAATGATTGAAAGCTCTGCCTAATGGTTTTGCTTCTACTAATTCTCTATAGCGCATTATTTCATTCCACGTTGTGCTTTATATTGTGCAAGACTTGATCCGACCTTTGTTGGATTTTGTGCTTTATATTGTGCAATCGACATAGGAATCTTGTCTGGATTTTGTGCTTTGTAATCTGCAATCGATTTATACTGTTTTGGTGCAGGTTTAGGATTTACAGCATTAAGCATCATATCCATTGCTGTGCTTGACATAATCTTTAGATCATTACTCTGTTTTCTAAACAAAAGATATTCAGGAGATTTCAAAGCAGCGGCACCTTTCAATCCTTTTTTGGCAACTGCATTACGATACACATTTCTTAGTTCTTGTATCTTTGCTTGCACCAAGGCAGATAATTTTTCATAATTTGCATTTGTAATACCGCCTAATTTTTTATAAATGGCCTGTGCATCTGCTTGTGCATTTGGTTTTACTGCTAAAACTTTGTTGATATCTCCACCATAATTTCTATCATAATTTACAACAGGAATATCTGCTGTTGTCAAATTTTCTCTTATAATATCTTTAATTTTCATCTGCTGTCCGCCAATCTGTTTATTAGTTCTACAATCCTGTAGTAGTTTTTATCTCCAAGTGTTTGTACACTTTCAGGAAGTGCTTTGCCTTCTTTTTCAAATGCTTCTTTTGCTTTTGCAACAAGTTCTTCAAAATCAGGTTGTCCTTTGATAGCCGCAATAATGCTTTCAACTGTTCTTGTGTCTACTTCTTTTGCATTTGGGCCTAACAGTAATTGTGCAATTTGATTCCAATCATTTGCAACCAGTTCACCTGATTCAGCATTTTGTAAACCAAACTTAGGACTATATTTAAATCCTTTTGCCCTAGCAATACTAGATAACAACACTGCTCTATCTTTACCACTGAACTCTTGTGTTCCGCCACGTTTTGAACCTATTTGGAATTCTGGATTGTCCGTAAACATAAAATCTGTTTGTACATAACCATTTTCACTATTACCATTTATTGGCGTTCTAAAATGCACCTGGTCCCCTGCGTCTTTTATCCAACCATCTGTTTTGGTGCGTCCTTTGTTCATAATATCTTCTTGACTTACTCCGTGTTTAATAAGCCAATCATACAGTCGCTTTATAATATCTTCTTTATTAACTTTGTTTAGATCTGTATTTAAATCTAAGTCGCCGGAGGAATTTTTCTCAAATGTACCATCTGGATCGTTCTTACGCCCTGTAGTGCCTAAATAATTCACAGGTAAACTATCATCGCCTTTTTCAGACATCCAATCATAACCTGTAATGATTTCTAAAAATTGAACAGTGGTATCTACATCTTTTGTAGCGATTCTTTGAGTTAAAGGACCACTATCTGTTTTAAATATATTTCCGCCTTCTTTTAATATCATAGACTCTACCACCTATTCCTCACTATGTAGAGTATTTATCGCATATAAAATATTACAATAATTATCTATGCTTGTCAATCAATCTTTTCTAGCTCACAACTTCCTTTGTGTCCACAATGCGGACAATGAAATGTATATCTTTCTATTTTCATTTTTTCCATTGTTGCATAAGTAAACCAGTTTTTGCATTTAGTGCAAGTTAAATGCCATATTGTTTCTTTAACTGCTTTGAACATTTTTTACCCTTCTAAAAAAGCCTTCAGGCGATTGCATACAGGCAATAAGTTCTTCCCACATTGCCGGACTAATTTCTAATACGTGTTCTACATCTAAAACTGGATCATCTTGGGTTATATAAACAAGATCATCATATGCTTGCACTTTCAAGTCTCCGTGAGTACCTGTTTCGTCCATTATGGTAATACAAACTTCGTCCCAATCAAACTCTACTGTATACATAAAGATATTTATAAATTGAAATGGTAGTCCTGACAGGATTCGAACCTGTATCGCTCTCTAATCTGGAGACTGTGCCGGATATAAGCCGGGTGTTTTACCTTTAAACTACAGGACTATTTGGTGCTCCCGGTAGGATTCGAACCTACAGTCGACCCGTTATGAGCGGGGGGCTTTAACCGTTAAGCTACAGGAGCATTGGTGGGCGATCCAGGAATCGAACCTGGCGTGCGTTTCCGCGGAGGATTTACAGTCCCCTGCCACACCTTGTAGCATATCGCCCGTGGAGTGGGTGATTGGACTCGAACCAACATAACAGGGATTTGCAATCCCGCCCGTAACCATTCCGGGCACACCCACATAATGGAGCGGAATACCGGATTCGAACCGATTCCATCAGCTTGGAAGGCTGAGTCCTCTCCCAGGAGAAATTCCGCATTTGGCACAGGTGGCGAGATTCGAACTCGCTCAGCTTACGCACTGGTTTTGGAGACCAGCATACCTCTCCAACTGTATCGCACCTGCATACCTGGCGGTTGGACAGGGATTCGAACCCTGGGAACGCTTTACACGTTCAACTCCTTAGCAGGGAG
>Ga0209645_1000209_pt1 | contig 31509 bp, 55 predicted proteins | sample ETNvirenome_6_30_FD_184070 | JGI IMG/M metagenome (GOLD analysis project Ga0209645, IMG submission 184070) | Marine viral communities from the Pacific Ocean - ETNP_6_30 (SPAdes) (version 2) | ecosystem: Environmental > Aquatic > Marine > Oceanic | place: Pacific Ocean | collected 2013-06-19
CAAATAAAAATGGAGGTACACATTGACGGAGATGGTGATAGCCCTGTTGATGATAGTCAACGGAGAAATTAAGGAGCACAGAATTCAAATTGATCCTAAAACAGGTAAGCCTTCAATGGCCATGTGTTTGAAAGGTAAAAGACACGCTTCAAGAGGTGAAAAAAACAATAATATACAACACCAATGTATAAAATCGATGGCTGAGACTGAGTTGAACATCGACGGAAGTAAAAGCATTAAGAAATTAATCTTAGACTAATGATAAAATGGCTAGGAATATTATGGCGAAACTATTGCAGTGCAAAATTTTTCGCCAAAAAAAAATTAAAAACAAAAAGAAATACAACAAGAAGAAAAAAGCAGACCAAATTGTCAACTATCATAAAGCAGATTGGTCGGATGCATACTTCTAGAAAGATGAATCTAGAGTATGGAATGTGTCCCCACTGTGAATTTTATGTATCAATGATTAGTTTTAGAAAAGGACTATATACATGTATTAACTGTAGAGAAGTGGTTAAACAACACATCAATGGCTCAGTTAAATATGTACCTGTGAGCCATGGCGAAAATAAAGTTTAAAGAAATTGTTGTAAGAGAAAAGCCTAAAAAACGTCCTGGACGTCATAAAAAGCGCAGAAATAAACAAGAAAAACGCCAACAAAAAAAGAGGAAGAAGGGTTGACAAATATCCCTGGATATCCTATATAGAATATATGACTCAAGCATAGAAGAAGTGGGTAAAAAATGATTCCCAAATAGAGCAACTATGTAGAGTATTATAACAATAAGAAAGTATGAAGTATAAATTTAAAATAACAAAAGACGGATTAGCTGACTCTGAAGATAAAGAAGCAATGTCTTATAAAAAATTATTAAAGTCTTTGATTACCGCGGAACCCAAGTGGAGCGGTACTATCAAATACATTAATAAAAAACAGAAGGATGTAATACATTTTATCAGAAATGGTAGAAAGTATAATACTACTGTTTAATGGACTTAATAATTCTCACAGACGGAATGTATCATCTCGTTCCAGTAACAAAAGAATTACTGGCAAATGTAAGATTATATGTTTCTGATCAAACAGATTTTTTTGATCTCTGTGAGATATTAAGGTTAAAACTAACAACTTACAATGACTACCCTATCAATGCACATGTGATGAATGATGGTAGTGGTGATTTTTATGGGTGTATATGGAAATAGTAAAACAACCACATGTATTTTTAAGAGAGAGTACTCACGAAATAGATATTCCTATTAGTCCAGACAATGAAGAATTAATAGAAAATATGATTAAAACAATGTACGAGAATAATGGTGTCGGTCTCGCTGCAAATCAAATAGGTTATAACAGAAGAATATTTGTTATGGATGTAAGTAATGAAAGAGACAAACCACAAGTATTTATTAATCCAGTTATTAAAACAAAAAATAATATTAAGATGGGTGACACTGAAGGTTGTCTATCTTGCCCTGGTCATGAAGTAAAAGTAAGTAGATCTATTTCAGTTAATCTTGAATGGATATGTAGACACGGGAAAAAACAATTTAAAACTTTTTATCATTTACCATGTAGAGTTGTATTACATGAAATGGACCATTTAGATGGGAAACTAATTTTAGACTATGCCAAAAGTCCCGCTCTCTGAAGAGGGACAACAGAGACAACGGGAACAAAAGGTGAGAAGAACACAATGTTAACAAAATTTTGCCACAATGTCAATTATGTTTGTGATGAATCTGTATTTTCTTCAGGTAGTTTGTCTTTATGGCAAACAAACCTGATATATAGCCCTTGTTTATTGACTTCTTCAGCACCTAACTCAACCATTTTATCAAATGATCTCTGATATCCATCCAACATACATGAAAAATTATCTGAATATACATCCTCAAACGTGTGTGGTGGTAAACATATGTTCGAATATAAAGAGCATAAAAAAACTGTTAGCTTTATCATTGACAATCCTATTAAATTATCCTATAAAAAGAATTATGGAAAGTAAGAAATTGATCTCACTGCTTACAAATCTTATAAAAGATTTTATTAAGTTAAAGGCGAAAGTATCACTTTTAGAAACTAAAGTAAATCAATTAACCAAGGAGAAGAAACATGACAGATATAACTAAATATCGTAACATATCCGTCACTCACAAGGTGTATAATGACTTGATTGCTATATCAAAGGCACAAATACCCGGTGTTAAACTCTCCGTCAGTAAGACCGTTGAAACGTTAGCTACTAAAGAAAAGAAACGTTTAAATGGTAAACTATCGGGGAAAAAACATGAGTGATGGTTTTTTAAACACACAGACTCTACCTTTAATAGACTCAGAAGAAACTAACTGGTGTCAACTATTATGGGTAGCTGTACTGGAAAGGGCTGTACACGATGCATTCTATCAGAATGATTACAAGGAAGCACGTGAAGCATTGGAATGGCTAGATAAAGACAATGAAGACTTTCAACTTGTTTGTCATCTAGCTGGAAAAGACGCTGATTACATAATAAGAAGATTATATGTAAAAATACAATTGAGAAAAAATTTTTTTCAGAGTATTAAAGAAGGTACAAACTTCTTTTTAGCACAAAAGAAATTTGAAGAGGAGATGAGATGGAATCCAAACTTACCAAAAAGAAAATAAAACATAAAATGATCTGTCCCAAATGTAATGGGAATGGTTATTTAAAAAAGAAAACTCCTATTTTCAGTATATGGAGATGGGCTTTAACTAAAAATTCGATTATACAATGTAAGAAATGTAAATCGGAAGGAGAGATAGAAGTAGATGAACAACTGGCAACAGGTCAGTATAACCCTTATGCTTTTTACGATCACATTGATCGTCTTCACTAGTGGTTGTACTTACGTAGAATATAAAGAAGTTAATCCTTTTGTAAAAGTAGATGGAAAAGGAAAAGAAGAAAAGATTTTTAATTACGTTATCGACGATGTATAAAAAAATGAAAGTTAAAGTAGATAATTATGAATATGATTCATTGGCCGAGGATATTAATAATGATAAAGTCCCAGCGGAACATATTGCCTTATACTTTAGTGATAAGACTTTTTATAAATACTTTAAGGAGAAATACCTATGAGTAAAGAGAAAGAAAAAGGTCGAAAATGGGACGGAAAATCAAGGGTTTCCACGGATAAGTATAGAAAAAGATGGAATGAAATATTTAAAAAAAAGAAAGATGAAAAAACTAAAACTTAAAATTTTAAAAATAATCCAAGACACGTGTCACAAGATTGGAGAGTGGGCGTGGCGAAAACGAATTATATTGATGCATGAAAAAGAGTAATAAATATATCTATAGACAAGGTACACAGCTAACGGACCAGGGATCACGGATCTATGAGGTCGATGGTATGAGAGCACCGAGCGTCACTACAATACTTGCAAAGACGAAGAAACAAGAGTACTTAGACGCATGGATAAAAAAGGTCGGTAGTGAAAAAGCAGAGCAAATCAAGAATCATTCTTCGAAGCGAGGGACTGCCATGCATAAGTTCTTGGAGAAACATGTCATCGGAGAAGGGTATGATGACCTTACACCTATTGGGCAAGAGGCTAAACCGATGGCTCAAAAAATTATTGACACTGGGTTAACTCCGGTCACAGAGTATTTTGGCTCGGAAGTTACAGTACATTATACAGGATTATACGCAGGGAGTACAGACTTAGTTTGTGTCCATAATGATATGGAAACAGTAGTCGACTTTAAACAGGCAAATAGACCTAAAAAAGTAGAATGGATAGAGGATTATTACCTACAAGTAGCGGCATATGCTATGGCACATGACCAAATGTATGGTTCAAGCATTAGGCAAGGAGTTATATTGGTATGTACTCCTGACCTATATTTACAAGAATTCAGGTTTCAAGACCATGAAATGCGTAAATGGAGACACGCATTCTTGAAACGATTAGACCAATATTATGAAATGCAACGTGATGAGAAGGAGCAGGCAAAAGTACATGTAAGTCCTGAAGATTTCTTTAATGGTGCATAATTCATTACAAGTTGGGGCCCGTCAGTCCTTTCGCGCTGTGCCGACAGCGTACAAAGTAGATGGTGTGACGGTTTCACCCCTTTCTCACAATACGCCATCTGCTATCGGCTCATTAGTCATCCATATAGTGTGGCATTTATGTCACACTATATGTACATATATGTATATGAAAACTTTTATGACTATGAAAAAACAAATCACTTCAAAAAAAGGTAGAATAGTAAGGAATGGTCTTAAACCATTGATATTACTAGCAAAAGTACCTTACTTTTTACTTACTTTTTCTACTTTTTTACACAATACACGCGCGCGAATTGCATATTTAGATTGTCTAAAAAGTTTTCATATGCTATATAGGGGCTGGGTTATGTGCATATGGGAAAAAACGAAGAGAATTGGATGCTTGCGTTCAATCGAAAACACAATTCACATTTAAATGCCAAAAAGAAAACCAAAAAAAAGAAAACCACGAGTAAGAAGAAAAAGCGTAGAGGTTGTTCAAACAGATAATATTCCATATCAAAGAGTTAGAGTTGAATGGATTGATATTTTAAGTGACTCGGGCTGGGCTGATGAAAAAGGTTTTAATAAAATGAAATTGGCATATCCTGTGAATGAAGGTTGGTTATATTCAAAAGACAAGGACGCAATTAAGCTGTTTGCATCTTATGATAAAGATTCAGACACTAATGAGTTTACGTTTGGAGATAGGACTATGATTCCGACTGCTTGTGTGAAGAAGTTGGTGAAACTTTCTTAATAGTATTTAATCCTTCAGCATCTTTAGGTTTAGGCATTGCCTTTACTTCTTTTTTAATTTCTTCTATAGGTTTTGAGTCTAGTATAGGAGCATAATCATTTATAATCTGTTTCATTTTTGCTTCTAGTTCTTGTTCACTCATATCTTCAAGCTTACCAGTTTTTATTATTTTCTGTTCAATATATAATCCAGCGGCCTTTCCTCTATTTACTTCTGCATTAACAGCAGATGAAAAGCTTCCTTTTTTAATTGCAGTATCTCTAATTTTAGCTAATTCAGCTATATGTCTTTCAAAATCTATTGCGTATTTCTTTTGATTCTCTTCTCTCAATTCTCCAATGTACTTAACCACCAGTGGTGATAGTTTAGGATTCTGTAATTCACTTGCTTCAACACTAGCTCTATCTTTGCTATACCCAGCAGCTATCGCTGCTTCTCTAGCAGTAGTCTTGCCTTCATTGAACACTAGGTATTCAGCGAATCGCTTTTGCATTTCAGTTAATCTTTTTGGTACTCCCATAAGTTGACTATTAAAGTAATTTAAGGTAAAAGTCAATTATGTCTATTATAGTTGATGAATTGAAAAGAGAAATACATAAATTAAAAATGCAATTGTCTGAGCAGATTGAAGAAAATGTAAGACTTAAAGGATTTAAAGACATAGTTATGGGTGATCCTGATAAGTTTGAAGACAAGCGTACATATAAAAATTTAAAAGACCATGGTACAGATATGACTTATGAGAATGAGACTCGTGAGACTCGTGAGACTGATGATAGAGGCAATGGAGATTTAACAAAAAGAATAGAAGTTTTAGAATCTGAGAATAGAGATTTAAAAAGAGATAACCAGATATTAGCTGATGATAATGCTACTCTTAATAACAGGTTAAGAGAAGCTGGCAGATAATGTTTATAAAAGATTTGCAAAATATATTAGGTGAGTTTACCGATGGTAAGAAAGGAAACAACATCAGAGATGCGAAGATATATGTCCACCTACACAACAATCAAATTGCTGAGATAAAAAAAATTGAGGTACAACACAATAACATAATTGGTTCTAAAGAACCCTTGCGTGTTGTATTATTTCCTGCTAAAGAAGCTCCAAAAATCATTCTTTAGAACGACAGGATTACCTCAAAAATGAAATGGCACCCGAGCGAAAATTATACCAAGATTTGCGTAAACATCTTCCACAAATTAGTTGGACTAGGCTTGAAAACCTTAGTGGTCTCGGTACTCCTGATCTATTGGGCTACAATACTTCTGGCCACTTTTTTACAGTGGAATTAAAAGTAACGAAGGGTAAAAAGGTACGCCTGAGTCCACACCAAATTTCCTTCCACGTGAAACATCCTAAGAACTCATTCATCCTTATCAGGCCCCTCGGTCAGAGGTGCCTGAAACTTGTTCCAGGGAACAAGGTCCTTGAGCTTGAAGCTCAAGGTATTAACGCTTGTGGCTTGGAGCTTGAAGCTTGGAGCTTGTTGCTTGAGGCTTTTGAGAACCTGGACTTAAACTAGGTTCTGGTTTTAGTTTAGGGTCGGTAGGGTCGGGATCCCCGGTGCTTGAAGCTTGCTGCTTGTGGCCTGAGGCTTGTTGCTTGTCGCTTGCAGCTCGGATCTTTCTTAGTTCTTGATAATATTTGGGGTGTCGCCAGCAGTGAGTCATGAGTCTAGTGTTTAGGGTATACGATGTGGGCCACGTCCCGGTCCCAGCAGGCTCTACAGTCTCTGCATTTGTTGCCTTGTTTACTGGCCGGACATGTCACCTGCGCGGGGTCCGTTGTTACTGAGCTGGTCCATGGCCATGCGCCAGAGGGCCCGGCGTCAACTTTGCTTGAGCTTAATCTTATAATCATATTGTCTGGTACAGCTGCCTGGTCCGGGAGGAACTGTCTCTCCTGTGTTGGCATCCAGTGCTTAGTGCCTGGAGATGAACGCGCAACTTCTAAAATATCATTCATATGTTTGTGACTCTGGACATCTCCGGAGTCGTGCCACCTGAACCACTTCGCGCGCTTCACCAGCGTTGTCATGGCCTGGACCCACAGCGGGTTGGCCAGCGCTGCCAGTCTTCTGTTCATTGCTTTTATTGTATTAGGCCAGACGTACCGGAGCTTCAGGGCATAACAGCCAAAGCATGGGGTCCCGGGTATCTTGGCCAGCTTGGCGCCAGTCTTGCAGGCCCAGGCCGGCAGGTTGATTGCGGGACCAGGCATCTTGCCCGGCTTACTTAAACCGCCTACTATTTTTTGTGCTTCTTTTACTAACATAATTTATTCCTTTCATAATTTTTTGGTGATTTGAGTTTTTTTAGCCGGACATCACCAAACGGGCTATTCAATAATACTATCATCCAATTGTGTCAATTTCATGGCGCCTGTTGCTTGCTGCTCGTTGCTCGTTGCTTGTGGCTCTAGTTTAAAATAAATAGGCTTAATATGAGCTGGGAACCATGGCCCGCACGCCTGAAGCTTGAGGCTGTGATGGCCCTGGAGATGCTTCGCGTCGATGTCTCCCTGAAGCATCTGGACCGCCCGGTCCAGCTGCTTGTGCAGGTAGTCAGGACATATGGGAATATCATCATCCACTGTATACGTGACTGTAAATTTATGTATCATTTTTAATTTGCTCTCTGAGATTTTTAACATCAGTTTCTTTGTCTGTTTCTTCAGACAGTCTCTGAATGAAACCTGGATACTCTTCATGCATGTCTTCACCGTAAGCGGCGTCCCATGCTTCAAGTATTTGCGCTAGTGTATATTTACTCATTGTTTTCCTTTCCAATTACCTCTTCTAGAAATATTAATTTCTCGATAATTTCTTTTAGTTTTTTTAAATTTGATGGCTGGAAGTGTAACGCCATTCCAGGGCTATTATAAAACTTTAACAGCTCATCATTTATGTTTGTTAGTTGTGTTTTAATTGTTTGCATAATTATTCCTTTCTAAATTTATCCTATCATCTCCTACAACTGCTGTCAAGCTTGGCGCTTGCTGCTTGAAGCTTGGCGCTTGGAACTTAATTTTTTAAAAAACTTTTCACAGCTGCGCAGGTAGGCCCGCGGGAGCGTTGAATGCTCCCGCAGAAAATAATGAGTCAAATCATTATGTTTAATTCTCTTCATTAATCTAGAACCGTCATGTACTGAGCAGGAAAATACTTCCTAAACCAATCAAGACCCTTCCTGTGAGAGTCCCAATCTTGGAACATTTCAGAGCCCATGATAACGTCATACACTGCGACAGCGAAGGCTGGCATTGTGCACGCTTCACCACTGAACCTGTTCTTAACTTCAATTTCTTTTAAAGGCTCATCTCCATAGTCTGCGCCTTCAAAAGGTAGTTTTATTGTTTTATTATTATATTTAATTGTTTTCATATTTTTTCCTTTCATAGCTCAAGTTACCATCTCACACAGCCCGCGTCAACAATTTTTTTGCTTGTTGCTTGTAGCTCCGGCAGGCGACTTGCGTCGCCTAAAACCGTATTAGGTATTTCTATGTTGGGCGATAAATTTTTCATTATCATCCCAAAACGTATCAAGACCTAATTTTTTTAAAGCTCTGGAATAAGCGAATCCTAAATCAAGGGCGTGAGATTGGTCATAATCTTTTATGAATATATCTCTCGCATCATCGTCGCTATCTTTACCAGAAGCATAGCCGGCTGAAAGGACTATTACTAGAGCTTTCATTTCGGCTTTAGTTAGTTTAGTGTTTATATCTGTCATAATCTCTTTATACCATATCCTATTTAATCCTACAATAGACTATGTGTCCATTTTGGGTTTTTTATAAATACAATTACAGGTTGCATTTGTTAATTAGAATCATTCTAAACTGGCTACAGCACTTATCATTTTTTCTTTTTTTCAGTAATCACAAAAGTTGTATTTTTCATTTTCTTTTGTGTAGTTCTTCCTTGTTCATCTTTATATAATTCAAAGATGTTTCCTTTACCATCTATATAATATCCGTCTAATGTTTTCTTTTTTGTCATTTTAATACTTTATTCCTTTTTCTTTCATTGTCCATTTAATTTTTCTGGTCCATCCCACCCTTTCGTTTGTTACATAGACACTTGTTAATGTGCCAGCGTAATGGACCAACAGGACCTGGCTCATAGGTGGGGTTTCCGGTATGCATCCCTACTGACCCAGCCCGTCGGGGCTCGCGACCTATAATATAGCTCACCTTAGCAAGCGCCAAAAAGTCCCAAGAGCTCTGGTACTGGTACAACTCAATATTTTGGCTTTCGCTACTTCTATTAGCTACCAGTAACCTGCTCAATCTAATAAAATAAACTATTGTTTTTTTATTTCGATTAATCATATTTAATACTTGACTATCCTATTGTCAAGGTATAAAAGAAAATAATTATGTTAAATAATAGAAAGGACAATATGAAAAAAGAACATAGAATAAGATTGAATACAGAATACAGAAATAAGATTGCAAATCGTATGCGTATTCATCTTGAACAAGAGGACACCCAAGAAAAAAGAAAGTATGACAATTTAAAAGCTAATTTTAAAAACATACAAGATAAGACTTGGGAACTTGCAAAACAATGTGTTGAAAAACAATATCCAAAAGAAGATGTTGAAATTGCACAATATTTGCAAGACAAATATCCTAATGTTAATACTATTGCCAAAGATAGTTGTTTTCATTTTGGTTATATGAAAACAAAAGAAACCATTGACGAAAATGGCGAGGTTATTGAAGAAGATGATAAGTATGAAACTAAACACTTTGACTTTAAAATCGGTGGCGATATCAATGGTATTGATAGACAAGAAAGAGAGGGACATAAACCCAATCTTGATGATAGTGGAAGAAATTTTGCTTATGCTTACTTTCGTGATGAACTTAAAGCACAAGAAAATTGCAATCCCGATATCAATATTGAAATGTTAGGTAAAGACAGAAATCCTCACGAACAAAAATATCAAGACGCAAATGACAAGTATCTTGGTATGACTAGCAGTTATCATAATAGTAATCTTACAAGTTATTCTGCACAATGGGATAAGGATTATGAACTAGATTTAATTGGTCGTGAGTATTGTCGTGATAGACAGATAAAAGTATCAAGAGAGAATTTTGAAACTTTTATTCAATGGCAACAAGCAAAAGGTCAATTAATAATGGCTCATCAAAAATGGATTGAAAGCATTTTAAATCAGATGAAAGAAATTAAAATCGGTTTAAAAGGTTATCGTTATTTAGACGAGGCGATTGAACTTTGTACTGAACTTGGATTGTCGGTCAATGACGCAGAAATTATAAGAGTTAATTCAACAGGATTAACTATTTATAATCCCAAAAATCTTGCTGATAGGATTAAGGGCATGAAAAATAAAGATATCAGTAGAGAGGATAAGATAAAGGCGAGGATTTTATACGAGCAAAATCTAGCCAAACAAATGCAAAAATAAGTAAACAATTAACTTGACTTGGCTATCCTATTAATGATAGGATAGCCATAATTTAGAAAGGACACAATGACAGAAGAAAACAAAAACACAATAACTTTTAAGATTACTTACTATGCAAAAAAATACGGTAAGATGATTACTAGAAATGGCGACAATAGAGAGGGTTCAAAAACTAAAATAGATAAAAATGGAATTAAATGTTTTACCTATTGGGATTTGGACGCAAATGGTTGGCGACAAGCAACAGAAATGTGGTGGATTAAATGAGTAAAATAGAAATAACTATTATCTTTGCTTTTTATATTTTTATAATGACAAGCTTTGGTTTAATTGAGTGGGGGATATTATGAGTTTAAAATATTGCCAAGGACCAAAGTGTCATACTTATTATACGCAAGATAGAATAAGAGGACCTAAAGGAAATAAAACAAATCAAACTAGAAGAAGAAGTCATTTTTATTATATGGGTGGAAATGCTTGTTCAATGCAATGTCAAGATGATTGGTTTAAACAATATGGCGAAATGGCTTTAGACCATTTTGGCAGAACAACTAAACCTATTATTCTTGGACCTAACAACGCGTGGGTTAAAGACTATGATTATAATTGGCGCGATGATGTAAAGTCTAATTATAGATTTGTTAATAAAGTAACCAAGGAAGAAAGACCATTGACCGAGGAACAATATAATGATAGAAATTATACTTTAAACGAAAGGACACAATGAGTATAAAACTAGAAACAAATAACTTTGTAATTACTTTTGAAACACAAGAGGAAGTTATAGAGTATATGAACCGACACATACCAAACGAAAAAAGTTTGTTGTGGTTAGGTTTTATGATTGGTAGCAATTATGTTGCTAATCAAGTAAATAAAACTTTTAACTTGGAGTATAAAAATGACAAGTAAGAAAGAGAAGATAAGTCAATTACAGTTCTTAGATAAACTAGAAGAAATGTTTAGCGCATTGCCTAGCTATCTTCAACCGAAGATATTGAATGCAGTTGCTTTCTTATATGAAGCAAGAAATGAGAAAGACGACAAGATGGCGTTTGCTAGACGAATACAAATCTTAAGAGATTGTAAGAACTCTAACTTTACTCAAGAAGAAATGGCACATATCATATTACTATCTAATATGGATATGGTACACGATATGATGTGGACACACCCACAAACAAAAGAGTTAGAACAATTAATTAAGGACAAGAAGAACAACAAACTACACTAAGTAAGTGTCCAAGTGTCACGCGTCTTGCGACGCGTGACACATTTAATAAGTAGGACCCGCTTGAAACTTCAATCTTATATATAATCGATACCCCAACCCCCGAAAAAAGAAAAGGGGTCCCACTGCTTTTTACTTTAGGCCTTGATTTAGACTGTTAATCATGGTAAAAACTTTTTGGTACCATGGACTTGAATAATGTTGATATTAGCAAGTTACCTGCGGATGTCCGGAAGCAATTCAGACGATATCAGGTCATGCATGCTGAAAAAAAGATACAGAACAAAGCTAAAGACGATTTTCTATCTTTTGTTAAGTGCGTATGGCCCGAATTTATTGAGGGGCCCCATCACAGGCACATTGCAAAAAAATTTAATAAATTAGCCACAGGCGAGATAAATAGGTTAATTGTTAATATGCCACCTAGGCATACTAAATCTGAATTTGCCTCTTTCTTGCTTCCAGCGTGGATGGTGGGCCGTCAACCAAAATTAAAAATTATTCAAGCGACACACACTGGAGAACTTGCAATTCGTTTTGGTAGAAAAGCAAAACATTTAATTGATTCTGCGGAATACGCAAAAATTTTTCAAACAAAATTACAAGAAGACTCAAAAGCCGCGGGCCGTTGGGAGACAGCCCAGGGTGGTGAATATTTCGCCGCTGGTGTTGGAGGAGCAATCACGGGCCGTGGAGCTGATTTATTGATTATTGACGATCCACACTCGGAACAAGATGCGTTATCCGAATCTGCAATGGAAAATGCGTACGAATGGTACACTTCAGGACCACGTCAAAGGCTTCAACCAGGTGGAAAAATAATTTTAGTTATGACAAGGTGGTCAACAAAGGACTTAACTGGAATTTTATTAAAAAATCAGGGTGAAGTTAAGTCTGATCAGTGGGAAGTTGTAGAATTTCCGGCAATTTTGGACGATGACACTAAAAATGCAAAGCCAGTTTGGCCTCAATATTGGAAATTAGACGAATTAGAGAAGGTAAAAGCGACATTACCGGTTGGAAAATGGAATGCACAGTGGATGCAGCGTCCAACATCGGAAGAAGGAGCCTTAATTAAGCGAGAATGGTGGCAAAAATGGGATAGAGACTGGGTTCCACCGTTAGAACATGTAATTCAGTCGTACGATACCGCATATTTGAAAAAAGAAACAGCCGATTTTAGTGCAATTACCACTTGGGGCATATTTAGGCCCGATCCGAACGAACCAAAACAAGCATTGATGCTTTTAGACGCAATTAAAGGGCGTTGGGAGTTCCCAGAATTGCGTAGAAGAGCCCTTGCAGCGTACAAATATTGGGATCCAGAGACAGTTTTAATCGAATCTAAGGCCGCTGGATTGCCATTAACCTATGAATTAAGACAGATGGATATTCCTGTTGTAAACTTTACACCGAGCAAAGGAAATGATAAACATGTACGTGTTAACTCGGTCGCACCGCTATTTGAGAGCGGAACGATATGGGCGCCCACTCAAAAGTTTGCCGAAGAAGTGATCGAGGAATGCGCAGCGTTTCCACATGGGGATCATGACGACCTTGTGGACAGTACAACACAAGCAGTTATGAGGTTCAGGCAAGGTGGATTGATTCAACACCCTGAGGATTATGTTGAAGAAAAACTTCCTGGTATAAAAAGGCAGTATTATGGCTAAAGGCAGTTGGGATGAGTTACTAAAACTTATCAACAAATATTTAAGAGGCAATAAAGACAAGGAAGGAGTTTTAAAACTCCTAACTCGTAAAGATATTGGTGATCTTCCAGCAATTGGAATTCGTTTTAGAAATCCGATAAATGAAACACAATATAGTCTTGCTAATAAAGGCATGACTAGAGATAGACAGTATTATCTTTTTAAAACTTATGAGAAAGATATTTTTGATGACATCATGAAAGTCTTGAAGAAGATTGATGATGAAGGAATTAAATTAGGAAGAGAACAATTAAAAAATTTAGAATATAATGTTGGAATTCTTAAGATGTTAAGAACTAACAACATTAAGTCAGCAGATGTCCTAAGAAAAGATGGAAAAGATATTGCTAAGGTTATGAAGACTCAGGGCCAAGAAAATTTTGTTGGTGATACCGGAATTATGGGATCACTTCAAGATAAAGTGAACGAATTAAAAAAATTAGCTGATGAAATGAAACCTGAAAACATTGCTAAGAAAGAAGCTGCGGAAAAAGCCGTAAGAGAAAAAAAATTTAAAAAATTGTGGCATGGTAGAGCTTATGAAGGAAGATCTGACATGTATAGAGGTCTATCTTACCAATTAGCCAAGCTCCACGAAGCGGGAATCATTAAACTTGATGATGAAATCTATAAAGGCTTAAAAGAAGGCAAATACCACTGGGGTGGGGCCGATATGTTTGCTCCTGATCCACCAAGAATCTGGAGATATCATTTTGGGGATGAAATATTTGATAAATTTGACGAAGTCTTTGAAGCGGACATGTTTAAAGACGATCATACTTTTATAGGTCCAACTGCAATGGAAGATTGGATGAAAGCTAATAATATTAAACCAATCAAGGTTGACGGACCGAAGAACGCGTTAGATTACATGGACGAAGTAGAATTAATGGCTCATGCTGATGATGCACAAGACAGTATAAATATTTTTAAAGGTGATGATCATTTTTATTCTAATATAAAAGGAATGAGTGATGCTGATAAAGCAAAAAATACAATGAACGCTATTGTTCAAAACGCAGAAAACAAGCAAGCATATTTAGATGCGTTGAAAAGAAATTATCCTGAAGCGTATAGTAAATACAAGGACAAACCAACTACTACTGATGCGGAAGCTACTTATAAAGTTATTTCTGAAGGAGATGAAGGCTTTGATGAAATTTCTGAAAAATTAGGTATCACTGCTAAACCAGGAGACAATTTAGAATTAGAAAGCAACGTGATTGAAGGACCGTGGAAAGGAACTAAGGCTCCGACAACATATGAAGAAAAAATAGATTGGTTAGTTAAAAATGTTGATCCAAATGCAGAACAAACAATTCCACCAAAAGAAACATTAGAAGCAATGTTAAGAGATGGCAGAGAAGACCTTATTGATCATTTCTATGACATGCATAAACAAAAAATAGGTGCTAAGCCTGAGATTGATATAGATACAAGTGGTCTTAAAAATCCTGAGTTAGTTAAAAAAATAATGGAAGAAAAAAAATTAAAACCAACTTTAGTTTCAGAAACAATAGACATATCTAAATTAACAGATGATGATTTAAACAAGTTAGTTGATGAATTAAACATGAACGAAGGTAAAATGGCTGAAGTAGATTCTACTGGTGGTACTAAAATGGGATATGAAGAATTTAAACAATTAGAGAAAAGAAATGAAGCTATTAAAAAAGCATTAGCTGACGCTCAAAAAATATATGAAGACTTAGGAGAAGCAACCGGAGACTTTGGATATGATTATCAACTCTGGCTTCAAAAGTTTGGTTCAAAAACAAAGACCACGGCTCCCGGAACTTATACTATTACCGATCATATTAATTATATAAAAACATTAGAACCGGTTGAAGCGATGAAGGAAGTAAATAAGGTGTTAAAAGGTGAAGGTAAATACAAAGGTCTATCCAAATCAGACAAAGATCAAATTTTTACCGATACAGACGATTGGGTTAATCAAAGAGATTTATCAGATAGATGGGATTACAAAAATAAACGACCTTACAGAGATGACCCTAATTTTGACCCTGATGATCCTGATTATGATCCAGATGAGGGTCTATATGCAGAAGGTGGACGTGTTGGCTACTCTCAAGGAGGAGATTTTAATTATCACTGGGGTCATGGGGATTCAAATATTATGCCACCTGAGTGGGACGAAGGTTATGATGATATGGAAGAAATTTTAAGAATGTTGGATCAACAACAAATTGGTGACCAAGTTTCAGCATCTTCAGGAGATCTTGATGATTTATTAGAAAGACTTAGAATGGTTGTTGAAGGCTTGGGCATATACGCGGATTACAACCAAGACCAAAGAAAACAAATGCAGAGGAGTTTAACAAGTAGAATAAACGTGTTATTAAAAAATTAATGAGCAGAATAATATTTAACCCATCTACCGGAAACATTGAATCAGCGGATAATGTAACTTCACCACTTAAACCACTTGGTGAAAGGTTTTTTGCCGGTGGTAATCCTTTACCAGAGGACCCAACTAAACCAGTTAATCCTTGGGCACCTAAACCAATAGGACCAGTTTTACCTAACAAGATGATGGCAGCTAAAGGTGGAAGAGTTAAAGGCGCAGGTCCTTTAGCAATTGCACCAGCATTAGCTCCCGGTTTAGCTGAAGCTTTAGGTATTACTATTGGAGGATTAGGAGCTTGGGCAGGCGCTCAAAAAGTTCAAAACTATATAGAAGAAAATCCGGAACAGGCTCAAAAAGTTTGGTCTGTTTTAGACCCCAGTACAGCTATAGCTTCAACTTTAAGCAATTTGTTAAAAAGACCTAAAGACGAATCTAAAGAAGAAATTGTAGAGAGAATAGAAACAATTAAAAAAGAACCTAATCAAGAACCACCTAAAGGTCCAAAATGGGAAGATTATTTTGAGATAGCAGAAAAAGCAACTTATGATTTTGCAGAATCTCGATGGAAGAAAAAAGCTATTAAAGCTCTTAAAAAACATTTTGATAATAAGTCTTGGAATGAAAAACCTATTATAACAGGAAGTCATCAAGCAGGAACCCGTAAAAGTGTTTTACCTAATAAAAATAAATGGTTCTTTGAGGGTTTAAATGATTATTCAAAAGAAAAACATGGTGGTAATTTAAAATCTGCTATTAGAGAATTATCTGGTGAAACTGATCAGAAAAAAATAAACAGTATTTATCAATCTATTACTCAAGCTGGTGAAAGACGAGACTATATATTTGAAAGAGGTGGTAAAAAATTAACATCAGATATTAAACCTTCAGAAACAATTTATAAATTTACAGACCTTACTACTAACTTAAGAGAAAATCCAAAATTATTAGATAAGAGAGTTAAGTCTTTTGATAAAAATAAAGTTTATAATAGAAAACAATTATTTGATATTTTTGGAATTGAATCTGGAGATACAAGAACACAAAATTTTGTAATGGAAGTATTAAAAGATAATGGTGCTAAATATTTTCCTCTTCCAGGAGGCATGAAAGGATTTAAATTAAAAGACGCTAAAAAAGCTTTAGATTTATATTCTTCTGGCAAACTGAAAAATTGGGAGCGTAGAGGAGAGGGTAGTGCCAAAATAAAAAGAAGTGATTTTAGAGAAAAATGGGATCCTGGAATAAGTAATTTTGGTACTCAACTTTACAGAGGAATGAGAAAAGTATTTAATACCTTAAAAATTGGAGACACTAAATTATATCTTCCTAATTCTACATCTGAAATAGGTCATAACCCTATTCCTATTTCCTATGGAGATCAATTTGATTTTCTTAAAAATAAAAAAGTTAGAAATAAACTTTTTAAATTATCTAATACTACGTGGCAAGATCAAGACATTAATAGAGATGTTTTAATGGATGAACAAGGAAAATTGTTAGAACCATTAAATATTATTGAAAAATACTGGGGTAAAAAAGTTACTAAAAATAATATTAAAGAACTTGGTGATGCAGTAGTACTTTTAGATTCTTATTATGACGACGTAAGTGAACAAGCATCAAAAGCTGCCAAAGAAAGTGGGTTTATTAATAAAGATGTAATTGGAAGATTAAAATTTACTGTGCCTAAAATGGGAGAAACTGTTGGAGAACAATTTATTGATGTAGATATGTCTAATGTAGATCCAAAATTTATAATTGGAAATGTCGATTTAATTAATTCAGATGCAATTAAATATAATGATTTAAGTAAAGATGAAAAAAGAGAATTTGGTCAAAATGTTCTGGATCAGAAAATAGAACAAATAAAAGATTTTTATAAAGATGCTGAATATGGAGAAGATATAATTGAAGATATGATTGAGGCTTTATTAGTAGGCCATATGGGAGAAGGTGAGCATGGAAAAGCCAGTAAAGGTTTATTAGAAAGATTTTTAATAACACAAGATAGAAAAAAGAAAGCAATCGGTGGTCCAGTTGTTCCATCAGTTCCTTATAGAGAAAACTTTGCAGATGGCACTCCTAATGACGATAAATCTGATGAAGAAATTTTAGAATGGATTAAAAGCCAAATGTTTGAAATGGAACAAGGTTGGAATACCGGTAAGAGTGTTCCAGGAAAAATTCTTGATGTAGCAAGGGTAGATAACTGGCCATACTACGCAGCTAGAATGTTAAGAGCTGGGATGAATGTTGCAGAAGTTTCTGCTAAACTTCCTTTTGTATCAATTGATTTATTACAAAAATTAGCAACACGACCTGCGTTTAAAATAAAAAAAGCAGAACCTAGATCTTCAGCTTCTATAGGAATGGGAGAAAAGTATATGGAAGGAGTTGATGATAGTTGGTTAACAGATCAACCTTATAATAAATTAGAAGGAACAGGGTTATTTACAGAAGCATTTCAAAATTTAATGCCAGGCGCATTTTCAGAAAAAACAGGACTAGATTCTTTAATTGAAGGAATGGAAGATAAAATGATAGCGCAAGGACAATCTAAATGGCCAACCATTGCTGGTAAGAATATTGAAATGGGATTAGATATAACATTACCATTTGGATATGTAATGGCAGCTAATAAATATAATGCTCTTAAAAAGTCTTTAGCTCCTTATGTTGCTGGTAGAAATGTAGATGAGGTTATTGAAGAAACCTTAACCGACAAAGGAATGAATAGAAGAGACTTTAATAAACTTTTAGTTACAAGTGGTGCTATTGGTGCTCTTAAATATTTAGGTTTAGATAAATTATTAAAAGGCGCTGCGCGTAACCCGATCCCTGGTCCAATTAAAATGCTTGAAAGATCAAGCACTAAAATGCCTGTATGGTTTCCAAAATTTATAGATAAAGTAAATGATAAAATGACATATCACGGTGATGGTATGTGGTCGTTTACAGGTACAGATGATTTTCTTCCAGGATTTCATATAGAAAGAATTGGTGATGATTATCATATCAGTGGAAAAAATGCTTATGAACAAGAATTTAATATTACATATGAATCTCCTAAATGGGAAGGTGATGCAGATGGTTCATATTATAATTCAGGAGAATTTATAGTTGAAGATTCTGTTCCAGTGCGTTCAGGTCCTGACGATGTGGATTTTGATGGTGAAGTAGTAGAAGAACTTCATGACGTTTTAGGTGGTACTAAAGGAATGGAAGAAATTGGCACTGGAAAAAAAGTTGACGAAATGACTAAAGGTGAAATACAGGTTGATTGGGCAGAAGGTAGAGCTCAAAGTGCTTATGATGAAGCAAGAGATGCAGGAGAGTTTGATGTCGAATAAAATGATTAAACCAAAGAGATTAACTAAGACAATTCCTCCTTTAAAAGGACCAGTTCCTCAAGGTTTGCCTTATGGCAAGAAACCTGTTATAAAAACCAACAGTGGATTAAAAAATGGCAGATACTCCGGAAGATAGAAAATTTTCGCCTATGGAAAAGGCATTACCAGGTATACCAGGTGTAGACCTAGACAAAGACGATGTTGCGTCTGACGTAAACGTTGAAGTAGAAGGACAAGCACCTTCACCAGAAGGTGGACCAGCAATTACAGAATTAGCAGATGGAGGTGTTGAAGTTAACTTTGACCCTACACAATTGATGCCAGGAAATCCTGATGATCATTTTGCAAACCTAGCAGAAATGCTTCCTGAAAATGTTTTAGGACCTTTAGCATCGGATTTATATGAAAAACAAATGGACTATAAAATGTCCAGAAAAGATTGGGAGAATACTTATATTGAAGGACTTGACTTACTTGGATTTAAGTATCAACAAAGAACCCAACCATTTCAAGGAGCTTCAGGTGCAACACACCCAGTGTTAGCAGAAGCAGTAACACAATTCCAAGCACAAGCGTATAAAGAATTATTACCGGCACAAGGACCTGTAAGAACACAAATTATGGGTATGCCGACTCCACAGAAAGATCAACAGTCTCAAAGAGTTAAAAATTATATGAATTACATGTTAATGAATCAAATGGATGGCTATGATGAAGATTTTGATAGAATGTTATTTTATTTACCATTAGCTGGTTCTACATTTAAAAAAGTATTTTTTGATGCAGTTAAACAACAACCAGTTTCTCAATTTGTTCAAGCAGATGATTTATTAGTTCCATATAGTGCAACTAATATTGAAGATGCTGATTGCGTTATTCACGTTTTAAAAATGTCAGGTAATGAAATTAGAAAACAACAAGTTTCAGGATTCTATAGAGATGTAGAATTAGGCACACCGCAAATGTTTGAAGACCCATTAAAACAAAAAGAAAGAGAATTAGATGGGCAAAAGAAAACTAAACCTGAAGATATTTACACTCTTTTAGAGTGTCATACAAATTTGGACCTGGAAGGCTTCGAAGATATCAATCCACAAACCGGAGAACCAACAGGTATCAAACTACCTTATGTCGTAACCATCGATGCAGGTAGCCGTACAGTTCTTTCTGTAAGAAGGAACTTTGCGCCCAACGATCCGACAAAAAAGAAAATCCAATATTTTGTCCATTTCAAATTTCTGCCTGGACTAGGATTTTATGGTTTCGGATTAATACACATGATTGGCGGATTGAGCAGAACCGCAACGGTTGCTCTCCGCCAATTATTAGATGCTGGTACGTTATCTAATTTACCGGCCGGATTTAAAATGAGAGGTATTAGAATTAGAGATGATGCCGCTCCTTTACAACCAGGGGAATGGAGAGACGTTGATGCTCCTGGTGGAAGTTTAAAAGATTCATTTATGAATTTGCCGTATAAAGAACCTTCTCCAGTTCTTTTTCAATTACTAGGAACAGTAGTAGCGGCAGGACAAAGATTTGCATCCATTGCTGATTCACAAGTTGGTGATGGAAACCAAAACGCTGCAGTTGGAACAACTGTAGCTTTATTGGAAAGAGGCTCTAGAGTTATGAGTGCAATACATAAAAGATTGTTTTCATCTCTTAAAGAAGAGTTTCAATTACTTGCAAAAATATTTGCTACTTCTTTACCACCAGAATATCCTTATGATGTTGTTGGTGCACAAAGAACTATCAAGGCAGCTGATTTCGACGACAAGGTAGATATTTTACCTGTTGCAGACCCGGATATATTTTCACAAACGCAACGTATAAGTGTAGCTCAAACTGAATTACAGTTAGCTATGTCCAACCCAAAAATGCACAACTTATATGAATGCTATAGAGCAATGTATACGGCTTTAGGAGTTAAAGATATCGATAGAGTCTTACCTCCTCCTGCTCCAGTGCAACCAAAAGACCCTGCGTTAGAACACATTGATGCTTTAGCACAGAAACCTTTTCAAGCATTTTCAGGTCAAGATCATAGAGCGCACGTTACCGCGCACTTACATTTTATGGCTTTGAACATGGTAAGAAATAATCCTGTCGTCATGGCTGCAGTTGAAAAAAATATTTTAGAACACATTTCATTAATGGCACAAGAACAAGTTCAAATGGAATTTCCACAAGAAATGCAGATGTTAGCTCAATTACAACAGATGTCTCAACAAAGTCCTGAGATGCAACAACAGATAGCACCTCAAATACAAGATATTACTCAAAAGATAGAAGCTAGAAAAGCAATATTGATTGCTGAAATTACAGAAGACTTCATGAAAGAAGAGAAGAAAATTACTTCTCAATTTGATCATGATCCATTACTTAAACTTAAATCAAGAGAAGTTGACTTAAAAGCGATGGATACTGTGAGAAAACAAGAAGAAATGGAGCAAAGAAAATCTGTAGAACAAGCTAAAATACTATCTAAAGAAGGTATTGAAGATGATAAGCTTGCACAAAACGAAGAATTAGCTATACTGCGAGCTGATACATCTTTGGTAAAACAAACAATGGCAGATGAGACTAAACGTGACATCGCAAGAATGAAAGCTAAAGATGTCCGAACTTTAAAAGGTCCAAAATCTTAGGAGGATAAATGACAAAAAACGGTAAAGAACCATTCTACAAAGGAGTTAATCAAAAACAATTCATCAATAAAGATGGATATCTAAAAGGTGGTGTTGAGATTAAAATCCCTGAAGAGATTCCAACAGTAAATAAAGTTGGTGGTCAAAGAAGAATGCTTGCTGACAAAAAGTCAAAAGTTAAGTGGTATTAATTTATGTGGTTTAGCGCATTAAAGTTAGGCTTAAACGCAGCAACGCACATCTATAAAAAGAAACAAGAAACAAAGATGGCGATGGCTGACGCACAGCACATGCACGCTTCTAAGATGGCCCGAGGGGAGAGCGAATACCAGGGCAAATTGCTAGAAGCCCGACAATCGGACTGGAAAGACGAGTTCGTTTTGCTCGTATTAACGGCGCCAATTTTGGTGATCGCCTGGGGGGTCTTTAGCGAGGATCCTGGTGCAGCAGAAAAAATAAAAATGTTCTTTGAACAGTTCCAGCAGCTCCCGTCATGGTTCACTAATTTGTGGATCCTTGTCGTGGCGTCGATTTATGGTATAAAGGGAACACAGATATTTAAAAACGGAGGAAAAAAATAATGAGACAGAACGGAGTTAGAAGTAATGTTAGGTTTCCATACGCAAGTAGAACTAAAAAATCTATGGGTGGAAAATCTCAAGGTTACAACGACAGACTGGATGAATCATTAGGCGCAAGAGACGGTGCTGAGTCGACTAAATCTCAAAGCTTTAAAGCTAGAAGAGATGAGTCTAAAGGCATGGAAAAAGCTATGGGTAAAAGAGCTTATTCCTCTGTGTCTACAATGGATAAATCTTAATAATATAAGGAGCTAAAATGGCAAACACAGGAAGAATGAACCTACTTGAAGAAGTAGGTCGTATAGATGCAGAAAAATCTAATCCTAACCGTAGAGCTGAAAAAAGAAGAGTAATCGGTGAACTTGATAAAGGCTACAAAAAAGGTGGTCGTGCTGGCTACAAAAAAGGTGGTCGTGCTGGTTTCTCTCTTGGCGGTAAAGGTAGTTGGGGTGCTGCAACAAAAGGCAAAGGCTGCGAAATTAGATAATGGGTTATCAGGATAAAAAAGCATTTCCTGGTGCAGGAATGAAAAAATATTTTTCTGCTAATAAGGATTTATACCCTAGTGGCGGAGTTCCAATTAGAACTAATTTTAGTACTGGTGGGAATGAACAATTACAAAAACATGCTAAACATCATTCAGCTAAACATATGGCTCAAATGAAAAAAGATATGAAAAAAGGTGATAGTTTTAAAACAGCACATAATAAAGCTATGAAAAAGGTAGGAGTATAATACCAGGTATATAAATTAAGAGCCATGAATAAAAAAAGTTAATGGACGAAATACTAAAGTTAAAAAGACAAATTAAGCAAACCCTACAGGCTATATCACTTGCATTGACTTCAGGTGCAGGGGTTGACAATTTTGAGTCTTATAAGTATATGTTAGGACAGATAAACGCTTACGAAGCAATCTTACAGGAGATTTCCAACCTGCTTGAAAAAAAGGAGCAATATGAAAAACACACAGGAAACGTCATCGACATCAACGACAGACATACCAAAAATTAAATCAGCATTAACAGATAAATACAAAGAAGAATCAGCTAAGTTGCCAAAACCAACTGGTTGGAGAATTTTAGTTCTTCCTTTTCAAGGGAAGAAAAAAACTAAAGGAGGAATTCTATATTCCGATGAACAAATCGATAGACAACAACTCGCTACAGTATGTGGAAACGTACTTGAGATGGGTCCCGATTGTTATAGGGATAAAGAACGATATCCCGATGGTCCGTGGTGCAAAAAGGGAGACTGGGTAATATTTGCTCGGTATGCAGGATCTCGGTTTAAAATAGAAGGTGGAGAAGTACGACTGTTAAACGATGATGAAATCATCGCAACAATTAAGAACCCAGAGGATATAATCCATGAGTTCTAATTTCTTACATAGGAGGAAACTATGCCTGATCAAGAACAACAATCAGACAAAAAAGACGAAAAGTTAGTTCCACTTGATACAACAGGTCCAGGAGCCGAAGTTGATTTACCAGATGATAAGGTAAAACAAGAAGAAGCCCCAGCACCAGAAGTAAAAACGGAACCGGAACAAGAACCAGCAAAAGTTACTGAAGTACCAGCAGAAGAAGTAAAAACGGAAAAAGAACCAGCAGAAGAAAAACAGCTAGAAGAGTATAGTGAATCTGTTAATAGAAGAATCTCTAAACTAACTAGAAAAATGAGAGAAGCCGAGCGTAGAGAAAAAGCTGCGCTTGATTATGCACAGGGTGCTAAACGTCAAATCGAGATTATGTCCGATAAGTTTAGAACTACTGAAGAAAAGTATGATAAAGCTTTCTCTGATAAAGTCTCTCAACAACTTAAATCAGCACAAGAAGAACTAGGTCAAGCTATAGAATCAGGTGATGCTGCTAAACAAGTTTTAGCAAATAAAAAAATCGCTGCTTTATCTATAGAAGAAGCTAGACTTTCTGCCGCTGAACAGTATAGAGCAGAAACTAAACCTAAGACTCCTGAGGAGCAGGATTATCTTAGACATAGGGAAACACCTTCAACCCTTCCAAGAGAACACGCGGCTCGGGGAACACCTGATCCAAAAGCTGAAACTTGGGCAGAAAAGAATAATTGGTTCGGTCAAGATAGAGCCATGACTTTCACTGCTTTTGAAATTCACAAAGATCTCGTGGAAAAAGAAGGCTTCGATCCTAAATCTGACGAATATTATAAGGAAATTGACAAACGAATAAGAGTTGACTTTCCTCATAAATTTGATAAGAGTGATTATAACTCGACCAAAACCGTCCAGACGGTTGCTTCAGCGACTTCATCAGCTGCTAGAAGTATAAAACCTGGTCGCAAAACTGTGAAACTCACGTCTTCACAGGTAGCAATAGCTAAAAAGCTAAACGTGCCACTCGAAGATTATGCGAAACAATTATCCATGAAGGAGGTATAAGCATATGGAAAAACAAACAAAAACTCCTCGTGCTCAACAAACTAGGTCGGAATCTGAACGACCAAAAGTTTGGGTGAACTCATCTCACTTAGATGCACCTAAGTGTCCAGACGGCTTTAGACAGCGTTGGATTCGTTATGAAACGATGGGACAAGATGATACTAAAAATATCACGTCCAAGTTAAGGCAGGGTTGGGAACTCGTAAGAGCTGATGCCTATCCTGATCTAAACTATCCCGCAATAGAGTCCGGTAGATACAAAGGTTACATCGGAGTAGGTGGTCTAGTGTTGGCTAGAATACCAGAAGAACTCGCACGTCAACGTGACGCTCACTTTAGTAAGCTCACAAAAGACAAACAGGAAGCTGTTGAAAACGAGCCTCTGAAGGACCAGCATCCAAGTATGCCAATGAGTAATCAAAGGCGTACTACGTATAGTTTCGGTGGTGGCAAAAAAGAATAATTCTTTTCAAAACTTTCCGAATTTAAATTAACCCGTTTACATGTAAAAATGTGAACATAATTGGAATAGGTAAACACTATGGCAAATACACAAGCTGGTGGATATGGATTAAAACCTGTTAACACGCTAGGAAATACTCCTGCGACTTCAGGTCAATCTAAATACACTATCAAACGTGCGCATGGTACAGCTATATACAATGGTGAACCAGTTAAAGGGATTGTAAATAACACTCCTGGTACTGGTGGGTTTGTTGAAGGTGCAGCAGCAGGTTCAACTGATTTAGTCGTTGGAGTTTTCAACGGCTGTTTCTACAATGCAGCTACAACTGAAAAACCTACTTGGAGCAATTATTATCCTGCTTCAACTACACCTGCGAATAGTGAAAACATCACTGCGTTCGTAAATGACAACCCGTTCCAGGAATATCAGATTGCAACTGATTCAGCTATTAGTGCTACAGCAGACAACGTTCAAAAAACGTTCTTACAAGTTTGTGACACTACAGCTTCAGGTGAATCTACTTCTGGTAGAAGTAATACTACATTAGATCTTACTAATGATTTAGCTACTTCTGCTAAACAGTGGAGAATCTTGAGATCAGCAGAAGATCCTGATAACTCAGACTTCAACGCGGCATATGCAAACGTAATTGTTGTTTTAAACAACAAATACAACGCATTTGTGGTTGGGGTATAATAGGAGCATAACGACATGGCAATATCACGAGCACAGCTAGTTAAAGAACTAGAACCCGGTCTGAATGCACTATTCGGCCTGGAATACAAACGTTATGAAAACGAAGCAAGTCAGATTTTCGACAACGAATCATCTGACAGAGCTTTTGAAGAAGAAGTAATGTTATCTGGTTTCGGTACTGCAGATGTAAAACCTGAAGGTAGCGGCGTTCAATACGACGATGCACAGGAAACTTACACTGCTAGATACACTCACGAAACAGTGGCATTAGCATTCGCGTTGACAGAAGAAGCTATCGAAGATAACCTCTACGACAGAATCTCTTCTAGATACACAAAGGCTTTAGCACGTTCAATGGCGACATCAAAACAAGTTAAAGGTGCAAACGTACTTAATAATGCGTTCCAAGCTTCCGGCTACAATGGCGGAGACGGCGAATCATTATGTGGTAACGCTCACCCTACACTTAATGGTAACCAAACTAACGTACCTACTACTGCAGCAGACTTATCTGAAACATCTTTAGAGCAAGCTTTGATTGACATCGCTTCTTTCCAAGATGAAAGAGGTCTTAAAATTGCAGCTCAAGGAATGAAAATGATCATCCCTAAAGAGCTTCAGTTTACTGCTGAGAGAATTATGAAATCTCAAGGTAGAGTTGGTACTGCGGATAATGATATCAATGCTGTTAAAAGCATGGGTATGATTCCTCAGGGATATGTAGTTAACCACTACTTATCTGACACTGACGCTTGGTTTATCAAAACAGATGTACCAAATGGAATGAAGCACTTCGTTAGAGCACCATTAAAAACAGCTATGGAAGGTGACTTCGATACTGGAAACGTTAGATACAAAGCTAGAGAAAGATACAGCTTCGGCTGGTCTGACTGGAGAGGTATCTACGGAAACCAAGGTGCTTAATAACTAATTAAGTCTTTAAACTAATATTAAGGGGCGGCTTGACCGCCCCTTTTTTTTGTGATAGAAAGAAAAAATCAAAAGGTAATCTATGAAAACATTCAGAATCCAAATAAAAGCTTACGGTTATTATGCCGATTTTACTATAGAATCGAACGACACTCCCGAGGATATAGAAAAAGCTATAGTTGACAAACTGGGACAGAATGTTATAAAATGGGACAGTGCTGGAGAATTTTATGGTGGCACTAACTATATTACCTATGAGGAGGTCCAAGACTATGGTAACAGACCTATACAAACAGAAAAGGTCCTTGGAGTTGAACTGGCAACAGGAGTATAACGATAATGGTAAATATACTCTCAATATGGTCCAGATTGATAAAAAGGTGCAAGAAGTTATCGCAGCAATTAAAGCAGAAGAGTCTAGAATTGCTAACAGGGAAAACGCGATAAATAACGCTGCACCATCAATATCAATAGCTACTTAAGGCCCCTTTTAAAAATCACACAAAATACCCAGGGATATCTTGCACTCTACTAAAAATTAGAGTATATCTAACTCACTATACAATTATTTTAAGAACGTAGACGAGTATAGTCGACGGCCTAGAGACTGCGTTCGGAAAACTAGGAGGATATAATCATGGCAACAACTACATTTTCGGGACCGATAAAAGCGGGAACGATTAAAGAAACAACTGGAACAACTCTTGGATCTGATGTTAAAAACACAGGACAAGTAGTAATGGCACAGACGTTTTCAACGGGGTCTGCTCTTTCGAGTGGAGCTTCTGCTGCAAACGCTACAACTGTCGTTATTCCAGCAAACTCACAAATTATTGACATAGTTCTTGATTGTCCAACTGCGATGGGAAATGCTACTTGCGTTTTCAGTATCGGAGATACAGTTGGCGGTAATGCAACTTTTGTTAATTCTTTTTCTATCACAACAGGTTCTGGAGCTGGAAGAAAATATCCAACAACTGAAGCTGGTGGAGCATTAGCTTGGGCTGATACAGGTACTTCAGACGTAAAACTTACGTGGACAAGTACTGGTGCAACTAACGCTGGTGAAGTTAGAGCTACTATTTTGTACCAACAAAATAATAATCTTGCGTAATAAATAATTAAAGATGCTCCTTCGGGAGCATCTTTTTAGGAGATAAAAACATATGTCATATAATGGAATGGCGACGCCAGTAAAACAATTTTATACTGAAGCTAGTTCAACTTTAAGAACTGCTACAGGTGGATCAACTGTTGTAGGTGGTATTTGTATGCTTAAAGGTGTTACAATTAACCCAGGTGCAGCAAATTGTTCAATTAAAATTTTTGATGGATCTGACAACAGTGGAGCTTTAAGATATCAATTCAGAGGAGGTTCGGCTGCTGGAGATATGTATCAAGAATACATAGCGGCAACTGGAATTAAATTTGATGCAGGAATGTATATTGAATTTCAAACTGGTGGCGGTTTAGGAGCAACTACTTCTGTACAAGTAATCTGGCAGTAGGAGGTCAATAATGGCGACGTCCGGTTCGGTAAGTTTTGACTTATCAATAGAAGAAATAATTGAAGACGCATTTGAACGTTGCGGTGGTCAAGGAAGGTCAGGATATGATCTTAAGAGCGCTAGACGTTCATTAAATATTTTATTGTCCGAGTGGGGCAATAGAGGATTACATTTTTGGGAAGTAGCTAACGTAAGCATTAAATTAAACGAAGGTCAAAATCTTTATAGAATATATAAGGATGAAACAGCTAGAAATAGTGTGACTACTAATCCTGCTAAAATAGGGGATAGTGCAGATTATTTATATAATGCTACTGATGTATTAGAAGTGGTTTATAGAAATGATTTAACTGAACCAACTGATACTACTATGTCCAAAATAGATAGATCTACCTACCAAGCATTAGCAAATAAAGAATCAAAAGGGACTCCTTCCCAATATTTTATACAACGATTTAGAGAATATACTGATTTAACTATTTATATGGCACCTAGTTCAAGTACTAATAAATATTTAAATTTTTATTATGTAAAAAGAATTCAAGATAGTGGAGTATATTCAAATAATCCAGATGCACCTTATAGATTTTTACCAGCGATGACGTCAGGATTAGCTTTTTATTTAAGTCAAAAAGTATCTCCAGATAGAACACAAGCTTTAAAATTATATTATGAAGATGAACTTCAAAGAGCTTTAACAGAAGATGGATCTCCAACAAGTTCATATGTAACACCAAAAGCTTATTATCCATCAGTTAGTTAATTATGGGAAAATTTGCATCAGGAAAACACGCTATCGCCATTTCAGATAGAAGTGGTTTAAGATTTCCTTACAGAGAAATGGTTAAGGAATGGAATGGTATGTGGGTTCATTATACAGAATACGAACCTAAACAACCACAATTGGAATTAGCTGTTATAGGTGCAGATGGAATTGGTTTAGAACATCCAAGACCAGAACAAAGAGGTACGGTTACAGTTCCTATCATGCTTCCTGAAAATCCTTTTGAAACATATACTGCTGGTAGTGGATTAATTTTTGTTCATTCTCCTAATCATATGAGAAATGAAGGAGATACAGTTAGATTTAGAGGAACTCCAGATCAATCAACAAGTACAGGTCCTTCCCAATTTCCTCCTACTAATAATGGATCACCAGGTTTTTCTAGTTGTAAAGATATAGATGGAATTTCAGGATCCACTATTTGTAATGCAACAGGATATGTTATTGATGTAGGAAAAGGAATGCCTTTAAGACAAACTACGTTAGTTGATGCACTAGATGCAACTCAAACTACAGGAATTAAATTAACAAATGCTACAGCTTTTTCTGCTGTGACAACAAATGATTTTTTACGTCAAGCAATTATGGTTGACAACGAACTTATAAGATATACAACTATAGCAACCGACAATACTTTAGGACAAGTAAGTCCTGAAGCAACGTCTATAAATCCTAATGTGGTTACCAGAGGAGCCTATGGGACAACAGCTGCGACCCATAATGCAGGAGCAACTGTGACTTTAATTGAAGATCCAGATAATTATTTTCAATTTACTCAAGGTACTAATGCCACAGTGGGAGGAATTGAAGGAGGAGGATTTCCAGTTTCAGCTGGTCCTGTTACTATTACACCATGACCTATTCAGAATTAGTACAAAAAATTAGAGATTATTGTGAAGTAGATGATACAGTATTTACTTCTACTATTGTGGATGGATTTATAGAAAATGCTGAGTTTAGAATAATGACTGACGTTGATTTAGATGTCTTTAGAAGAAATGATTATTCTACATTATCAGTAGGAAATGAGTTTTTAACCCTTCCAAGTGGTATATTATTAATAAGATGGCTAGAAATATACAATGGTTCTACAGGAGCTAGAGAGACTTTAATGCAAAAAGACGCTTCTTTTATTGATGAATATACAGCTAATAGGACTACTCAGGGTACTCCTAAATTTTATGCCTATTGGAATGAGACTAAATTATTATTGGGTCCAACCCCTAATGCAGCCTTGAAAGTTGAGTGCGCTTATGTTAAAAGACCTAATACATCAGATGGAACTAAATTAGATTCATCTAACACAACTACGTATATAAGCTTAAATGCTCCAAATACGCTCTTGTTTGCTTGCCTGGTCGAAGCATCCAGTTTTTTAAAAGACAAAGACCTGCTCAATACATATGAAGGTCGTTACCAACAATCCTTAACAGGATTAGGTATCGAACAACAAGGTAGAAGAAGAAGAGACGAATATGTGGACGGAGAAATTAGACAAAAACTAAGATCTGTTCCACCTAGTCCATAATAATATAAGGAGTAAAAATGGCAAATACGGTAATGACGAGCTTTAAAAAAGAATTGCTTGAAGGTGTTCATGACTTTGAAAATGGTGGTGATACTTTTAAGTTAGCTTTGTATAATAGTTCATATACAGGAAACGTAGCAACAACCACAGTTTATACTACAGGTAATGAAGTCGGTAACAGCGGAACTTATTCTGCTGGAGGCGGAACTTTACTTACTCAAGCAACATCAACTGATGGTACAACTGCACTTGTTGACTGGGCTGATCTATCTTTTACTAGTGCTACGATTAATGCAAGATATGCATTAATTTATAATAGTAGTGAAAGTAACAAAGCATGCTGCGTATTAGATTTTGGTTCAGACCAAATATCTACTAATGGAACATTTACAATTCAGTTCCCTGCAGCAGGAGCAAGCACAGCTATTATAAGAGTCGCATAGGAGGATAAATGGCTTTTAAAACAAATGATCGGGTTAAAGAAACCACGACTTCAACAGGTACTGGTTCATTAACGTTAGCCGGTGCAGTCACTGGTTTCGTTAGTTTTAACTCTGGTATTGGAAACAGTAATAGTACTTACTATACTATCGTTGGGGAAGATAACCCTAGTGAATGGGAAGTAGGAATTGGAACTTATACTCACTCAGGTACTTCACTATCAAGAGATACCGTAATTGCTAGTAGTAATGGTGGGTCTAAAACAGTTTTCTCAACAGGAACATCAATAGTTTTTGTTTCACTACCTTCAGAAAAAGCTTTGATGAAAGATGATTCTGGTAAAGTAGTATTTGGAGATAACTCCAGTAATGTAGCTTTTGACGGAGATGTTTCCGTTGGTGCATTATTTAAATTACCAACTAATACAGCTAATAAAATATTAGTTGCAGATGGTACTTCATTTCAAGAAGTTGATATGTCCGGAGACGCGACTATCGCTACAGGGGGAGCACTAACATTAGCGAACACTGCAGTGTCGGCAGGTTCATACACTAATGCAAGTTTAACAGTCGACGCAAAAGGAAGATTAACAGCAGCATCGAGTGGATCTG
>Ga0209645_1000210_pt1 | contig 31476 bp, 29 predicted proteins | sample ETNvirenome_6_30_FD_184070 | JGI IMG/M metagenome (GOLD analysis project Ga0209645, IMG submission 184070) | Marine viral communities from the Pacific Ocean - ETNP_6_30 (SPAdes) (version 2) | ecosystem: Environmental > Aquatic > Marine > Oceanic | place: Pacific Ocean | collected 2013-06-19
TTTAGCTGTTTTATCCCAGTTGTATTTTTGCATAGCTAAGTCGCGCTGGCGACTTCCTTCTGCGGCTAGGTCTTTGTCTGGATGCGTTAATGTAGACAACAGGTCTATAAACTCTTCATTATTTGGAACTGCTCTGTTGCATCCGGTTTCTACCTCTTTAACCGTACATAATGGCTCTACTCCCCAAGCTTCTATATTATCTATAATAGACTTCATAGCGGAATATCGCACAGAAATAACAGGAACACCGCATTGCGCGGCTTCAAGCTGCGGCATACCAAACCCTTCGCTGTTTGCGTACTGTACATACAAATCAAAAATGTTATAAATACTTGCCAATTCTTTGGTATTGATTGGATTATTTACTCCAACCAAATGATTGTTAAATGAGTTACACTTACTGCAAAATTTCATAGAGTTTTGAAACGTCTCTACGGAAATATTTCCACAGTCTCTACACTTGTACGTCATTGTTACCCTTCCAGAAAGACCATACTCCTGTATCAATGAGGGTATGTCCCATCCTGAATCTGGATAATAGGTATGACAGTGTAGAAAAAGATTATCGTTCTTTGTTCTATCTAGTGTCTCTCTAAAGCTCTTGAACAAGTCTGGATAAAGTTTACGTCTTTGGTTTCGCATCACAGTTCCAACGATGGTACAGTCTCTAGAGAGGCCCATAGACTCCTTGTGATCGCCTTTGTTTTCCACTGGGTAAAAGTCTTGACTAGCAGACGGAGGAGCCATGTCAATAAAATTTATATCATCTGACTGAGACCTTAGAACGTCTCTTCCGAATTCACTGTAAGTAAAAACAGAGTCAGCAGAAGCATAGGTATTAATCCATTGCTGATCTTGAGGCGATGCGTCCACAGTAGGCATGATAGCCCAATGAAAGAAATTCCTAAAAGGAGACCTCTGTTCAAACTCCATCATCCACCAATCACGAATATCCATAACAATATCCGGCATAAAATCTAGCAACACTTGATTGAAAATCATGTCTCCAAACTGACAAGACGCGCTGTTGCTATATTTTTCATATATGTCGTCTGTTTTTAAAGGCTTGTTAGCGTATGCTTTCCAGTCTCTAGGGTTCTCTTTTAGATCGTTCACATCGGCAAAAGTGCAGATCTCAGCAACCTCTATACCATCTACTTTGTTTAGCCTAGACAAAACCTCGTTTGTGTATACAGAGTATCCAGTGGGAAGCCAAGAAGCCTCGGATACAAACAAAACTTTTTTATTTCTCATTTAGCCAATCCTTACTACCGTGGAATATTTTAAAACTAAGCACTCTAAAATAAGTCCTATCTATACCGTCGAACTCAGGGCTAGTGTTACCAAATGTAGATCTAGCTTCACATTCTACCAGCATAGTAGAGTCTGGTGTTAATTTTTCATATATAGTGCTTGCTGCTGAATCCCAAGCCTCAAACTCTAGACAGTTATATTCTCTTTTCTTTTTACCGTTTTTACTTTTCCTAAAAGACTCTACATCCATAGAAAAACGTATGCGTGGGGTTGTATTGGCGTTTGTAAATTCTATTTCTACGTCTGGACTCAGACGGCCCAAAAAAGTACACTTGTTCATATTTACCTCAAATTTGTATTGCTTTATTTACGATTACCGATCCTTTGTCTTTTTTAGAAGGTTCACAAAGTAGCATTACTGTGTTCTCTTCCAGTAAAACGTTTTTATATTCTTCGTAAGTGTCTGGAAAAACAGTTACAGACTCTAGACCTCCGCTATTGTCTTCAACAGAAAGAAATGCCATTTCCTGACCAGGGTTTTTTCCGTTTCTTGTTTTGACTACCCTGATAGAATTTATAACAACGGCCAAGCTTATTTTCTTCTTCTTTAAACCATTAGCAACGTCTTCGCAATAGTCTGTAGCTACTTCGGCATCGTCTACTTTGCTGCATGTCAAAGAGCATCCTAACAACTTAGCTTCTTGGGTTGCTACAAAAGCAGCATGATCTTCTAGGTCGTAAAATGGTTTTTCTAAAGAGTTCTTTATGTTTAACACTGTTTCCATTCTTCTAGAGTTTATTTTGGTGTTTTCCATAAGTACTCCTACTGCGCCCGCAAGGGTTTTGGATGCTGTGCTTGGGCTTTTCTGGTTTTCTACAATGGCAGACTGCTCGCGGGCAGAAAGCTGTTTCCAGCTATCAAACTCATAAAGCATTTTTCTTCTGCTTTCTCTGTTATTTTTGCCATTAAAAGCCCCAACAGATATCATTGCAATAGCCGCTCTCTTGTTTATCTTTAAAGGATGTATTACTTTAGTGATACAGTCTATCCAAGAGTATTCCGAAATGTCTCCAGCGGTTTCAATTTTCTCACATTCTTTAGTTCCTACGCCTTTTACGTGCCTAAGACCAAAGTAAATCAAATCTTTATTATCGTCTAGCTCAAAGTCTGTTTGCAATCTAGAAAGTCTTGGAGGGTACACTTCTATACCTGCTGATTTTGCGTCCATAACGAGTTGCTTTATCTCGACTTCTGACTTTGGTTTTTTGTCCGATCTATTTAAATATGTTCTGTAAAACTTTTTAAGCCTGTGGGTTTTGCAGTACGCAGACCAGTAAGCGTTGATCGCATAAGCAACAGCATGACTCTTATTGAATGCATACCTACTAGACTTTTCAATCCAAGAAAATATCTCTTCCGCTGCTTTTTGACTAACGGTTTCCTGTTCCTGTGTTCCTTTTACGAACTTCTTTTTAATCTCTTCCATCAAATCGGCCTTCTTTTTACCGATAGCCTTTCTTAGATCATCAGCTTCTTTCAGATTAAAACCAGCTAGCTGTTGAGCTATCTTCATAGACTGTTCTTGGTACACAAGTACGCCGTAGGTTTCTTTCAAAATAGGCTCCAGAGACTCATGTAGATACTCTACAGGATAATCCGTATTGCCAGACTTCCTATAGGCATAAAGCTGGGTCATGCTCTTTTTAGTTTTTTCGTCTTTAGCTTTCAATGTTCCCGGTCTGATTAAAGAAATTGTTGCCGCTAGTTCGATAATGCTTCTTGGAGCAACTTCTTTAGCCCAGTGCTTTCCTAAGTTTGACTCTAGCTGAAAAACGCCTTTTGTTCTGCCTTCGCAGATCAAATCCCAAACTTCTTCATCTTCAAAGTTGTTAATATCAAATTTATTTTTCATGGTGTTTTTTTCGTAACTCAATTGATAACCTATTCATTTCTTCATCAAGCTCTTCTTGTTTCTTTTGACGAGCCAATGTGTCTTCTTGTATCTGTTTTTTATAAACCTTTGCTAGTTCGTCCATTTCTACGTATGTAAAATTACCATGAACGTCAGAAATTTTAATCCGTTTTGGTCGCGATTTATTACTTGACATACAACTCTCCATTAGCGAAGGCTTTTTGAAACTTTGTCTTTTCTAAAAGCGTTCTTTGGAATTTCATAAACTTAATCATCAAATTTGCAGTGTCTTTTACATCTTGGAGGGCGTCGTGAGCATTTTCTTTGCTCTGTTGACCCATTCCAAAGTAATCTCGCATGTAATCCATTCCATACCCTTTTACTTCTTGATTGTTTTCAAACCAGCAATAAATATGCTGCATAACATCTATTGTAAAAATAGGATTAAAAATGCCCTGCTTGTCTCTTTTTTTATCTACTGGACCATATTGTTGGCACATACGTTCCACGATGGGCATATCGTAACCGTTGATATTGTATCCGGCTGCAATTGGCGCGTAGTAGCTAGTCTTTTTAAAGTTGTACTCGTTGCAGAATTGAGCGAATTTTTTCCACACAGTCTTTGGAAGCGGACCCTTTGAAATTTCTTCTCTTGTTTTTCTGGTTACTTCCAAAGCCTTGTCTTCCACGGGGTCAAGGCCAGCTTTTATGCACTCTTCGTCATCTACGATGCACCGCATTTTGCTTTCAAACACCCCGCCAGGTTGTAATTCTAGTTTTCGAGCATGGATAGCTACGGCAGCGATCTGTGTTGGTTGACACTTGTAAGGATTGCGTCCTGTTGTTTCAAAGTCGAAAACAATAATATCTCTATAGTTCATATTAGCCTCTTTTATTTTTGTTGATTAATTCTATAAATTTATTAACAGCATCGTCTATGTTTTTAAAAAGATGGTATTCTTTACTTCTATCTGACCAAACTTGATACTCATTATTGCTAACAAGTCTCTTGTAGTGGTTAGAAAGATTGCATATAGAAACACCCCTATAATCAATAGAGCATCCTGAAAAAATAACTGATTTATAATCTTCTTTTGTGGCTTTCATTCACAAATCTCCATAATTTTACTTAGTAGGTCAATGCCTAGAATATCGAATTTAACATGCCCTTGGGCTTCAAGAGCAACCATTTCAAATTGTACAATCTTCTTGCCGCTTTTATCAGTGACCATAGGGCATACCTTATTTAGTTCATATTTAGAAATAATCACGCCCGCAGGATGCTTACCTTGAGACTTGTTTGTTCCTTCTATAATCATAGCCTGCTTAAACGTTTCTGACATTGGTCCAGCCAAATTTCCATCTTTGTCAAGATAGCACCATTTTTTTAGATTGCTAGATTCGTTGATTAGCGCCCATCTAATGATAGACCTGTCTTCCTTGTCCATCAACTCTAATTGGTCAGAAATCATAGCTTCGTCTGGTATACAGTCTGTTATCTCATTCATTTCAGAAAAGCTTACATTGTCATTAATCCTCATGACTTCTTTAAGAGCCGATCTTCCTTGCAATCTTCCATATGTCACCATTTGAGATACGTTTTCTTTGCCATACTTATTTTTAACGTATTCAATAACCTCATCCCTGTGTTCTGCCGGAACATCTATATCAACATCGGGCAAGGACACATGATCCTCGGTATTACGTCCCTCATTGTAGAATCTCTCAAACAATAAGTCAAACTCAATTGGATCAACTTCTGTAATTCCTAAGAGGTAAGAAACTAAGCATCCAGCAGCAGAACCTCTTCCGGGTCCAGCAAGCCAACCTCTTCCTTTCACATAGTTGACAATATCTTGCACAATCAAGAAGTATCCACTTAGTCTAGCTTTAAAAATAACTTCTAATTCATTTTTTACTCTGTCTAAGTATTCTTGTTTGCTTTTAACATTAGAAACTTTACCTTTAGGAACTAGCTTATTTTTCCAGCCGCCTCTACATAGATCTTTCAAATATTCATCTTCTGTAAAACCTTTAGGGCAGGAGAAGTTAGGAAGCATTGGCGCGCTCTTTACTTCATAAGATTCGCACATGTCTGAGATATTTTTAACCAATTCCATTTCTTTTTTAGATTTTGTTTTCTGTGGAAGATGGAAGGTTTCATTAGTAAAATATTTACTGTTTTCAAAATCTTGTTTTGTGCTGATCTTTTTTTCTACTTTGGGAAGGGTAAGCTTCATGCCGGAACAAAGAACCACTCTATGAGCGTCTACTTCTTCTTTTGAGACATAAACAACTTCTCTTTTCTGGTAGTCGTACTTGAATACAAGATTTTTAAGATTTGTTATCTTTTCCCAAGCCTTAATAACCGTTGAAGAGTTTGTTACACAAATGAGATTTCCACTTTTGGCTATGTTGAAAACTTCTATAATGTTCACACCTTCTTCAACTATGCCGATTGTTCTCATAAGCTCTATCCAGCCGCTTCTGTTTCTTGCGTAAAGGCAAAAATCCCCGTAGTCGCAACCTATGATAGGTTTTACACCATTGGCTTTGCAAGATTCGTGAAACTCGATAGCTCCAGAAACAGTCTTGTAGTCAGCAATTGCGCATGATTCAATGTCTAGTTCTGCACATTTGGAAGCCAGCTTCTCAGGCTTGCAGAAACCTTTCAAAAGACTATAATGAGTCTTGCAATTTAGTGGTATTAGATTCATATTCTTCAATCTTACTTTTCAATATTTTTGACAAATTATTAGGGTCCAACACTTTCATATTATACTGAGCCAATGAAGAAAAGACACCCTTATTTTCAATATTGTAAAGAAAATTCAAAGTTTCTGATAGCGTCTTGTCTAAAAACTCCCATCTTCCATTAAAAAATGGCGCAATTTCATAATACCAAAACTTAGGAAGTCTTTCTACCAATGGAAAAGCACCCATCATCAGCGACTCAAAAAATCGAAACGTCTCTTCACTGGTCGCTCCAGATGGGCAAAGACAAACCTTAGAGTTGTTTAAAAGGTTTAGGTACTCTTTGTGCGGCAGACCTTTAGCAAATCCATCAGTATAAATTACTTTACTTTTGAATTTGTCTCCTGTTTCCGATAGCATGGATTCTAGACATCTTTTAAACTTATCTCTAGTGCCAGTGTGCGGCATCTGACCAACGAAACAAAAATCATATTCTCTTTCTGAAATAAGTTTGATAGGTATTTCATCATCCCTGTCCACGAAATTTCCCAAAGGAAGAGGAAAAACTTTGGGGTGATGCACGGGATATCCCCAATGATCTAACATGGCATAGTTGTGAAAAATGAAATGAACCCTACTGTCTTCTATGTCTCTTGGTGGGCTATGTATTTCCCTAGACAAAGACATCACTATATTCTTTCTTGTGTCTGCAAATAGCTCTAGCGGCTGCATGTCATATTTTACAACAACTCTATACTCATCACTCAACGATCCTGCTAAAAACTCAGAGGTTTCTAGCAGGAACTTGCTGCCTTTATCAAAGTCGCCTTTTAAATCAATTAATTGTGCCATTATCCGGGTGCCTCGTAATATCCTATGTTAAAACCTTCTTTAGTACACTCTTTTACCGTTTGTTCATAGCCAATTGTATGAATTCTATCTTCTACATACTGACACATTGTGGTGTTTGTGCCCGGCCAGTTGTTTTTATAAAAATGACACAGCTTTTGGCATCTAAAATCTAGTCTCTTTTCGCTTATTGGTTTAGGCTTAATGTTTTTCTTAATATCTTCGTATCTAGCACGAAGCATCTCTAGGAAGTTTCTCTGATCAGAATCGTCAAAACACATGCTAAAAGGTCCACCATCTCTAGTGAAAAATATAGACATGATAGATTGATCGTATTGTGGATAAAGTTTTGATATGGCATAATTGTACAGTAGTAGTTGAGGATCTTTAGTTAGCTTATTATAGTCTTTAACCTCTCCTGTTGCCCAATTTTTTCTTTGTCCTGTCTTCCAGTCAATAACCTCGATAATGTTTTCAGAAACGCTTGTAACTAGGTCGATTGTTCCTTTGATGGCTAAATTACCTTTAATCGTTTCACCGTTTGGCATTTCGTATTCATACTTTGCCCACTCTTCTTCGATAGGTATGTCAAACGTAGGCTCTGTGTCTACTATGGTCCTGTTCCTTGGATCAAATTGACCATCGTTAAAGGTCAACGCCGTCTCTACTTGCTTCTCACAAAACTTAAAATCGGCAGGATAATACTTATGACCATCCTGCGAGGTGTAGTGTTCATAACTATCCTTCATAAGTTGAGCCACAAACTTTTTTGTTCCTAGTTTTCTAGGAGTAAACTCTACCTCCCCAAGGGCATCGTCTACTATTTTTAGATTTTTAGATTTTGGATTTTCTTGTAATTCTTTTTTGCAAGCAGCTAGGCACTCCATAACCTTATGACAGGCGGTTCCTTGCTGTGCCTTTTTGCCGGATTCTGATCTATGTCCTAAAACATAAGTCATAAAGTATTGCATTTCGCAAAACTCATAGTTTCCATAGCTGGAAGATCTAATATATGTAACTATCATTTTATTTCCTTATCTGGTGTAGTGGCGTTTTTTTTGTTTTAGACATATCGTCTCCAAGCCAGCCGCTGCTGTCCAGATTAGATATCAATTCTTTGTTCACTTCATCAATAGTCATTGTTGAATTGTCCATAATTAGATCACACGCACTAATCACAGGATCTGCGTCTTCGCTAGAATGACTATCTTCTTTAACGTTCCTAGCAAGACCTACACACATACTAAGATCTCCCCAGTATTCTTTGATCTTTAAAAGTTCGTCTGTAAATCTCATATCGTCAATTACTGCTAGAAGAGGTTTTTCTTGATCAATTTTTTTTATAGTTCTGTTTATCCAAACAGGTTCCCAGATTTTACGCATAACATCTGTCCCAAGAAATTGCATAAACTCGCGTGCAGTCATTGGTCCGGGTTCATGATGGGTCAGTTTATAATAATCTGATGGAAATCCATGAGGATCAAGACTAGCTTCTTGCACGTCACCGAAAATGTCTCCTGTGCTATCGGTAACAACTCCCGGCATATTCTCCCACAGCAAATGCTCCTGCACTTGGTTCTTCTGCTCGTCTGTTCCAAAGCAGCACTCATGAGGAATGTCGAATAGCTCTACACATATTTTTTTTAGTTCGCTTGCAAAGCTATATCTTTTTACAAATGGAAACATAACGCCTTCTGCCCAATGTAAAAATTCTCCATCTCTTCTTGAGATGTCTAGTTTAAGAAAGCTGTCTTCTTCTTTGCCGTCTTCTCCCACACCAGCATTTACAAATAGTTCTCCTTCGTTTGTTATTACAAAGTCTTTAATTATATCAAAACATCTCATTTGATATCCATGAAGAAAGTTGCAAAGCGTAGATTTGCCTGATTGTTTTCTTCCGGCAATGGCTAAAACTCTAGTCATATTCTTATTGTCTCCAAGTCACTTAGTTGTGGATCTAATTCTAAACGTAATTCCTCAATAGACATGTCTCCCACATCTTTTGCTGAGATTTTTGGTCTATAGTAGTTGAATCTTCTTCCTGCCTTTTGAACTATCTGATTGGCGGCTTTTTTACCCGCATCGTCATAATCTGTAAGTATTATAAGATTCATAACCCCGACCTCTTCTAGTAAAACTAACTGGTCGTCACTTAAAGCAGAACCAAAAATGCTTACCGAGTTTCTGTATCCAGATTCGTACATTCTCCATACATCGCCCTGCCCTTCTAATATAAACAAAGTTGGATATTTAAACCCGTCTTCCATGAAATCTTTCGCAATATTTATTCCATATAGCGAATTTTTTTTAAATCCTTTACTGTGCAGCCATTTTTGCTTAGATTTTTCTGTTTTATCTCTTCCTACGCAACCAAGATAGTTATAGTTTATGTCATAGATAGGAACGACTGCCCTGTTATGCATAGGCTTTCCAAACTCTGAACAGTCGCCAACATCAAACATGGTTAGAGTTTCTTGTTTATACCCTCTATTTATGTAATAAGAAGATGGTATATCTAGTTTTTCTTGGATGCTTTCTCTAGAAAACTTTTGCTCTGGGCTAGTGTATTTCTTTTGAAAAAGTTCTAGCAGTTTTGACTTTGTATTTTTTACACGGTTCGTCTCAGAAGGCTCTATCTTTGACTTTCCTAAAAACTCTAAACAAAAATTAAAAGCCTCATTTAATGAAACGCTATTTCCAGACTGATAAGATAATACGCCTCTTACAAATCCAAATATGTTTTCTTTCCACTCTTCTTCGCAATGACAGGTCCAACAGTTCCAGTTTCCTTTTACTGTTTCCCCATCCGTAAATATGGTACAACCTTCTGGACTGTCGCCGCCATGTACGGGACAGGGAAAAGAAAACCTGTTATGGTATTCTACGTATTCTACACCTAGTCTATCTAGCAGTTCTTCTATTCTTTCAGAAAGAAGATCACAGACTCTAGCTAGTTCAGGCTGGGATAAGGTCTTCTTCTTGTTCTGTTTCAAAGCCTTCTTCTCTTGATCTTGCATTATTGTATATCTCATCTCTGCTTAAACCTTCTTCAATTCTACCAATAGACCCAAACATTTTTATACTGACATAGTTTCCGTCCTGCATCCCCTCGCCATGCCTAGTTTCTACTGTCACAATCTTTCTGTCTCCATTTCGCACGTTATCTTCTGCCATTTCTTCGTCAGATTTACGCTTAAAGATTGAAAAACTTGTACACAGCCAAACAAGTCTGTCTGATCCAGATATAACGTCTGTAGTCTCTTTAGTAATCCCGTCTCTGTTTAGCTGCACAAAGGCCAAACATGGCACATCATATTTTACCATAAAGTTATGAAGCTTAGTAATCTGAAATCCTAAAACTTGAAATTCTGCAACATTGTTAGAGATAGCGCTAGAGTCCATGAGTTTCAAGTAGTCGTAAATTATGGCACAGTCGTTTGTTTCACCGTTTTCATCAAATCCGACATGTTGATATATCCATTTTCTCATTATTCCAAGTATGTTTTCAAACGGTTGACCAGAAATATTTATGTAGTGATAAGGTATAGTCTTTAGCTCTTCTGCCGCTTTAACAACTTTCTCTTTTTCAATTTCGTTTTCTGTAAATTTTCCCGTTGATATCCTTTTGGTTTCTACGCCGCTTAGACAAGCAAGCATCCTGTTCCAGTGGTCTTTTTTTGACATCTCTGTGTCTAGCACCAAAACAGGAATATTTTTCTTGGCTATGTTTACGGCAACGGAATCTCCAAACATAGATTTACCCACTTTAGGACGAGCAGCAATAAGATCTACGCACTTTCTCCTAAGACCTCCACCGATTGCTTGATCGTATCTGTCAAAGCCTGTAGGAATACCAACAAAATCTGAAACGTTTTCTGAAAGGTATTCTAGATAATCGTCAATATCGTCGCCTATAAGTTCTGTTTTATTTCCAGAAGATTGATAAACGTCTGCTGTGGCGTCTAAGATAGGACTCTCTACTTTGGATATGAGGTCCATTACATCTTCTTCGCCAGTTATGTTGTCTAGATCTTTTGAACATAGAGATATAGTCTTCTTAAAGTCTCTAGCTAGTTTTAACTTGGCAAGTTTTGCAGCGTGAGCTTGTGCGTTTTCTTTGTGTACGGGAAAGTTAAACAAAGACCTAACGAACGATATCTCTTCTTTTGTGTTTATTACATCTTCCATGCCTAAACTATTTGCGGCAGACAGTATAGAAGAAAGTTCCACTTTGAGATTTTCAGATACGACTTTATATATGCAGCTAAAGATCAACTGATTCATGTCGTCTGTAAAATGGCTCTCTTCTATGAAATCCATTTCAAGATAAGAATCTAATCCAAATTGACAAAGGGAAGATAATACCGCTCTTTCAGAAGCTAAGTCTTGCAAGTTTTTTTTCATCTGTTGCTGCCTCCCCCTGCACATCTAAAGCAAACATAAAACTCTCTTAAAAATTGAGGATGCACCATTTCTGACTTTCTGCAATGATTACAGACTTGCTCAACCTTTTTAAACTTAGGTCTAGATCTAGTAGAAAGAACGATTTCTGGAGTCTTGTTTGCTTCATTCTTATGCTCTGTTCCATCGTCTACAAAAAGATTCTCTCTTTTTTTTACTTCCACCTGAGTAGATTTTTGTTTAGGCTTATCTCTTTTCATTGTGAAATCGTCTGACGCTATTCTTTCTTTTGGAGGCTTAGTTTCTTGCTTTGTTTTGTTGACATCCCTTAGTTCATCTGTTTTTGAAAGCTTACTTACAAGTTCAGCTTTTTGTTCTTCTGTCATCATATTCAATAGTGTTTCTACAATGTCTTCGCTCATTGTTTTCTCCTAGCCATATTCGTTAGTATTTCTGCCATCTTAATAATTCTGCTGTTTTTACCTTCTAATGTCCTGACTCTAGCCTCTGCGTGATTTTTGACTTTCAATATTTCAGAAGCTAGAGGGTTTTCTTTGACTGCTGCAAAATACTTTTGCTGCCACTTTGTCCAACCGTCTCCGTATTGGTTCATCGTGCTACCTATTATAAACCAAATAGAAGAATCTGCCCACTCTAAAGCGTTTTTTTCTTTGGCTAATTGTGTTTCTATATACTCTGCATAGGCATATAGTCTAAAGCTGTATATGTTACATTCTTCCGAAGTTAAAGATTTCATGTCGTCATAGTCAGCATTTAAGATTGTAACAATTTCTTTTGGAGCGTTTACCTCTACTAGGTATTTAGAATCTTTCCAGTCTTCAATAGATTGTAAAAACTCATTTAATCTTTCTTCGCCACTCATCTATATCCTCATTGTAGTTAAATTCTATAAATCTTATTTCGTTTACTTCGCACCACTCCGATTTTTTTCTATCTCTAGCCTGCGCCCTAAAAAAAGAAAGCTTATCTTTGAAGTGAAACTTGTTAAACTTAAAATGCTGCTGACCATGAACCTCAACTATCAAATTACGACTTGGAACAAATAAGTCTGCTCTAAGCATAGAGTTTTTCATAGTTTTAGTACCGGGTAGAGAAACTTCTTCTAAAACTGTGTCATGGGGGAATATTTCATCTAGTAGTAGCTTCGCTTTCGTGTGAAGCTTAGACCTTCTTCCTCCCCCAGACTTAGGATTCCATTTATACTCTTTTCCGTCTAGTCCAAAAACTATCAAGACAAAGATTCCAATATCATGCTTTTGAGAATAGTTACCAGTTCTGGATGGTCAGAGATAAAGTTGTACAGTTTTGACTGACCCTGAAACTTAAACGCTTTTATTATAGCTTCGTCATCGTTTATGTCCACGTCTGGATTTATTTTTTTAACTATGTCCTTTTTCATCAATAAAAACGGACAAGAAATCCAAGCGCCAGCCTTGTCTATAAAACCTAAGTCTAGGGCTAGTTCTATGATCTCTTGAGTTTTATCAATACCTCTACCATACCTGATATAGCTTTGAACGTTTCCTCCGGGTGGTCCCATAGATGAGCATATGATGCCCCAGTTTATTTGCTGACCTATCCTCTTTCCGTTTTCGTCGTCCCAATATTTTATAGCTGGACAGTCTTTTCCACCGTTTCTTATCTCCATTCTTGTATCAGCTTGATACTGAATCTTGTTTCCGCCATCTGCCATTTTTGCCTTACCAAAACCAGAAGTATTGGCGATGTAATGAGTGATCGCGATTATTAAACCCCGTTGTCTAGGAAGTAGTTGTCCCATCTTCTTTGTAAAAATACTAAGTATTTTAGGAAGTCCAGCACGACCGGGACTAAAATCGTTGTCTAGTTCTTTTTCTGGGATAAGAGAAGAGATGGAATCAATGATAAGGACCGCACCATGATTGTCTGGATGGCTCATCATTAGATACCCCCACTCTAAAAACTTTTCCGCTGGGATTGGCTTATCCTCTGGAGCCATGATGGACATCTTTTCAGGATCTAGACCATCTACCTGAAAATTCATATCCTTAAACCTTCCTTCTGCGTCAATATAAATTACATTCCTGCCCATTTCTTGGCAGTTGCAGGCTATTTGCATTGCGGTAGTTGTTTTACCAGATTTTGGATCTCCCGTCAACGTTACCCAGCTACCCTCTTTGATACCACCGCCTAGCGCAATATCAATAGCAGGGCTAACGGGTATAACTTCGTATCCACTTTTTTCTTTTAATACCTCTGCTCCAGTCTTAATAATCTTTCCGTACCCCTTAGCGTCTTTTTTTAGATACTCAGGAATACTATCTTTTTTTATTGTCTTTCCCATCTATGTTCCTTAGTTTTGAAAATAGAGAATTATTCTTAGCCTTTGTCTTTTTAGGCTTAAACACTAACTCTTTTTTAGGTTCTTCTTGCTTTGGTTTTGGTTTAAGGTTTTGAGATTTTAACATTTCAAAACACTTTGCCACGCCTTCGTCTACAAAATTCAAGGCCAAAACAAATTTCTTAGACTTATGTAAAAATCCTAGCGAATAGATATTTTTTCCGCTAGGACTATTTAAGTACCTAACCAGAGCCGTTTCATTATACTTCTTAATGAGTATGTTTGCAACCCTTATATTGGTTTGGTACTGTTCTTTTTGTGATTTATTCCAAAACTTAAATTCAAGACTACCTTTGTTTTCTCTTTCACGCTTTCTTAAACATACAAGTTCTGCACAGTATTGTGCAGCGTTACAAGGTTGACCCGTCGATAAACTTTTGTAATTCTGGGTTTTTGAGTTTTTCTGATCCATTTTTAAAAATCATATATTCTAAGTTTTGTTTGGTCACTGCTCTAACTTGATTAAATTCTTCAAGCTCGTTTATAGGCCATGTGTATTTTTTCACATCTATCCAAGAGCAACAGTCTCTTAAAAGAGAAACAGTTAGAGTTTGAAAAGATTTAGAGTGGTCCCCTGTCATAGACTGTTCTTTTGCTATTCCTCTCATGACGGATATTCCGTCTAGACCTTTTTCATCTTCAAAGAAAACTAGCTTAGGTGTTCCAACCATGTGTAGTTCTACTTTTGTTATGAAAACGTCGTTGGTTTTGCAATATTCTGAAAGTCTCACCCAAGGATTGTCTAAGTCTGGCCTGTCGTAATCACCGTAAACATCAATACCATTTGATAATTTTATTTTCCAACTAATCATTACTTTTGATCTAGTTAGATTTTTCATGTACTGATCTCTGTGTGTACAAATCATATCAGTCCTTTTTTATAATATGAATCATTCCCTTTTGTCTTTTAGGAGCGCTCCTGTTGAAACTTCTAGCTTCATCGCCTCTGCTTGATGCTGCTTCTGTCATTACGGTAACTCCTTGTTTTTTGTTTTTAGCAAACAAACTAGACGTGCTTCCTAGCCTTTCTTTTGGCTCAGGAGCGGGTTGATCGGTAGGCTGTTTAATTAAACTAGACACAAACTTGTGTACTACATGAACAGATCTGTCCATATCATCTGCCATTATTGTAGATGTACTGTTTAGGTAATTTGCCTCAATGTAAGCTTTTTCTTTTTTAGAAAGTGGACCCTTTTTCATTTAATTCTCCATAGATAATCTTCGGGATCTTGTAAAATATGTTCTGTTTTTTGTTTGTAAATATTTAACATAGTTATCAAAACATTTTGCATTTACCCTTCTTTCAATAAACGCTCTACGTTTTATTTGAGAAATATTTTTGTCGTTTGAGTGTGGATCTAATAGCTGACCTCTATGCATTTTTATAAAATAAAACGCAGTGTTTTCGCCTCTGTCTTTATCAAAGGTCATTTTAGCTACACAATTCTGTGAGTTTTTTTCTGTTAAAATTTTACCATTTTCATCATATAAAAATCTAACTATTTCTTTATCTTCAAAATCTTTATCGTTCATTCATCTTCTCCAACATTGTTACTAAATTTTTAACACAATCTGCTTCTGTTACTCCAGAAACACATATCTGTAATTTATTTGATATTCCGTATTTTTTTAAAGCCTCGTTTCCTAATACACAACTATCTAAGTTGCCGTTTTCTAGCATCCTTCTAATATCAACCTTCATGGTTACGGTTGCGTGATGTGGCTGTTGGGATCTAGGAAGATCGTTTGGTATTTCATCTATAAAGGGCATCAATCACCATCCTTAATCCATTTGACTTTTTGTTGTGGCGTCATCTTGTTTATTTTTCTTCTTTGGGCAGATACTTCCCTATGCTTGTTATGCAAATCCATATTGTTTGCTTTATTTTTATCTTCTAATTCATATCTACCCATATTCCTTGTATTCTTGTCTGCCTGCTGTCCTAAAGTCTTCACTTCTCCTCTAACAGAAACGTGGGGCGCATTTATAAAGACTTTTTTTAGGCTCTGCTCTTTACAAAGCGGACAAGTGTATGTACTTGGTTCTGATGGCCCCTGTACAATTTCAGTATAGTAAGCGCAAGGTTCGCATTCAAAATCATATGTCGGCATTTTTTCCTCCGTTCTAGTCAAGAAGGCGACTATTTGTCGCCCTCTATTATATCCGTAAGCTAAGAAAATTGCACTAATTTTCTAAAGCATTTAAAATTCTTCCAATAATTCCATTTCTTTGTATGTCTTGATTAGTTAATCTACATACGGCAACGCCTTCAACGTCTTTAAGTTTATCTATGCAGTCATAAAGGCCGCTTATTGATCGTATATCCGTTTGTCTAACGTCTCCGTTTATTATAACTTTTGAGTTTTTGCCCATTCTTGTTATGAACATTTTTATCTGATCCATGCTGCAATTTTGCGCTTCGTCTAATATCATATACGAATCGTTGAAAGTGCTACCCCTCATGACTTCTAACGGTAAATACTTTATTCTGTTTTCGTTTTCGTACTGACCGTAGTATGCCCTTCCCAAGAAAAACTTTATATTTTCTTTCATGGGTAAAAGATATGGAGCTATTTTTTCATTTAATTCTCCCGGTAAAGATCCTAAGTCTTTTCCAGAGCATACAAGAGGTCTTGTAACAATAATGTTATCCGTTTGTCCGTTGTGTAGTTTTTGAGCGGCTATACCAGAAGGTATAAAAGATTTTCCAGACCCGCTTGGTCCTGTGCAAAAAATCACATCATTTTCTATAATTGCACGTATATAATCTTCTTGATTTTCTGTTTTTCCCTGTACTATTTTTAGTTTTTCAGGTGTATTTTTTTTAGACCTATTTTGACTATGGGATTTTTTTCGCATGGTTCGCCTTTATAAGGGTTCGGTTGGATTGTCTATGTCGTATGGAATTATGTTTTCAACGTAGTCCCCCTTTGTAAACACTGCATCGCTACAAGAATTGGAATATGTTAGTGTAGTTTTTACCTCGCCACCAGAAGTGTCTCCGCCAGAAGTAGATATATCAACAAGATAATTACGTTTTCCTAAATCCCAAAGTAAGAATTTTTCTTGTTCATCGTGAATACCTCTAGCTACTAATTTTATTTCTCTGTCAGCCTGCATCCAGTCAGGCAAATGATTAAAGTCAATGTCGTTGTAATCTCTTGACCCTGCCGACTTTGTGTAAACATTGTCTACATTTCTAATTGCGTCAAAGTCTTCCTGATTTGGACGGTATGAATTGTTGAATTCGTGTAAGAAATTCCAATAAGGCATACCCTGTCTTGTAATTCCTTCAAATGAGCATTTAACATCTATAGGTAGAGACAAGACCTTAAACCTATTTACTTTGTTTTCCTGATCTCTTACACTTCCTGGCCGCTTTCCAATGTCGGCAAAGTCTTTATAGTTAAATGATAAGTCTATATTTATAGAAGTTATAGCTAAATTTTTTCTTCTTTCTGTTCTGTCTGTATACTCTGAACCTATTTCGGATTCATAAGCAACTTCTAAATCGAACAAATTAATAACTTCTGTAGGAAGGTTAGATGGCCCATACGAGTCTCTTAGGATATCTAAATGATAGCGACGAACAGGCAATCCCTGACGAGGCTTGGCTTTAACCCTGTACCAACCTAAACCCGGAGATGATTCTGAATACTGAGTACCAATTACTTCTTTAAAAGTTAGAGAAAGAGGGTCTTGGTCAATTTCTTTCCATAGGTATAAAGGGTTGTCTGGATATCTATAGGGCAGTTGAACCGAAAAGAATTGTTTATTTGGTAAGTTGTAATACCTAATATCTTTTGGGTCTCTTGAAACAGAGTTAATGTTGTGGACTAGATTTTTAGAATTTAAAGTTATAGATTCTGTAACTGCTCCGTCTGCGTTTATAGAATAGCTAATCGAAGAGATCAAGCAGTTTCTATATGTCATAGATATTACATCATATCTATCATTATCCTCTAACGATCCCTGTGTTCCAGCTAGAGGGTCTATTCCAGTATCTTCAACTATTCCTCCTGCTGGCTGATAGTCTTGATGCCTAAAGGGGTTAGATATAAGATTGGGCTTTTCTCCTGTGTCTAAATTGTCCGAACTTTCAGGAAGGTATTCTTCTGGCGATCCGGAAAATTCGGGCCTCTCTATGGCGTTAGCGATTCTTGAAAATCTATCAGGAGTATATAGTATTGTTATATCGTAACTTCTCAAAGCGAAGTTTTCTGATCCTTCTTGCGTGGGATACCCCTTGCTGCCCATATTCTTTTTGTTTAATATGTGATTATCTTTATAATCGTTAGAATATTGAGAATCGTAGCCGGATGGATCTTCTTCGCCATAAACACGATAAAACATTTCAGAATCAAAATCAAGAATTCTTTCGATGTTTATTTCATACTCTGTTTCACCATATCTAATTGCCTGTTTTTGAAACCTTCCAACGTCAGACAGCGACTCTGGATTTAAATTGCTAGAAGTTCCAACAGCCTGCACCCCTTTTAAAAAGTAAGAATTAAGAGTGGGGTCATAAGGATATTGGTCTGGTTCTTCTCCGTTTTTTTCCCACACAAAAACAGCCTGACAGTAGTATGATATTCTGTGATTGGGAGCATTAAAAGGAATCCCTTGCGTGTTTCCGGGATTATACGGGATGTTCGTTGTCATTATACACCTGTACTTCCAAAGCCAGACTCGTTCCGATCCGTGCTGTTTAGGTCAGACACTTCTACTAGTTCAAAGTTTTCTACCTTTTGTAATACAAGCTGGGCAATCCTGTCGCCTTTTTCTATGTTATAGTCACTGTATTGCGAGTTGTACAGTATCACGCCTATATCTCCACGATAGCCGCTATCAATAACTCCTGCAAATACATCTATTCCATGCTTGTAAGCCATTCCAGATCTAGGCCAAATCAAACCAACATACCCTTTTGGTATAGCCATAGATATGCCTGTTTTAATTAATTTATGTGTGTGTTTTTCTAACACGGTTCCGTGAGAAGCGTAGAGATCAAAGCCTGCATCGTATTCGTTTGCTTTTGTAGGAGTTGTTGCATTTTCATTAAGTTTTACAAATTCCAAAGGTGTACCGTTCCAAGGCTTTATATAGCTAGGAAAGCAGGTTTTTTTGTTTTGTGCTTCTTCTAATTGTTTTTCTCTAGCCAATTCGTCTGGATGAATATTCATTTTTTTCTCCTGTTTCTTTTAACCTATTCCTAAAAGTAGCATTCCTCCACCCGCTCCGGTTTGATCTGCTCCCACATCCCAATCTTGAGATTCGGACCTAGCAATACCGTCTATATCAATAGCTATAGTAGGGTAAGAAGAATAGTCTGACAATGCATTATAACCAGCCCTTACCGCAGAAGACTCAGGATTTAGGTGATAATCTTCACTTCCCACTAAAATACTTTTAAACATAGTTTGGTCAAACGCCTGAGAGGTAAGAAAACCTACTCCAGAAGCGCTAGCATCAGAAGATATGTTGTATTTCTGAGTTATCGCTCCATCAAAATCTGCTACCCTTATGTTGCCGCTAGAAGGATCAGAAACAGATATAGAGTTTACCACGGTAACAGTTCCTGAGTCTCTTCTTACTCCATACACATGATCGGCAAGCGTGGTATTTATGCAGTCTAATGTTCCGCCTCCAGAATATATAGAAGCGCCCTGATTTCCACTGTTGCTGCTGTCATAAAATATACTGTTGTCAACTATTGATGTTCCGTAATTTTTGAACATGTAATTCAAACCAGAGTAAACAAGACATCTAGACATTTGAAACAAGTAACTTGAAGCATTTGCGGTTATCTGAACGCCATACATGTCCCTTTGGTCAAACGCTAAATATTCAAAAGACACAGGAATATTGGCAGTTATGCTGCTAGGCTGGTAGCTTGACGTAGGAGAAATCGTTACTCCGCTTCCAGCCGTTCCATCATGGCGGTCGGAGCGAGCAGCTTCAAGCCTGACAGAATATAGTCCTACCGTGTCTCCGCCGTCTACGCTAAACGCTTCGTAAAAAGTAGAATCGTTATAACACTCTCCTATAGCCCTATCTTCATAAAAATAAATATCTTCATTGTCCAAGTCTGCTTCCCATAGCGAGATGGTAGAATAGTCTCTGGAGTTTGTTCCAATGGTCTTTGTTATTGTGGTTGGAGTTTGATCTGCCCCTATGTCCCAGTTTTGCCCCCTAGAAAGATGATCTATATCTTGCGTTGCTAAACCAGTATCGAATCCAGATATTCCAGGTTTGAAGGTTTCAGAAGAAACGTTTATTCCCAATCCAACAGCAGGGGCGTAGTTTTCATAATCAAACTGACTTCTCAAGTGGTAATCTTCACTACCCACAACGGTAGATATAAACATGTTATCCATTGAAACGTCTGTGTAAGTATTTGAACCATAGATTGAGCCAGTCCCCACCATATTTGTGTCCCAGTATGGAGTTTGTGTTGGCGGCGTTCCGTTTATTGAATACGCTGGATGCCCATCTCTGCGAAAAAGAAGATTGTTTTTTACGGTATTTTTAGATATGTTTCTTTCTCTTGTATAAATAGCTGGGCCATTATTGCTAATGATCGTATTGTTAAGTAGCTTGCAGCCCGTGTAGTAATTATTTGAAGACCAGCCATACTTAATATTGTATATTACGTTATTTGCAGCAAATATATACCAAAACCCTGCACCTATTCCTGCTCTGTTGTTTGTTTCGGGTAAATAGCTTTCGTGTATGATGCATCTTAATATTGTTTTGTTGTTCTGATTGTCTGGGAAGGTTACTAAATCGAAAGCAGAAATGTGATATCGAGTTATTTCTAATCCTTCTACTTTTACTGGTATATTGGGGCCACAGGCGACCCTTAGTGGACGTTGCCAATTGGCCGTAGTTTGAATTTTAACTCCTGTGCCAGCCGTTCCGTCGTGAGCTTCTCCCGCCGCAGCTTTTAATGTTACAGTATTTAAACCTATTGTGCCGCCACCGTTTATATCAACTGGACCAAAGGCTGAATCATTGTAACATTCTCCAACGGCATCATCTCCTTCCATGTATACGTTTGCATTGTCTAGGTCGGCTTCCCATAGAGACATTGTAGAATAATCTCTAGAATTGGTTCCTATAGTTTTAGTTATGGTTCCCGGTTCTCTTGAAGACCCGTAATAATTTCTACCAATAGTACCCGCTAAAGATATGCTTGTTAATCTTGTCATTATCCAATAACCTTATTGTTAAACGCTGTATTGATTATTTGGTCTGAGTTAAACTTATCCGGCCTATCTGAAATTTGTCTATCTATCTTTTCTACCCATAAGGAGCTTATAAGGTCATTTCCTATAGAGTTTGGCCCTTGTGCGACAATCAAGAATCCCGACTTGAAGTCGTGTTCTATATAGCTTTCCGAAGCAAGATTAAAGTCTGTATTTGATTTAACGTTGCCTAAAATGTCCATGTAGCTCCCAACAGACGCACTAGAATTCATGCTGTGTATTTTGTAACCTTGATCGTAAAAACTAAATGCGGCAGAAGCGGCAAAAGAAGCATCACAATGAACAGAACCTACTCTATATACGCCCGGTCCATCTGGAAGGTCTAACCTAAAAATGAGTCCATTAGTACCTACATGCTTAAAAAATATTCCTGCTAATTGAGGGTCTAAAGAAGAGTTTCTGTCTCTAGTTCTGGTTGCGTCCCAAACGTAAAATCCGTAACCTCTATCTGAGTTGTAATAAGCGTCAGCTAGTGAGCAAACATCAAACCCGCTTGGGTCGGTTACAAACCCTTCTGTTTGTCTAAAGTTTACACCCTTAAATTTAACACCTCCAGAGATTCCCCTAGATCTAGAAAGATGAAGTATTTCTGATTCGGTCAGCGACCTGTTGAACCACCTAATGTCGTCCATCTTGCCTTCGTAGGCATAGAGGGATGAGCCATCTATATTGTTTCCAATGGTGATATCATTGCTGAGAGTAATCGGGTCTGATGCAGTTCTTGTGATCGGCTTTAATTCTCCATCAAAGTATGCCTTGATTGTGTTTGAGCCAGCCTCTCGCTGAAAGAGAACGTGAACCCAAGTGTTGGTCAAAACATTGTTGTATGTGTTGCCAGAACCGTCTGAGTTTGGTCTTGCGGATGCCTGCACCTTTGCTGGACCGACTGTTCCAAAACAACTGAGTGCGTTGTTTTCGGTGTAGTCCATGTCCCACATGTATTCAGTTCCATTCGCTTCCCAGTTCATCCAGTAAGACAAACAGAAGGCGTCTGTAGTTCCAGTACCAACTCCACCAAGAATTTTTATGTAGTCATCTGTGCCGTCAAAGTCAAAGGCGCGACTGCCCCCCGAACCAGACGATGCAACAGTTGCCATTCCGCCTTGATAAGTTCCATGATTTTCGTTGCCGCTTATATCTCTAGCGCCGTCTTTGAGAGAGGGGCAAATCCACAACTCCTCATCGCCAAGCCCTACGTATTGAACAGGAGCGCCCAATACCCCGCGAGATGAAGACAAATGAGACACCTGTGCTGGCGATAAGGGGTAATCGTAGCATCTAAAGTCGTCTATTTTACCTTTAAAATTACTGCTACCGATAGTAAACGGATTTCCGTATTTTTCCGTAGTGACTCCAGGGTTTCTTGTAACAGAGCTTACTAATACTCCATTTATGTAAAAATGTGCCGCTGCATGATCCAGCACAAATGCCCAATGCTGCCATCCAGCATCAATAGCATCTGCCAATGTTTGCACAGTTTGCGATGCCAAAGTACCAAACCCGCCAGAGTCTAAAGTGCCAACTACGGATGTGTAAAACGATTTTGGGTTTTGATATACGTTGCCAGTAGTAATCCGAACGCTAGCCGTTCCCCCATTGGCTCCTGTATGTTCTTGAAAGAGTTGTACATAAGCGTCGTTAGCATCATTATCATTATAGCACCACATAGACCAAGAAAGCGTTCTTAGTCCGCCGCCATATACTTTAGTGGTAGTTATTGTATCGTCTATTCCGTCAAATTCATAAGCTCTAGAACCTCCATAAGCACTATCTTCAACCAAGGAAGCTCCATTGTTTAGCGTCAGAGTTCTTGCACTGGGAGATAGGTCAACATGATTTGGCTGTAGGGTTGGACAAGCCCAAAATATTTCATCGCCAAGCCCAACAGGAGGTGGACCCTCTATACCCCGCGAGGAGGATAGGTGTATTATTTCCTTTTGGGTAAGAACACGGTCATACACCCGAATGTCGTCATAGCGAGACCACCGGAGTACACTTCCAATCTCATAGCTGTCAGAAATAGTTGTTGATGCACTTCTTGTCTGTTGTCCATCAAGTACTCCATCAATATAGATGGAAGCTATTTGTTCGTTTGGATCATAGGTTAAAACGACATTATGCCATACGTTTTGGTTAATGAAAGTAGTTGCATAATTTCCATGAACCCCATCTAAGGTAAGTCGGTAGCGCTTGTTGCTCCTGCTGTCTCCAAATCTGGTTACGCCAGAAGCAGAGTCTTTCAAGTGTACGGAACTGCTGCCGATACTGCTGGAGCTTACCCAGAAAGACAAACTCTTGACCTCAAATGGACTTGAGAAAGTACCAGTCATAGAGTCGGTATCGGACAAACCTTGATAAAAATGGTCGTAATTAATGGTCATTCCATTGAAGGTTCCATTGTTTCCATTACCTGACAGATCGACAGGACTAGTCCTATTTAGCGTTGCACAAAGCCACAGCTTCTCATCTCCGAGGCCATTGTATACAGAACCCTGCACCCCCCGCGACGAAGCTAGGTGTGTGATCTCTGCTTGGGTGAGAGGTCTGTCATAGACTCGAATATCATCGTAGTACTTGGATGATGTTACTGTAGACCCACTGGATGAACCAATTTTGAATGAAGATGTTGTCGCAGCGGGTGAGTTAAGGGTTAGCGATTGGTGAAGCACGCCATCAACATAAATGTCTGTTGTGGTTCCATTGCTTACTTTCGCAAAGTGAAACCAACCACTTGACGGCAGCGTTGGGGTGATCTGCCCAAAGTTTTGTCGCTTTATATAATCATTTGAATTTTCGCTATATAGTGCGTCTGACCATCCTGACGAACTAAACGCATTGTTTCCACAGAACCACGATGTGCCATTTTCAATCGCTGACCTCTTTATCCACATTGAAACAGAGGTAAAAGTCGTCCCGATGGTTCCAGTCACCTCGATGAACTGGTTAGTGGAATCGTTTTCATAGGCTCTTGTTCCACCGTTACTAACGTCAGGGACGGTAGCCATTCCCCCGCTATATGATCCATTATTTCCGCTGCCAGACAAGTCGCCAGCACCGTCACTGAGGCTAGGACACAACCACAGTTTTTCGTCACCAAGCCCAACAGGGACAGGCCCTTCTACACCGCGCGAGGATGCAAGGTGAACGATCTCTGCTTGGGTAAGAACTCGACTAAACACCCTTACGTCATCAACGTAACCGTTGGTCCAATATGTGCCATTGACGTAGCCAATCCTTGCGTCATACGACTGTGCGTCAACAGTTGTTCCGGACCCTGCTGTGACCTCTGACTCGAATGCACCGTTTTGATACACCTTGATTCCACCAGCAGTGAATGTCATTGCAAAGTGACGCCAAACGAAACCGCTGTTTGGGTAAAGTGGATTGGAAAAGTTGCTGTAATTGGAAGGGAGTAGTCCGTTTGCACCAGCACGATTAAAGTTTGATTCCTGCCCCATATAGACAGCACCATCATTAAAAACCCTGCCGGTGGCATACTTGTTCTTTGTCTTGTACCAACCGCAGATAGTGAAGTCGCCGTTGCCTGATCTCCAGTCAGTGTCAGACAGTGTGGTTTGAATGTAGTCATCAACACCATCAAAGTCATAAGCATAGCTACCACCCGCACTAGAATCCGCAACGATTCCTAATCCGCCTTGTCTAATTCCGTCGTTATTTTCCCCGCTAATGTCTCCATATCCTGCACCTAGACTTGGACACATCCACAGCTTTTCACCTCCCAGTCCAGACACATTTATTGATTCTATTTCTGGAACTCTTTTAGAAGCTAGAGTTTTTATTTGCTGCTGTGTTAAAACCTTGTTAAACAGTCTGATATCATCAGTGTAAGCTTTACCATTACTGGTTTGTATAGTGCCTAGCGAAGTTAATTCGTTAATAGCAACTCTGGATCTTGCTATAAGTTTTCCGTTTACATAAAAACTTGCATCGTCGGTAGCGCTGATTGTTGCGCATAAGTGATACCATTTACCATCATTTATGTTGATAGAACTGTCTGTGATGCTATCAGGTGAGTTTAGATTATATCTTCTAAAAGTTACGGCTCCTGAGCTACTATATATCATAATATCTCGACCGCCAGATTGAACGATTGTAAATATATTTCCGTCAACAGCGCCTCTAGCCCAAAGAGAAATAGTCAAGGGGAAGTTTGGAACAGGGTCGCTGCCGGTTAAAACCTTCTGCCTAGCGTTTCCACTATAAGTAGATCCTCTAAATGAATACCCATTAGTCACACCTCCCCCAGTAGATCTAATCATTCTTCTGGACTCATCTGCTCCGTCGTTGGTGACAGTTTTATTATTTGCCAAATCTAAAGTTTCGTTTAATGTTGCAGAAGGAGCAAGCCATAATATTTCATCTCCTATAAGACTTGTTATGTTTTCAAGTTTTGTTTTAGGTCTTCCTTGGACGCCCCGCTTCGATGCTAGGTGGGTAATCTCTGCTTGGGTTAGGACGCGGCTGTAGTGTCGAATGTCATCCATCTTGCCATCAAGCGTGGATCGTGTAATGAGAGATGTCCAACTACCTATCCTCATTGCTGCTGCACCATTAAGCTCTCCTATCGCAGCTATGTAGGTACTGATTACTGGCGTCGGGTCTGCACCTTCGTACAAGGATAAGTAGCCAGAAGCAGTGTCCCTGACTATCGTAAAGTGACGCCAGTTTCCATCGTTGTAGGTTTTAGAAGATGTGGTCGAATCTGACTTTTGCGACCCGTCGTCAACAGTCAAATGCATGTCGCCAGTGAGGGACGATGTTCCATCGTTGTTGAGGTGAGCGAGGAAGTACTTGCCGCTTGGTCCGGTTCCTGAGTAGTTATTAAATAACGGCCCTCCGGTTGTGTCGGTAGAACTCAGCCAGAAAGAAAGGGAAAAGTCACTTGAGCCAAAGTTACACGCCGATGACGGCAACTGAATGTAATCATCTGTCCCATCAAACTCATAAGCAAGCGATCCACCGTATTCAGTGTCAGCAACAGTTCCCATACCTCCGTTGTACGTTCCGTTGTTTCCATTACCACTAATGTCGTCAGCACTGTCATTCAGAGAAGGACACAGCCAAAGCTGTTCATCACCCAGACCAACAGGAGCAGGCCCCTCGACTCCCCGTGAGGAAGCCAAGTGAGATATCTCTTCGCCCGTTAAAGCTCTACTGTACAAACGAATGTCATCTAAATAACAGCTATTATTGTAGCTAGTAGAATTGGATGCTCCAAAATAAAAGTCTTGCGTAGGAAGAGCGTATGAACCAGTGCCTGTTCTTGTTCGTGTAAGCCTTCCGTCAACATAACAACGGCTGGTCACACCATCGCACACAAAAACATGATGTCTCCAGTATCTAGATGAAGATCCGAATCCGTAGTGGGATGCTCCAGTATCATTACTGGTATTTCCTGTCGTGTTGGCGGGACTTGGTGGAAAAGTGGAAAGATTGCTCACTTGTCTAAAGTCTATCCCTCCATCATTAAAAAATCTTCCATTTTCTCCCCACTGATTGTTTTCAGAAACCCATAAAGAAATACTAAAAACACCGTCGTCCCTCCAAGAGGCAATGTCCTCTCTTTTAACTATTAAGTGTCCAGAAGAAAGATTAAAAGCCTTTTTTCCACCCGCTCCTGTGCCGTTTCTCAATCCTAAATTGGATATACTAGCGTCTACCATTTCAACCTGCGAACCGTTGCCAGAAAGGTCTGAATGATCTCCGGTTATGGTTGGACAAAGCCACAATCTTTCATCGCCTAGACCTAAAACCTCTTGAGGTCTGCCTAATATTCCCCGCGATGATGCTAGGTGTGTGATCTCTGCTTGAGTCAATGCTCGATGGTAGAGTCGGAAGTCATCTCCATAGCCAGAAATTTTATTTAGCTCAATCGTCGAACTGTCGCCAGTTACGTCAACGTTAGGATCAAGAGTAGTTACCCCTACCAAAGAACCGTCCAAGTATGCTTTTGCATCTGTACCATCTTGAACAAGGCAGTAGTGATGCCATGCTCCATTAACAGAACTTGTGTTGCTGTTAATCATATAGGTTTGCGACCAAGGCGAGGCTTGTAATGTCTGCACCGCAACGACTTCACCAAACCCTTGCATTTTCATTTGAAGCAAGCTTGACGCAAACAGTTTGTGCGCCTGAAACGCACCAATTGTGTCTCCGTAGACCCAACAGCATATCGACCGAACAGTATTCGCTGGAAGAACGTTTGGGACAGATACAAAATCTGTCGTGTAGCTGGACGACGAAAACGCATTTGTTCCGCCCATGCCAGACTGAGCTACAACTGAACAATTACCATTCAGAGTTCCGTTGTTCCCATTACCAGAAATATCATTGGCGCTGTCGCTAATGCTTGGGCATAGCCACAGTCTCTCGTCACCGAGTCCAACGGGCGGCAACCCTTGCACTCCCCGTGCGGAGGCAAGGTGTCCTATCTCTACGCTGGTAAGTGCCGTCTGAAAGAAACGAATGTCGTCGTACTTTGCCGCAGTCGCACCAGTAGTCCTGCCGTCTTGACTTCCAAGGCTCAGGTTGGTTCCTCCTATCTGTATGTCCCCGGATACCGATGCCGAGCTAGTGCCAAGCAATACGCCATCAAAGTACACGCTGATGTATCCTCCACTAGTTACCAAAGCCCAGTGATGGAATCCACCACCAGTTAAGTCTGCGCTTCCGTTTGGCATAGCAACGTCAAAGTTGTATATACCGCCTCCGGTCCCTTTCCAGTTAACCCTAATAGTACCTGTAGTAGCCTTTCGGCTTACAAAGAACCTAAGATCGTTGAATGCAGATGTACTGAATCCTGCGATGGGGGCATAGGACGGTGTAAAGTTTGACGATGCCCAGAAAGAAAGCGTAGCCTTAGCAACGTCAGATGAAGGACTGCTAAAGTAGGCGTAGTCAGTTCCAGCCGTTGTGTTGCTGGTCTGAAAAGACTCAAAGCCTGTGGTGTCTTCAACTACAGCAACCGTTCCGTTATAAAGTGCGTTGTTGCCGTTTCCGGTAATGTCAGATACATCGTTAGACGTTAGCGTTGGACTCACCCATAGGTCTTCTGTTCCCAGCCCAACAGGAGGTGAACCTTCTATACCTCTAGCAGAGGCTAAGTATCTTATTTCATTTCCGCTTATAACCTTATTAAATATCCTAATATCATCCATTTTTCCATTAAGATCGTATTGATATCCTGCCTCACTACCTCCTATCATAAGACTAGAGCTAGATCTTAATATTCCACTAACGCTGGGCTGGATAACAGATTCTAAGCTTCCATTTAAATAAATCCTAATATTATTACCATCATAAGTTAGACAAACGTGCGTCCAAGTATCTTTGGAAACACTAGGTCCAGTCATCTTGGCGCTCCAAGAGCCGCTTTCAACGGTCTTGATATAAAGTTCTAAGTTTCCGTTTGAAGTATTAAGGTTGGTGGTAAACGCTCCCGATCTTACCAAATGCCCTTGAGAAACGGGACCACTCCATTCGTCTGGATTAACCCAAAAACAAACACTTAAATTTTCTACTCCGTCAAAAGAAACATCCGATGCGATTGTAGATTTCGCATAGCTAGTATACTCGCCGTAATTACTTATCTTTATATTGTTTCCGGGATTAGATGAGGCTGTACCAGAAAAAAGATATGCTCTTTTACCTCCATAAGAAGTGTCTATTGTAGTAGACATTTCTCCGTTATAAGTAGCAGAAAATCCATTATTAGACAAGTCCTTGGCTGAGTTCTGAATAGAGGGACATAGCCATAGAACTTCACCACCTATACCAGTTGGCATATCTTTATCTCCAATTAAACAATTATAAAAGTATCATTATCGGCAGGCGCTTCTGTCATTGCAGAAACGGTAAACTGGCCTATTCCACCCACTTGAGAATAAGACTCGATAGTGGCAGCCTGTCCAGAAAGCGCACCAGAAGTAAAGACCACTATTCTAGTTTTATAGTGATCTGTAGTAGCCTCTGTAATCGTGTCGCTTTGAAAAACAGTAGTTGTAGGAGTATGAGTATTAACTACGGTGTCTACAGAAGCAGACAATATTTGGGCAGCACTAAGCGCTAAACTTTCCGCTGCGCCAGAAACATTGTTGATTTTTCCAACATTGTCGCTCATCACTACAAACTCCCAAGAGTTTTCAAAAACGGCAGTGCTAACAGTAACCGATTCTTCTACGGTGTATCTATCACCATCTGACTCTCCGCTAGGGTCGTATGAGCAATCATATATACCAACTGTTGCGGATCTTTTCGTAACTGTAACGGAGTCTGCTGTACTAGCTCCATTTTTTCTTATTGCTACCGTAGGATTAGAGTCTGCGTCTGTCAGCCCTCCCGAATTGTCAAAAACTCTAATAACCCAGTTAAGGGTTGTATCTTTAAATAAAACAGATGGTCTGCTCATCTTTATCTCCGGTGTTAGTTTGAAGGCCAGTTTGCGATCATTTCTGATAAAGCGTCTTGAATTTGTTGTTCTGTTGGAGCCTGATCGGAAACGACAGGTGAGATATACTGATTATAAAGAGCGTTGTATATTTCAATCACTCTTTGCTTCTCTTGTTCAATAGCAAGCTGCTCTTGTCTTTGTCTTTCTTCTTCTTCTTGCTCAGAAATTCGATTAGCTTCTGCGTCTTTAGCGTCCGAAACATCTTGCGCTGTTACAGGAGGTGGAACCTCGCAAAGACTCAGCAAGGCTTCAACATCAGAACTATCAACATCAAGATTTGGATTTTGAGCAAATCCCGAAAGCATAGACCTTTGAAGATAGTTTCCTAAATCTATCGTACCGGGATTTGTAGTGTCTTTGAGTTGTTGTAACTTGTTTGAAACCAAAAAGCTACCAACGGCAACACTTTCCAAGGACGACATAAGTCTAGTTATGATTCCGTCCGCATCAGGATTTCCTAAATCCGTCAAAGCAACAGCAACCTGATTAACTGTCATTTCTTTGACTGGGTATCTGGAAGATTGAGCCGTTATGATTTGAGCTATCTGTTCATTAGACAAGCCGTTGCCGTCTAGTTCTCTAACAAAATTGTTGTAAAAGTTTATATCTGACATGATTTCTCCTAGATTATCTAGTTGGGGTTATATTTTGATTATTGTATTTTGTGGTTTGTATGTCTCTAGTCTGGTTCGGTGAAGAAAGTCTAATATCTACCGTTGTCAATGAATCTAAAACGTCTAACGGATCTACTAACCCTTCTAAATTGTTCATCCAGTCTACATTTCTTACCCTGCTTTTTTCGATGACCTTTTCCCATCCCTCTTCGGGCTGTTCTTGAGAATACACCTCTGACTTGGAAAGGTCTTCGTTTACCTTAGTCCACAAGTACAAACCGTTGTCGTTTGTTTTCCAAAGCGGTTCTTTTTTCTCTGTGATCGCGTCGTCAGCAAAATCTACCATAGGAACAGCCAAGAAGTGTTTTTTGTCTAAAGATCCTAGAGGAAAATATTTAAATTCGTCTGAGTCTCTAAGTTTTTCTGTATAGAATTCTATGTAGCTCCAAACATTATCTAATACTTCATCATCTGTTGAAACGCTCCCACCATACCATATTTCTTTGCCTCTAGCTCCAAAAAGCTTATGGTTGATATTTCTATACCTTCTCAAAACAAATTCTTCTACGTTTATAGAGTCTGGACCGAAAAGTGTCTCTGAATTAGTCACAACTGAACCTGAGTTGTCCAGTTCTAATCTCAAGACCTCTGTTTTTGAAACCCTTTCAAATCTATAGCTATAAACACAGTCTAAGTAAAACTTGCCAAGACTATTAGAGGGTCTTAGTCCGTCAGAATTAAAACCTTCTTTTCTGGGATCTGCGACAATTTCTGCGTGAGTAGCGCTTGTTATTTTGTCATTTACAGCTTCCACCACGTCTCCATCATCCCATAAACTAGAGCTTCCTATTTTTAGTATTATTTCTGCCATATTTATGCCCGATTAAATTATATCACATTTTCCCCCAGCGCAGGCTATTTCCTGTTCTGGCTTTACGTTATTGGTTTCTTCTATGACATTTGTAAAGTCAACATCTGCGTATTCTCTATTCATGTCTACCCACTCCTTCCAATTATACACATCTTTCATGCAATATGTAAGTTTACGCAGGTCTCCATTAAAATATTTTAAAGAAAATTTTTCACACCTGTCTTTCCAAGCCTTCTTTCCGTTGCCTTTTATTTTTTCTCCAACGCCCAAAAGACTATCGCAAGCGGCCCACAGGTTATCTTCCCACAGAGTTAGTGCTACTTCAATAAGCCCGCTTACAAACAGAGAAGCGTCTCCGTAATGCGCAACCTGCTCGCTTGGCAAATAAACAGTAGTAAATGGAGCTTGAGGGTAATCTTTATCTCCAGAAATCGGCAGCAAAGAAATACCGCAAAAATACTTTCTGTTCTTATATATGTATTTTTCTACATCCTGCCACTCTTCGGGTTTTACATTGATTGTATTGCTTACATTGTGACTTAGCCAAGGCTGGGTGCATAGCTCTGAATTTGTTCCGTTTAAAACCCAACTTTTTTGTGTCGATTTTACATAATCTAAAAGCTGAATAGCGTCAACTTTGTTCTTTGTTTTACTACCGTCAGGAACCTCAACACAGAATCCAACAACGTCATCACTTTCATTATTGCTCCATACGCTCTCTTCGCAGGCTCTTGGGTTTA
>Ga0209645_1000211_pt1 | contig 31152 bp, 32 predicted proteins | sample ETNvirenome_6_30_FD_184070 | JGI IMG/M metagenome (GOLD analysis project Ga0209645, IMG submission 184070) | Marine viral communities from the Pacific Ocean - ETNP_6_30 (SPAdes) (version 2) | ecosystem: Environmental > Aquatic > Marine > Oceanic | place: Pacific Ocean | collected 2013-06-19
ATACACCTAACGTAAAAGGATCGTCTTCAAGCAAAAAGAATGATTGCAGCACAGCTATTACTACAGGTAAAGCGTATATTGCATCAAACTCATAAGGGATAAAAAATGACTGAAGAGAAAGCAGTAGAAACATCTGAAACTACAGAACAACCTGTAGATCCTCAATTACAAAAAAGAATAGCTTATACAGAAACTTTGCAACAAGAGATTCAAAATCTTCAAGAGCAACTAGCAAACATACAATATCAATTAGATATAAGAGTTACAGCTTTAGTAGCTTATCAAAGCACTTTGGAAGTTGTTGACGAATCTAAAGAGGTAAAACAATGAAGAAATGGCTACCCAAATCCTACTATGACACTATTAAAAAGTTTTGGCAGTCCGTTGTAGGCGTAGAAGAAAAAACTGTTCGAGCAAGAACTAAAAAAGGTAAGTTTGTTGCAGATGATAAATCCACCCCAGAAGTAAACGAGGCCTACACTACCGTCAAAGTTAAAAAGAAAAAAAGAGGCAGGCCTAAAAAGAAAAAATAATGGCTACAGCTAAAGACGCAATACATCAAATTAGCACACACGAAAAAGAATGTGCTATTCGCTATGAGAACATAGAAAAAAGACTAGACGAAGGATCTGCTAAGTTTAGAAGACTTGAGTATATTATGTGGGGCTTGTATGGCCTAACAGCAGCTTCTTTAGGTATAGACAAATTAATATAAATGAAAGATGGCATTAGAAAAATTTATATTTCGACCAGGAATAAATCGCGAGGGAACAGACTATTCTAATGATGGCGGATGGTTTGACGCTAATCTTGTTCGATTTCGTAAAGGACTTCCAGAAAAAATTGGAGGTTGGGCTAAAGCTACTTTAAATACTTATCAATCTACCGTCAGAGCTCTTCATGCTTGGGTAGATTTGTCTTTAACCAAATACTTAGGCTTAGGAGCCACTTGGAAATATTACGTAAAAGAAGGGGACAACTTTTATGATATTACCCCTCTAAGAGTTACTACCGCAGCAGGCGATGTAACTTTCGCAGCTACTAATGGCAGCTCTACTATAACTGTAACGGACACAAGCCACGGAGCAGTTACAAATGATTTTGTAACCTTTAGTGGTGCGTCTACTTTGGGCGGCAATGTAACTGCTGCTGTATTAAATCAAGAGTATCAAATACTTTTAGTTACAGGAGCAAACACTTATACAATTACAGCTAAGGACACTTCTGGGACTACAGTTACAGCAAATGCTAGTGATAGTGGTAACGGTGGTAGTTCTGTTGTAGGTGCATATCAAATTAACGTAGGGCTAGATAGCTTTGTAGAATCTACAGGGTGGGGAGCAGGCACTTGGGGAGCAGGCACTTGGGGATCGGCTACAGCTATAACCGCTGCAAATCAATTAAGATTATGGTCGCATGATAATTTCGGTGAAGATTTAGTCATGAATGTACGAGCTGGCGGAGTGTATTACTTTGATACTAGCGCAGCTACATTGGGGACGACTAGAGCAATACCTTTAACAAGTTTAGCAGGAGCGAATCTACCTCCAACCGAAGCTTTACAAGTGTTAGTAAGTGACATAGATAGACATGTTGTTTGTTTAGGTGCCGATCCAATATCAGGTAGCTCACGTTCAGGATCATTAGATCCTATGCTGGTGGCCTGGAGCGACCAAGAAAACGCAGCTGTTTGGGAACCTTTATCTACAAATACAGCAGGATCTTTTAGATTATCTGCGGGATCTCAAATTGTAGGAGCGGTTAGAGCAAGACAAGAAACCTTAATCTGGACAGACACAGCTTTATATTCCATGACTTTCATTGGCCAGCCGTTTACGTTTGGCATAAATTTAGTTAACGAAGGTGTTGGATTGATATCTCCAAACGGAGCAATCAACACACCCAAAGGTATTTTTTGGATGGATAAGAAAGGTTTTTACACCTACAACGGAGCAGTTACAGATATTCCATGCACTGTTCAAAACTATGTGTTTAGTGATTTTAACGAAGGACAAGCGTTTCAAGTATTTGGTTTTGTGAACAAAGAGTTTGATGAAGTGGGATGGTTCTACTGTTCTTCTAGTTCTAGTGTTATTGATAGGTATGTCGTATTTAATTATGAGGATAGAGTTTGGACAATAGGCCAGCTTACGAGAAGTTCATGGTTGGACGAAGGGATATTTGACACTCCGATGGCCACATACACCACAAGCAATACAGGCTACTTATACAACCATGAAACGGGAAATGACGATGATGGTTCTCCGATGGATAACGTATTTATAGAGTCCAGTGACTTTGCACTGGGGAACGGAGACCAGTTTCAAGCCATCAGTAGAATCATACCTGATGTAAAATTTACAGGAAGCGGAGGTTCGGGCCAGACAATTAACTTTGTACTGAAACAAAGAAATTATCCAGGAGAAAGTCTAGCAACAGACTCAACAAACACTTGCACAGCAACGACTACAAAAATAGACACTAGACTTAGGGCTAGACAAGCGGCACTAAGGATAGAGTCCGATGATGATAATAGTCTAGGAGCAAGATTAGGTGTTGGTTTTAGAGTAGGAGCTACTCGTATGGACTTGAAAGTAAACGGTAGAAGATAATGGCTAAAATTTTAGAAACAAGACTTCCAATAGCCATAGGCGAAATATCTCCTGAAACATTTAATAGATTGGTTAGGGTGTTAGAGCTTAGTCTAGGTAAAGTAGATATAGACTCTACTCTTTCAGTTAATGAAACACAGCGTAATGAAAACCAATTTCAACAGGGAGATATTATATGGAACTTAACTGCAGAAGAGTTACAACTATGGAATGGTGAGCAATGGATAACACTTTACGAGGGAGAACAGTTCGGAGTAGAAGGCGTTGCTTCTTTAGGCAAAATTACAGTATCAACAGGTGGAGCAACAACAATAACAATATGATGGACAGAGTTAAGTTATTAGAAGAGCTTATGTTAGATGAGGGCATTATTCATGAGATTTATAATGACCATCTTGGATTCGCTACTTTTGGTGTAGGTCATTTAATTACAGAAAGTGATGAAGAGTGGGGACAGCCTTTGGGAACCCCTGTATCAGAACAAAGAGTTAAAGATTGTTTAAATGCAGACGTGGACATAGTATGCAAAGAACTAGATAAGAATTTGCAATGGTGGCGTGGCTTAAACGATACAAGGCAACGTGTATTGGCTAACATGTGTTTTAACTTAGGCTATCCTAGACTGAGTAAGTTTAAAAAGTTTTTAGCCGCAGCAAAAGACGAAAACTGGGAAACAGCGGCCGCAGAAATGATGGACAGTAAGTGGGCTACTCAAGTTGGAGACCGAGCAGTAAGGCTTAAAGAGAAGATGTTGAATGGCTAAAAGAACTAAAAAGAAAGTAAAAAATGTGTCAAACTATAAGAAGAAGCTAAGGAGACCTTAATGAGTCTGTACGCAAACATACATAAGAAAAGAAAGTCAGGACGCAAAATGAGAAAGAAAGGTGACAAAGGTGCACCAAGCTCTCAAGATTTTGCAAACGCAGCAAAGACAGCTACAAAAATGAAAGCTGGAGGCGTATTCATGCCAGGCATGACAATGGTACAAAGTAAAGGTTGTGGCGCAGTAGCGAATAACCGTAGGAAAAAAACTAAATTATCATAGGAGAAAACAATGGCAAAGAAACTGTCACCAAGACAAAAAAAGATAGCTAGAGTAGCTAAGCCTCGTAACAAGATTACAGGAGCAGACTTTAAAAAACTTAGAAGAAAGAAGAAAAAGTAATGGCTACAAGAACTGCGAAAAAGAAATCAGCTAGAAAGACTAAAAAGAAAAGTGGGGCTACGCCTACTAATAAGGCTCTGTATTCAAGAGTAAAGTCTGAAGCTAAAAAAAAGTTTAAGGTCTATCCTTCTGCGTATGCTAATGGTTGGTTAGTAAGAGAGTACAAAAAGCGTGGAGGTAAATACGCATAATGGCTAAGCCTAAAGGCGGACTAACCGCATGGTTTGGAAAGGGGCCTAAAGGCGATTGGGTGGACATAGGTGCGCCCAAGAAAAAAGGTAAGTTCCAAGCATGTGGTAGAAAGTCTGCTAAAAGCAGTAAACGTAAGTACCCTAAATGTGTACCGAGATCTAAAGCTAAAAGTATGACAGCAGCGCAGAGAAAAAGCGCAGTAAAAAGAAAGAGAGCAGCAGGTAACCCAGGAGGTAAACCCACTAATGTTCGTACTATAGTAAAGAAGAAAAAACCTGCAGCCAGAAAAAGAACTACAACTAGGAGAAGAAGACGTGGCACGAAAAAAAGCTAAGCCAATACGCAGAACCACTGGTAAAGGCGGTAACTACCGTCCTACTAAGAAAGGTGCTGGTATGACTAAAAAAGGCGTACGTGCTTACAGAAAAGCCAATCCTGGCTCTAAGCTTAAAACAGCTGTGACAGGTAAGGTTAAGAAAGGTAGCAAAGCAGCTAAAAGACGTAAATCTTATTGCGCAAGATCATTAGGTCAATTAAAGAGAAGCTCTGCTAAAACTAGAAACGATCCTAATTCAAGAATTAGGCAAGCGCGCAGAAGGTGGAAGTGTTAATGAAACTAGGTATATTAAAAAATCTTGTAGGAACAGTAGCACCAACTATAGGAACAGCACTAGGCGGTCCTATGGGTGGTATGGCTGCAAACATGATTTCAGAAGTATTAGGATGTGATCCTGAGCCAAAGAAGATACAAAAGGCTATGGAAACAGCTAGTCCTGAACAACTGGCACAATTAAAGAAAGTAGAAGCTGACTTTGAAGTGCAGATGAAAAAACTGGACATAGACTTGTTTGCATTAGAAACAGCAGACGTACAAGATGCTAGAGGAAAGTTCAGCAAAGATTGGACGGCTAGAGTAATAGGTATAGCTGTCGTAGGTGGGTTTATGGGCTATATATTTTTAGTGACTATTCAGCCTCCAGAACAAAACTCAGAAGCTTTGATAAACCTTGTATTAGGCTACCTTGGTGGCTTAGCAAGTGCTATCATATCCTTTTATTTTGGGGCATCGAACAAACAAGACAACGAATAGAAAAAACGATAATATAGAGGGCATTATGGCGGAAGATTTTAGTTTTTTAGACAATATTTTTGTAGACGAAGATACGACGACTGATTACAGCTATCTGTTTGATGATATAACAGATTTAACACCAGAGTTTAAATCTACTGGTCTGGGTTCTTTTGACATTGGTGATTTTTTAGATATAGATTCTTATATTGACAACAACCCTGTTTTTGATGATGCAGGGAATTATATAAATCTTTTTCAAGAATACACAGGTCCAGGCACTGTTGAAGAACAAGTAGCTAATTTTACAGATAATTTTATAAGTAACATGGATCCTTCAGCCTATGATGAAACTTTACAAGATCTTTATCCTGGTTTGTATCCAACAGTTGATCTAACCCCTACTGCGCAAAAACCTGGTTTGCTTGATACTATTCTAGGTTTTTTTGGTGCGGACAGAAAAGGAGGTAAAAGCAGAGCTCAAGGAATCATGCAAACAGTAGGCGGAGGCATTACAGACTTTGCTAACTCCCCTATAGGACAATTACTTTTATATAACTACTTAAAAGAACAAAGAAAAGACGATATAAGAGTTCCGATTGGAGCAGAAGCTTATGGCGACCAAGGTCTTGGCAGTATGCCTGACTACAGAGTATTTAATATACAACCTGCACTAATGCCAGGTGTTGCTTACGCTAACGCACCTCCACCAGAAATGAAACACGGTGGGATACACGGTGCTGGCAAAGACGACGGCCCTGGAGACATAACACTAGCGCGATTAGAACCAGGTGAGTTCGTTATGACAAGAAAAGCTACTGAGAATATTGGTGCTAAGAATTTATACAATTTAATGAAACAAGCAGAGAGGATGGGGTAATGTCAGTTAATCCAAGTTATTTTAGTGGAACAGCAGTAGGAGGCGGACCTACAACTACTGGTAGATATGAAGAGCCGTATGCTCAAGCCATGCGTCGTGGATTTTTGGAATCTGCATTCGGTTTAGCACAAACACCAACACCAGTTCCTGTTAAACAAGTAGCAGGACTTGATCCGTACGAGATGCAGGCCAGAACTTTAGCTGGTGGCCTTGGTGGGTTTACCCCATACATACAACAAGGCGGACAGATGATGCAACAAGCAGGTGGCTATCTTACGCCAGGTGGCATCAGACAATTTTACAATCCCTACGAACAAGATGTTGTGCAACAGACACTATCAGACTTACAAGAAGCCAGCGCGAAACAAGGCATTGCTGATAGAACACAAGCTGTAAGCAGAGGAGCGTTTGGTGGTTCTCGTGGCAGGCTAATGGAACAAGAAAGAGAAAGAGCATTTGGCAGAGGCGCAGCGGAAGCTTTAGGTGGCATACGTTCGACAGGATTTGGACAAGCTACAACGGCAGCGCAAAACGCAGCCAGAGGACTTGGCGCACTAGGAACAAGTTTTGCTGATCTTGGAACTACTGCTCAAAATAATCTGTTAAACCAAATAAGAACTTTTGAAGGACTAGGTGGAACAGGCAGACGCATACAAGATCAAATGTACGGAGCTCAGTTCGATGCCGCTAATAGACTAGCCTTAGAACCCAGACAACGTTTAGCTAGTTTGCAAGGTGCATTAGGATTATTACCACGAACTTATGCAACTACTACGTTTAATCCTATACCCAATGTTTTTGATCCTCAACAAGGTATTCTGGATCTTCTTGGTGGGATACAAAATGCACCTAGCGGAATAAATCTACCAGGCGTGGATCAAACACCTGTTTCTACACAACCTGTTAGACAACCTAATCAACTTGAACAGTTAGCGCAAATTCTTCAAATATTCGGAGGCTTAGGTTAATGCACGAGCAGTGGAAGAAAAGAAAAATGTTCTCTAACAGAGAGCAAGGTATTATGTCTGGCCTTGATCCTGTACCCATGGTGCAAGGTGGCTACGTACCCTTTCCTGGTATGCAAGTGGGCGGTGTCGTCCCTCAACCACAGTTATTCGAAGAAGGTGATGCCGAAGTTAACGATGCACTAAATAGTCTGGCCAGCATCACTAAACCAGATGTCCCTGATATGCCAATGCCGAAGATAGAAGAAAAGGTAGAGGTCAAAGAAGAAGTAACGGAGGACCAAGGACCTAGTAACTTTAAAGCTGCTGTAGCAAAACTTAAAGATACGTTTGTTAAAGAAATAGAAAACTATATTGAACAAGCTGGTGTAGAGAACATTGGCAGATATTTAAAAAGCATGAGCGTGGCTTATAACAATGAGCTTAACAACTTACGCAAACAATTTAAGGTGGACAAAGTAGATACCGAAGATCAATTGTTTACCGAACAGTTTTTATCTGAATTTATGGCAGATATTCCTGGCATGCAAAGTGGCGGAGTTGTATTAACTCAAGAACAACTGGATGAACTTTTTGGAGAAGGTAAGTTTCCTTTAAGTGAATGGAACAACTACAGTCCAGACATTCAAAAAATGTTATTAAGAAAAGCACAAATTGCAAAATTAGAACAAGATCAAGCCACGACTGGTTCGCAAATAGATTTGTCTAGACTTGAGGAGTTACAAGCAGAAAGAAGAGCATTAGCTCCCCAAGTGGGAAAAGCCGCTCGAGCAAACGTAGCTACGGTTGGGTCTCCTTCTGGAAGATACCTTGCTGGACTAGCTGCAGGAAGAGCAGCAGAAACAGCAGCGTTGGATAAAGCTATAGGAAGCGAAATGGATATAGCAAAAGCCATACTTAATGCACAAGCAAGAGCAGGAACTCCTGTTGGAGGACTAGATATTGATTTTACAGCTAAAGAAGCAGAAGCTTTTTCTTTAGAAGATATAACAAGACAAGCAGATGAAAGAGAACGTCTACAAAAACAATGGGATGCAGCAATAAAAGCTGAGGAAGGAGATTTTGCTAAAGCTTTAATATTATTTATAGGTCAAACAGGTGGTAAGCTCCCTGTAGAGTATCAAGGCCAAATAAGAAAAATTCCTGGACTTAATAAAGATGGAGATCTATTAGAATATTATCTATATTTGCTAGGCTTGGAAGAAAACGGTCAGCCTTTGTCAAAAACGCAAATAAGAAAATCTCTTGAAAAATGGGCCACTTTTGAAGTAGCTTCTTAATTACACATGCCTCCACTTACGAACGAAGACAGAGAAAAGCTGGGACTTCCTTTAAGTAACGAGGGGCAGACTGAGGAACAACCTAAAGAACAGCCTCAGCAAAGTCTTTTTGATGTTGTAGACGAAATACCTTTACCATTAGCTGCTAAAACTGCTTTGTTTGCCGACAGGTTTTTTGATAGCTTGTACGGCAGTACACAAGCAAGCATAGGAGATTGGCAAAAAACTAGAGCTGTAGCACAAGAAGGTAGAGGCCACGATGACTACGCTAAAGAACTACGGCAAAGAGCAGACATAAACGAACAACAAGCTAGTGAGTTTGCATACGAAGCTAAGTATGGCGAAGAAGGGCTAGAACAATTTAAAAATGTTACAGACCCAGAATGGTGGGCAGCAACTGTAGGTGAAGTAATACCTGGCTCAGCTCCTTTTTTAGCAAGTGCAGGAGCAGCGGGTGGAGCTACGTTTGCAGTAACAGGTAATCCGTATGCAGCATTAGCAGCTGCAGCTGTTGGAGGCGGTGCTACTGTTTTTGCACAAACTTATGGTGACGCATACTACGAGTATCTAGAAAAGTTTCCTGACGATGAAGCAGGTGCAGACACGTATGCAAAAAGAAAATCTGGTATAAGTATGATTATAAATGCAGCCAGTGTCCCTGCTGGATTGTTAGGTTTAAGTAAACCTATATTGCAGCACTATATAACACAGGCCATATTGCAAGGTGGCATAGGTGGAGTCGACACAGTTACACAAAACTTAATGGTCAAAAATAATATTGATCCTAATTTAGATGTAACTACAGGTTTAGCAAAAAGTGTAATGGGAGAAGCCATCGGAGAAGGCACTATATTTGCTACAGCTGGTAGATTAGCTACTCCTAAATACAATGAGTTTCAAAAACAAGTTACAGAAGAAGAGCGTAGTGCAAACGATGAGAAAGCAGAAGCTTTAACACAAGCGGAGCTACAAACCATAGCCCCAAATTTAGACGAGTTAGACGCAAATCAAATTAGAATAATTATAGAAGCGAACCCTGAACTAGAACTTGGTGTGCTAATACCAGGAGAAAGCAGAGAGTCTTTACGTAATAAACTTGTAGAAGCGGTAAAAGCTAAGAATCAAGACAGGGTAATTAGAGAGTACATGATTGACTCTGTGCTTTCTAACTTTAACCCTGAAAAAGTGTATGACGAACAAAAAGCTGCGTTGGATAACATGACGGATGAACAGCTAGATGCGTATATTTTAGAAGAGTTCGGTACGCCAGAGGCCTACGAACGATGGGCTACTAGACAAGGTGAACTAGCTTTTATACCAGGCACTACAGAAACTAGAGAAGAAGACCGTGCAGCTTTAGCTAATGCTAGTGCAAAAATTTTATTAAGAGAAAGACAAGGCCCTGCATGGAAGTTGGGAGCTAATGAGTTTAGAGACTACGTAAGTGATATTGAACAAACGTACACAATCGAAGAACTAAGAGCAGCAGTGGCTGAAGCTGTGCCGACACTGAGCTCAGAAATGACTCAACGTATGTCTAAATCTGAACTGGCTAATAGACTTGCGGAACAACAAGCTATCGTTGACCTGCAACGACAAGTAAGAGATCGAGCCAATAAAAGTAGAACTATAGACTTAACACAAGTATCTTTTGACGAAAATGGTAATCCTGTTCCTTTTGTTTTAACGCCACAATACATAGATGTTATACGACCTGAAGGCACTGCATTACGAGCAGAAATGGCAATAGAAATGCCTGACGGCAGTGTACAAACTATTGGATTTGAAAGACAAGGTATTGAAGAAGGCATGAGCCTAGCTGAGCAAACAGCTAAACGAGGTGCAGAACTTTCTGTATTTAAAGTAGACGGGGTTGAAGTGTCTCCAGATAGCCCTTTCGTAAATAAAACAATTAGTGAAGTTTTTGATGGTAGTTCTATACAACAATTTTATCAAAACCCAAGGTTAGTAAGTCTTGAAATGCCACTAGGAACGGCTCCGCAATTTCAAGGAGGAGTAGTAAATAAATTTTTTAGTGAGTATATGAGACCTTTAATGCCTACAGGGTTATTAATAGGTAGTAGAGCTAGACAAAGAACAGGTAGAATTAGAGCACTAGAAACAAAAGCTCAAAATTTAGGACTAGAAGTAGAGCAAGCTGTAGCAGAAGCAATTAGAAACGGCGATGTAAAAACTAAAGAAGAAGCCGATAAATTAATTATGGCATTTCTACAACAGACAGGGGCACGTATAGAACTTACAGCTGAGGAACGTAGAGCAGCTGAGCAAACATTAAGCGAGCTTGAAACGCAAAAAATAGATAGACGAGACGAACTATCAGAGTTCGAGTTAAATGAAATAAACGATCAAATAAACTTTATAGAAGGTCAACTGCAAGACATACAGTCAACTAAAGTTGCTGCAAGACAGTTGCCTGATTCGTTACGAAAACCAGCACTTAAAATAAGAAGAGGCATAGATGAACTTAGTAATAGATTACTAAGAGAAATACCCCCAGAAAGTCTAGATCCAGATTTAAAAGCTGTTGTTGAGCATAACTTGAACACTTATGTAACAAGATCATATAAATTCTTTTCACCGAATTTAGGGTGGAATCCTAAAGGTCAAATGCTTATAGAATCTATACAAAACTTACCTTTTAAAGTAGCAGAAAAAGTGGGGGTTGAGACGACAACGCCTAATAGAACTATGACGGATTTGTATAACAGAGCGATAGTTTCTATGGAATATAAATATAGAAATAGAATGCCTGATTATAGATCCGATGCAAGACTTGAGTTAGGAGCAGTTGCAACTGACGAACAAATAGAAAATCGTGCTCTTGAGATTAGAAAAGAAAAAGCAGAACAAGCAGTCAATGAATGGATCGATAGATCTTTGTATGAAAGTGCTACTAATGTTTCTAAAATGGCTGCGTTGTTAAAAGGTAAAAAAGGTGAAGAAAAAGCTGATATAAAAATAAACCAACTTCTTACACAACGAGGAGAAATACCATACGCTGTTAGACAGCTATTAGGAGAAATAAAAGAACCTGAGCTTATAGCTGCAACATCTTTTGCTCGAATGGCTAGAACCATAGAAAACGCTACGTTTTTTCAAGAAGTTAAAAGACTTAGTGAATTACCAGGAGAACAATGGTTTTCTCCAACAGCTACCAAAGAGTATCCTATTAAAATAGAAACAGGAGACGAATTTAATCCTTTAGAAGGATTCTATACTACAAAGACTATGGCAGAAGCTTTGTCTCAAGGAAACACAATAGGCTTTGAAGATCAACTTTTAAATGAGTTTGCAAAATATATTGGAATTGCAAAAGGTATAACTCAATATGGAATTATTGTACTAAGTCCTGGTACGCAAATGAGAAACCTTTACGGTGCTGCAATTATGTATGGTTTTAACGGGCATTTTAGAGGCATGTTTGGCAAAGAAGGCGAAGTACAAAATGCAATGAAACTGGTTGGTAATGACTTATTTGGCAATGTGCAATATAACCCTGAGACAGGAGAAATTTCAGGGAACGTTGATGAATACAATTCAGCTTGGTCGTACTTACAAGAGCTAGGTATTGTTAATACAGAGGTCAGAGCTAACGATGCGTTAGGTGTTTTTACTCGTGTAGTTAATAATCCAAATTTAAAGGGAATAGATTCAGTAGTTAACTTGTTATATGCTTTAGGACAAACAGGACCAGGTAAAGCTTTTGATTCGTATGTATTAAGCTTAAACAGAGGAGCTAGACGAGCTTATGCTGCGTCAGATGACTTTTTTAAAATACTTGCTTTCCTATCTGAAAGACGAAAGTTTAAAGATATGGTAGATAAGATAGAAGGCTCTGACGATTTAAAACTTAGAGTGTTAAGAGATTTTGCTAAAACACTAAAAACCAAAAGCGGCATTACAGAAAAAGTTTCTAACTATGTGCAAGACCAAGGCACAGTATTAAGAAACGTTACAGACTTAGACAAATACATAGATCACGTAGCTGCTTACATGGTAAGAAATGCTATGCCTAATTATGATTACGTAGGAAAATTTAGGGAGTATTTTCAAAATCTTCCCATAGGTAACTTTATTGCTTTTCCTACAGAAATTGCTAGAACAACAACTAATTCTGCTCAATTGGTTTACAGGATGGGAACATTTTCTCCAAGTCCAGATATACAAGCAAGAGCTGCTGCAGAAGGCGTAGAGTTACCTTCACATCCATTCTTACAACGTGCTCAAGAAAGAGCTATCGGTGGATACCTTGCTACGCATGGTTTAGTCGCTGCACTGGCTAAAGGAAGTCAAATTATATTTAACATCGATGATGATGAAACCTATGCAGCAAATGAACTTATTGCTCCTTATCAGGATAAAGACAGAATAATATGGTTAGGAAACAAAAAAACCGAAGTTACTTATAAAGATGGCAAACCTGTTCCTAAAGATACACCGTATTTAAACACAAACTATTTTTTCCCTTATGAGGCCATAGGTAAGTTTTACAATGTTATAGGTGGCACATTAAGAGAAACTCGTGGTAAAGGAGATCCAGCAGCCATAAGACAAGCCATGGGACAATTTATTGCTGAATACACAGAGTCTTATTTTCAAGCTAGTATATCTGGGGACTTAGCATTAGATTTAGTGCAAAATCAAAATGACGACAACCCGTTAAATATAAAACCTATTTGGAATGAAGATGATGATTTGTACGATCAATTTTTAGATGGAATAGCTTACTCGTTTAGGAAAGCTGGTCCTGGAGTTATTAGACAAGTAAATGATGTAATTTGGTCGTTACAAGAAGACGATGCTCAATATGATCGTTACGGTAAAACAATGCCTTTTATTAGAGCTGCAGCAAAATTAATGGGTTTTTCAAACTCAGAAGTTAACCCTGATAGGTCTATGGGTTTTATTATAGGAAACAGAATAAATGAGTTTGAACAACTGACTAAGCCTAATTTAAGCAGAGAATATCTTTCTGCTGAAAAACTAACAAAAGACGATGTGATAAAAGATTGGCAAGATTCGCAACGTTCTTGGTTTAGGCTGCAACAAGATTTATATTTTGAGCTACAAGCATTAAAAGCTTGGGACGTGGACGAAGATATTTATGAGGAGTCTTTAAAAAGATTTGTTCAAAGAACAGGAGCAGGAAAAGACTTTATTGATAATATTGAAGAAGGTATTTTTACTGCTTGGCCTGTCCCATCGAAGACACAAGAAAATTTTGAAAGTAAAGCGGAAGAGCTAGACCTTCAAAGAGAGTGGCCCGAAGATGAACTAGAAGAAATGTATGAGATAATAGAGGATATAGAAATATCTCTTACAGGCAATGCAGAGTTATCTAGGAATCTTGAGGAGAATCTTGGGGTTCGGGATCTGGGAGACTAAACTTTTCTACACGCTCCATCCAAGCTTCGGCAGCTCTTTTAAACTCGTCACCTTCAAGAACAAACTCTTGATATAAACAATCTACAGAACACATCATGACAACACCTTTCTGTATGTCAGTGCCGTACAGTTCGTTGTGCGCAAGTGCGTAGGCAGCTAACTGTTGAAAGTAGTCCCACACCCACTGTCTGCGTTTAGGTTTATTGGTTTGTTTGAAGTCCATGATAGACAGATCGTCATTGTGCACACCGATCACGTCAGCTTTACCTGCATACTTGTCAGGGTAGTACAAAGATATTTCACAACCGTACACCTGTGATACGTTAGGTAAGCCTTGATCCATAATCGTACAGGCCATTTTGTAGGCACGTTTCTCTTCTGCGTTTCTAGGTTTAAAGTCCCAGATGTCACCGTTGACCAGCTGCTTCTCTAGGATGTCGTGCATGTACGATCCCCTAGTTGCAGCTTCTGTTCTGATACGCTCCGCTTCTTCCTCACCTACTTTGTCTATCCACTTTTTCAAGAAGTCACCTTCTTTAGTGCCTGACAATATGGTGGTAACAGACGGAAGTTTTACACCGTTGCAGTCGTAGAACCGACCGCTACGCCTGTCTTCGCTGGAGAACACACCGTACTCGTACGGAGACTCGTACAGTATTTTATGTTTCATGATTAACTTTTAGGTACGTCATTCAAGCGTCCGCTTTCAAGATCATCTTGTAATCTTTTGACCGCATACGCAAACACATTGCTAGTAGGCCTTTCAGTCTTTTCACCGATGTCGGCTGCTACTTCAACGATTTCTTTACGTATAGCTACGCTTTTCCATTTAGTTGTATCCATTTTTACTCCTGTAGATAACATTATACATTACAATCTAAGATATATCTCAATTATTCTTAGGTTCCATTGAGTCGCCCCAATTCTTTCCAATCTCAGCATCAACCTTGTTTGGAACATCCAAAGCTACAGCTTCTTCCATCAAACGGCAGATGTTTGCTACATCTTCATCTGACTTAATAGAAAACACTAGCTCGTCATGAACTTGCAAAAGTGGGAGGTATCCCGCCTCATAACAATGGACCATGGCCTGCTTAGTCATGTCTGCTGCTGAACCTTGAATTAGTTTATTTAGAGCTTTGTAAACAAACGCTCTTTTGATTTCACCGTTGTATTCATGAACGGCTTCTTTGTGTTTCATAGGTCTACCTGTTCCATACTTCAAAGGCTCCCACATATCAAAGTGACAACGCCTCCCTAATATAGTTTTGATGTAACCTTTTGAGTTTGCACTACGCATAACAGAATCTGCCAACTGTCTGACAAACGGTGCATACGTATTGAACTTAGCTAAAATCTCTGACGCTTCGTCTACGGTAACACCCAGCTGATCTGCCAGCTTACCTTTGCCCATGCCGTACATAATCCCAAGTCCTATTGTCTTTGCAGTTTTTCTATCGATATCCACAAGGTTAGCAACCTCTTGGTGAAAGTCTGCATCACCAGCATGGTAAGCATCTGCAATTGCATCTGCACCATCATACTTAGAACGACTGGCATAGTGTGTCAGTATTCTAGGTTCTTGTTGTGAGAAGTCAGCAGAGCACCAAAGCTCTCCCTCTTCTGGTAAAAACAAAGATCTAATCAAAGGGCCAATCTCTTTGTTACGTGCAGGCACTTGTTGTAAGTTTGGATTGCTCATGGACAACCGACCTGTGACTGTGCCGCCTGACTCACCTTTTAGCTGACGTATTTCTGCATGTATTCTACCGTTGTGCTCATGCTTCAATATAGAATCAATAAACGTGCTATGTGTTTTGTTTACTTCTCTAGCTTCACGTATCAGTTTAGCTATGGGGTGAGAGTGATTTTCTAGGAACGCTTTCGTAAAGCTGGGCATCCCTGTTGGTGTCCTCAGGTACGTAAGGTTCATTGCATCAAATACTTTTGCCAAGGAGTTGGCTGCCCACAGTTGTATCTCAGGAACACCTGATTCTTTCTTTATCTGTTGGATTATGTCCTTTTCTCTTTTGATAAGTTGTTTCTTTAGTGTCTCAGCTCTCTCTAAATCTACACGAACACCCTTTTGTTTCATTGCAAGAATGACAGGAAGCACTCGCATTTCTAAATCAAACACGTTCCAGAGGTTTTGTTCTTCTAATAAAATCTTGAAGTGATTCCATAATTTAAGCGTGAGGGCTGCGTCCTGTGTTGCATAAGTACCCACATAAGCTGATGGTAACCGCCACATTTCAGCCTTAGGATCCAATCCCCACTCCTCCGCAGCAGCATTTAGTTCTGCCTCAGTCTTACCTTCATTTATGTATTCGCGACCCAAAGCATTCAACGAATACCAGTATTGATTCTCGTCAATCAAAGGAGCGACTACCATTGTATCGATTATCCTGCCGTTTATTGTGACACCTTCTTTAGTCAACCATCCGACATCGTAACTAGAGTTGTGAAATATCTTGTCACTGTCTGTAGCGCATATCTTTTTAGTAAACTCTATGACTTTCTTTTTAGAAAAGTTAAATCCTTGCTCATGTGCAAATGGAAAATAATCTTCGTAACCGTCAATTGCAAAAGAGATACCAACAACTTCACCATCACCTCTGATATATCCTGGCCCTAAATCTTTTAGATTTGGATCTCTGGTTTCGAGGTCAATAGCAACTTCTTTTGCCTGACATAATTTTTCTGTTGGAAAACTATCGGGTGGTATCCACTCCGTTGGGGGTTTGTAAACAAAACTCATATAACGTACCTGTAATAATCATCTTGGGCTTGTATCAGATATAGGTTTTCTATTGTGCGTGTAACCGCAACATAGAACTGTCTGTGCAGCCCATCGGGTTGTAACATAGAGGTTCGCTTTTGTGACTTAGATAAATCTAGATACACAGCAACGTTCTCCGCTTCTCCACCTTTTGCCTGATGTATAGTTGAAATGACAATTCGTGGTTCTCCTAATAAATCTTCTTCGTTCTTTAATGCTTTCTCTATAAAACTTCTTCTTTCTACGTCTATCGTTTTATCAAACACAGTTTGCCATTCTTGACCAAGGCATTCTGTTTTGAGTCCATAGTTATCTATAATCTGTTGCAGTGATAACGACTGCCCTTGGTTTGGAGCCTGAGAAACCTGTGTAATAAAACCTCTCTTTACTCCTGTCTTGCCTAAATAACTGTAGAGATCATCTAGCTCTGCTAAAGTAATGTCTTCTTTATTATTTAGTCTTTCCCAAATCTGTATGGCCGCAACCATCTTTCTAGGTATGTACCGAAAGTTGTTGTGAGCAAAAGCAAAGCCATTGTCTATCAAATACTTTCTAACGTTGTACCCTTTAGATGCGTCGGTAAGCATGTAGTCGCAAGACGCAAGCACTAGCCAGTTCCCCTCCCTCAAAGGCAATAAATCTACCGAACTAACTTTACTGACTGTGCCTGGTTCTTCTCTAGGCCTATACGTTTTAGGTTCTCTAGAAACTATGCGCTTAGATATGCGCTCAGCTATTGGATGTACTTTTCCAGGTATACGGTAAGACTGGTCTAACACAATGCTTTCACCTGTGTAGTTTACAAAACGCTGTGGCTTTGCTCCGTTCCATTCGTATATAGCCTGATCGTCGTCCCCAGCTATGTATGTCTTTTTAGAGTTCAAAGCCAACTTTTCTACTAGCCTCCAGTTGAGCTCTGCCAAATCCTGCGCTTCATCGACAATCAGTAGGTCTAGTTCAGGAGCCTCACCATCGTCTAAAAATTTGTTTATCATGTCAGCGAACGAGTAAACCACAGGAACTCTAGAAAGCCTGAACGACTCCCAAGCTTCTGCTATAGGCTCTAACATGTGTGTGACAACACCCTTGCGTTGTTCTTTCTCCAAAGACAAACGTTCTTCTTTTAATGTACGACAGTTTGCTTTTGCACGTTCTATGATATCGAAATAGGGATCTTGGACCACGGACCTAAGGCCTCTTGCATTAGTGCCATACTTCTTTGTTAAGTTAAACTCATAATCTTCTAAGAAATCAAACACGTCTCTGCCACCCATCACTTGGGATATACCCATGATGCGTTTGCAGAAAGCATGGCTTGTACAGAAGTAAGGCATTTCATCAAAGCCAAGACCGAATCTTAAATGAGCTCTGTTTTTTCCTTCATCAGCTGCTTTTACGGAGAAAGATATAAACGCTATCTTTTCAGGGGCAACACCTTCATCAAGGCTCTTCTCTATGATGTTCATAAGAGTTGTAGTCTTGCCTGTTCCAGGAGGCCCAAAGTATTTAGTTACTCTTCCCATGGTAAAGGTGTTTTCTGTGTTTTAAATTCGTTAGAGTCAACGTTGTCTTCGTCTATCTCGTATATGTCTAACATCCAAATCTTTTTGTTACCAACTGTTCTGTCGATGTACTTAGCCATGTTTGTGGCTCCCATGTTTTTAAGTTCTGTAAACACTTCGGCTTCTTTAATGTGACGCATCTTCTTAAACTCTTGGATAAAAATTACTGCGTCTCTACCTGTAAACCACCACTGTTTAGTCTTTTCTTCCTCGTATCTAAACACACCGTTAGATGCGATAGACAATCTTGATGAAGACTCAGACAGTCTGCAGAATTCATAAATGGCTTCTTGTAGTAGTCCTTGTTTTGTCATGTCAGCAGGAACTTCAACTTCTTGCACGTCCTGTAACAGAGCGTTTAGCTTGGCCACCCAATCTGTTTTCTTTACATCAGGAGGACATATATTAAGAACCTCCATACATCTTTGTTGATACATAGAGAAGTTGTGCAGTTGTTTTGTGTCTAGCACGATTGTTCTACCATCTACGTCTAAATGCCAAAGCGGTGGATCAGTTAGATACTTACGCAAACCACCAAAGTTAGGATCACGTTCAGACGCATCGATACCATATCTTCTAGTTACGCAGATACCACTTTGACAAAAATCAACCAAAGGTTGTTTACTGCATTGGTATCTGTATTCTGATTTCTCTAGACTTTGTATGATTGTATTGAGCTCACTATGAGACAGAGCTTTTGTGCAAACTGTTTTGTTTATCTCCTGTAGTTTGTCTTTCCATTCTTCTCCCTCAGGATGCACTTTGCGTAAGAACACACCATAGTTAAGTAGTGCATTGTTGCGCATACCCTCAGGTATCCCATTTAGTTTCATGTGTATCAAACAAGGAGGAGCTTCGTCCCACATACTGCCTTGCTTAGTAATTTGTTTTTTCCTGCTTTTCTTTACAGCTATAAATTCGTCTAACTGTTTTTCTGTTACAGATATGTTGTCTACTAGATCAAAAAATTCTTCTATGTCCGCAGCTTCGCCATCAGGTTTTAGTGCGTATCTTGTTGTGTCTTCTCCTGCAAAGTAAGGCATGTTTAGCCAATTGCCTGTTTGATTTTCTTTTGGTAGTTGTTTAGACCATTCGTATTGTTTGGGAAAGATTTCGTCTCCTGTTCTCCCCATGGCCGCTGCTATCTCCTCTAGCTTAGCTTGGAACTTAAACGCTGGTATCGGTTCCTTAGTGAATAAAAACAAATGTACGCCGCCTGATTTAGTCATGCACGGCAACAAAGGCAGACTCATTTCTTCTATCCTTTGTAGTATTTCATTTGTATCGATGGGGTATTCGTCAACGTCTATACAACCCCATTTGCAAGTTTCATCATCAGTCAATGGTATTACACCAATAGACAGGTCACCTTTTAAATGTTTCTCCCAAAGATCTAATGTAAGAGGCTCTTGTAGTGTCCGTCCTCTGCCATCTTTCTTAACACCTTTTGCAGTGTTCTTTTGTCCTGTGATTTCATATATACCGTGAGCTCTCTCTAGTCCTGAGAATACTTGCTTAAATTTGTTTGCAATTTCTTCCATACGTACTTAGTAAGAAGGCTCCAGCATTGAGTGAGGGAATGCTGGAGCCTAATGAAGTTAGTCTTCCCAATCCTTATTGGACTCAGACTTATCTTCGATTGCGGAGGTCTGCTGACCAGGTAGCTGATCCATTCCTCCATCGGAACAAAACTTAGAGAATTCTTCGGCCTCTTTAAAAAGATCAATTTCTTTCTCCTCCAATACCCGTTCCTGCGTAATACTATAGCTATACCACGACCCACGATCATTGGATTCCACTTGCGTCTTTAGCTTGTACCAATGCGAGTATGCAGGTGGAGTGTAAGCTCCTTTTGCACCTTGCAGTTTGGTTCCCTGTATCAGGGTATTCCAACTACGCGAGTGTTTAAGTTGTGATCCAGTCATATTGATAACACACCTTTGGGGCGTATCATCAATGAGCGCGTAACCATAATGATTAGCAGTAGTCGTCAACTGAGTTTCCCCACTTGGCGTAACTAATCTACCTTGGCTATCACGTTGGCATCGATTCAACAGATCAGAGTCTGCAGGATGCACAGTAACAAGTCCTCCACCTTTCTCACGTAAACGCCACTCGACTAAAGTTTTGTTGTAGTAGACAGGTAGAAATGACAGACCTTCGTCTCCACTTATACAAGTGCTGTTGCCTGAATAGAAGATGTCTCCTTCCTCTGCGTCTGCAACATAATCTGCGCTGGCTTTTTGTCTTTGCGGAGACATTGCTTGCACTATGCTGATACGCGGAGTCTTGAGGTCTTCCGCACCTACATCGCCGAAACCTTTTTCTTCGATGTTTTCAAATAGGGACGTTAAGGATGTCCCCTCTCCATTTTTCTTCGTTGCCATTTTTTACTCCTTCTTTCTTCGTTCAACGATTAATTTTAGTGCGCTTGCCTTGATACACAGAAAACTTCTTCTGTATGTCTTGGTCAAACTCACCGTTACCTGATTCTATTTGTTCTTTAACAAATGCTTTCAGGGTGCTTGGATGCACTGCTTCCTTTTCCTCAGGTATAAACCCTTGTTTGGAAAGCGATGCCACCAATTCTTTTGCGAGATTATCCTCACCCTGACCAAACGAAAGTGTCATGGTGTTCTTGATAATATCTCCGTGTCCGTTTTCTCTGAGCCAGTTGTGCGCATCTTCTAAATTAGCTGCGGATATTCTGGCACTGTAGAATGGTTCAGCTGATATACGTGAACCATCATTTAGTCTAAGGTCTGACACACCAAGTTGTGTAAGCCTGTCAGGTATAAGTTGTTCTGAAAGTTCTCTCTGCTGATCTTTCAGTCGTTTTAGTCTTTCTTCTGTGTTGCCTACCTCAGCTTCTACTCGTAAAAGTTTTTGACATAAATCACTGAGGTCCTTAATAGAGTCTTCTGATATTTCCTCTACTGCTTTTGTTGTGCTCTCTTCAAAGAGATCTTTGATGTTTGACATTTCTCACTCCTTCTTTTTTTCGTTATCAACTTAAAGTTGCCAAGGCATAATACCATCTATATAATATATTGCAACACTTTAAGACGTGTTCAAATATATAACGAAGAATAAAGGACGGAACTTATGGAACTAAACAATTACGAATTCAAGAGCGAGCCCTACCAGCATCAATTAGAAACTCTCCAAGAAAGTTACCATCGTAACCTATTTGCATTGTTTTTGGAAATGGGACTGGGTAAATCTAAAATTCTCCTGGACAACGCAGGTATTTTATTTGAAGAAGGTAAAATATCTGGACTGCTCATCGTGTCACCGAAAGGTAACTTACGAAACTGGGACATCAATGAAGTAAACAAACATCTGCCTGACCGTATAGAACGTAACGTATTAGTATGGCAACCAAACCACACACAGAAATGGTTGCATGACTTTAAGAAGATGGTCAACGAACCAAGCGACGGCACATTAAATATCTTTCTAGTTAATGTAGAAGCTTTTGCTACAGTCAAGGCATGTAAATTTGTAGAAGAGTTTATGGTTACACACGATGTAATGATGGCTGTAGATGAATCTACTACGATCAAGAATCCAAAAGCCAAACGCACACAACATCTTATTAAGTTGGCACCACTAGCAGACTACAGAAGAATACTTACAGGCTTTCCAATAACTAAGGCCCCACTTGATCTGTACTCACAATGTTATTTCTTATCTCCTAATCTGCTGGGATTCAGCAGTTTCTACGCTTTTCAAGCTAGGTACGCAATCACACAACGCAGACAAATGGGCAAACATGCCTTTCAACAGATAGTTGGATTTCAGAAACTAGAGGAGCTGCAACAATCGATCAAGGACTTTTCTATACGTAAGATAAAAGATGAGTGTTTAGACTTGCCTGAGAAAGTTTATGTAAGACGACACGTAGAACTAACTGACGAACAAAACAAAGCATACGGCACAATGAAACGTGAAGCACTTATGGTATTAGAAGATGAATTGTTTTCTACTATGAACGTACTGACTCAGCTGATGCGCTTACAACAAGTGGTGGCAGGTAGTTTACGTAACGAAGAAGGTGAAACAATTATATTGAAGAACAACAGAGTGCAGACGGTATTGGACTTATTAGAAGAAACATCTGGCAAAGTTGTGATCTTTGCAGTTTTTCAAACAGATATACAAGAACTAGAACGAGCCATCACTGAGAAGTTCGGTCAAGGTTCTGTTGCATCTTACTATGGCCATACACCGCAGGACGAACGACAAAACATTATTGAGAAGTTTCAGGATCCTGACAGTGAGTTAAGATACTTTGTGTCAAACCCACAGACAGGTGGCAGAGGTATTACGCTTACAGAAGCCAGCACAATGATATTTTATTCTAACTCCTACGACCTAGAACTTAGAGTACAAGCCGAAGATCGCATACATAGGATCGGACAGGAACGCAGTTGTACTTATATAGACTTAGTGTCACAAGGTACAGTTGATGAACAAATACTTAAAAATTTATTGAGCAAGGTTAAGATCAGTAACGAAGTTCTTGGGGAGGTTCGCAGTTGGTTCCAATAAACGCTATAATTTATAGCGTATATGGAGAATGTAACCTTATTTATTTCGGAAGTAGGCTTTCCAATAGCGGCTGCACTTGGTCTGGGTTTGTTTATATGGAAGCTTATCAACCGAATCATTGATGGCATGGAAACCAAACTGGATGTGCTAGACGATAAGGTAGCAGATCAGATATCACAAATGGAAGAACGCCTCGGCACAAAACTAGATTCTCAACACGGAATATTAGTAGCTCTTATAGACAGAGTACGTAGTCTGGACAACGAAATAATTAGACAAGATACTCTTATAAAAACAATACTTGGTGTGCCGCAGTTAATAGATAGCAACAAGATTGCGAAGGCAGATCGAGACGATCAAAGAAAAGACTAATGAATCCCAAACGACCTGACGAAATACTATTGATTGTTTTTATGATATTTGTGATGTTTGTTGTTTTGGCTGTGCAAGCAGATGAAATGACGCATAAATTTAAAAACCCTAGTTTCTCAGGTATCAATACATCTAGTCACTATCTAACTATAGAAAACCAAGAGTTCAGTCGTAAAGAAGCCATACGTGAAGAAATCAAAGCTTACGTAGAAGATTTAGAAAGAGAAGCTGAAAATACCACATTAGCTAGATTTATTCGGAATTTAGAATCACGCATCTATGCTCAGCTCTCACGGCAGTTGGTTGATAGTTTGTTTGGCGAGACAGCATCTGACTTTGGCGTTTTAGAATTAGAGGGTAACACTATAGAATATAGGGTTGAGGACGATAAGGTAACACTAATAATTACAGATGAAGAAGGCAACACAACAGAGATTACTGTACCTCTCGGTTCTTTTACTTTCTAGTTGCGCCTTAATAATACCGCCGTTAGACAATGGCATTCCCCCAATACGAGAGATTGAGCCTGCACAAATAAATTCTCTTTTTGTTCAAGAGCTCAAGGACATAGGACCACCTGTCAAAAAACCTGTTGTCGCTGTCTACGGACAAAGCTTTCAAGACAATACAGGCCAACGTAGATCCAATAGTCAGTACGCTAGTTTCAGTACAGCCATTACTTCTTCTCCTGATGCTTATCTTATAAGGGCACTCAAGCATTCTAATTTTTTTGACGTTGTAGAACGTAAGGGACTAGACAACCTGACCAAAGAAAGACAGCTCATACGTACCACCAGGGAAAATTTTGAAGAAAAACAACAACTTAAGCCTCTTCTTTTTGCTGGGCTACTTATGGAAGGTGGCGTAATAGGTTATGAAACCAACATAAAGTCAGGCGGTGCTGGAGCTAGATATCTAGGTATTGGTGGATCAAAAGAATATAGGCAAGACAGTATTACTGTGTCTTTACGCACTGTGTCGGTAAGCACAGGTAAAGTATTAATAGAAGTCTTGGTAACAAAAAGTGTGTTGAGTGCTTCTATATCACAAGACGTGTTTAGGTTCTACAACAATAATACCGAATTAGTTGAAATTGAGAGCGGTATAGTAGAAAATGAATCTGTAAATATAGCATTACAGACGGCTGTAGAAACAGCTGTCTTACAAACAATACTCGAAGGCCTAGAACTAGGGTATTGGGAGCGAAGAAGTGAGAATGAATAGAATAGTTATTTTGTTGCTTTTACTAGCAACGTCCCTTTATGCAGCAGACAACGAGGTATACATAGATCAGTCGGGTGCAACATCTAATTTAGACATCGAACAAGTTGGTGGTAGCGGTAACATTATAGGTGGATCAGACGCTACAGCTGGTGCTTCTAATATGACTCCGTTAGATTTAGACGGCGCAACCATGACGCTAGATGTATTACAGAAAGGTTCAACAAATAAGTTTCTTGGTGATATATGGGCAGATAACTATACAGGTTACTTCTCGTTCATAGGGGACAGCAATACGTTTAACATGTCTACAGACGAAACAAACGCAACTGGTGCTGATGGTTCTAACGTAAACGTTCAGGTTACAGGCAACACAAACACTATGACCCTCAATCACGCCATGACTGCATTAGCAGCAAACTTAGACTTAGACTGGATTGTACAGGGTGGAGGCAATAGCATTACAGCATCTATAGATGTAGATGGTGCCACTAACTACATGGATATTGATGGTAATGATAATACTGTAACCTATGATGGCGATGGATATGCTGGTGGTTATTTCTACCTAGATCATACAGGTGGATCAAGAACATTTAATATAGATCAGGAATCTACATCTGATAATGATTGGCTCAAGATTACCTCTGTTGGCTCTAATGGCACAGTCTGTGTTACTCAGTCAGACGCAGGAAATTCATTCGTCTGTTGATATAGGTTCTATATCTGAACTCAGAGGCAATGCACAAGTCTTAAGAGACAAACCTTATGGTGCTGAACTAGACTTTGGCATACTCAGTTATGACAAAGTAGAAACTGCAAACGGCCGTATGGGTATTACGTTTATAGACGAAACGCAGATACGACTGACAGAGAACTCACAAGTGTTGATTGATGAGTTTATCTTTGATCCTGACCCAGATAAATCTAAGATGGCTTTAACCTTTGCCAAAGGCACGGCACGGTTTGTTACAGGCAAGCTCAACAGAGTATCGAAAAAGAATATAAAGATACGAACGAACAGTGCAACTATAGGAATAAGAGGCACAGATTTCACCATAACTGTAGATGAACTAGGAAGGTCATTAGTTATTTTACTACCTAACCCTGACGGTACGTCTAGTGGTGAGATAACAGTTGAAACGGCCATGGGTATGGTCATACTCAACCAGCCTTATGAATCTACGGTGGCCAGTGCATTCGAACAAGCTCCTACAAGTCCTGTTATATTAGACATTACCTTAGATTTGATCGATAACATGTTGATTGTAAATCCTCCAGAGTCTAAAGAAGACTTGCAAGAAGAGGCTCAACAACAAGCTGCAGCAGATTACTTAGACTTTAACGAGTTAGAAATTGACTACTTGTCAGAAAATTTTTTAGATAATGAAGCAGAGCTAGAATTTACAGAGTTGGATGTAAACTACCTTGACGTTAATTTTTTAGAAGACCTACTGAATGTGTTAGATGCACTAGCTATATCTAAGGAAGAAGACCAACTTAAACAAGGTGGAGTTGGTATTCGTATTGTTGGAACAGAAATAGGACAAGATAAAGATACACAAATAACGACTATAATATCTGGGCAAAATATAAGTTTGACCAGGAAAGTAAGTCAAAGTGTTAAGTTAGATTTAGATGGAACACAAAGTTATACAGTGATTTTGCTGCAAGACGGTGTAACCAACACTGTAAAAATAAACGGTGGTTCTTCAACAACTATTACAATAAAACAAGGGACAGGATAAACATATTCACCTTAATACGCTAATGCGATAAACTAAGTCAATGGCATTCTTCGGTAAAGACATTACAGCAGCGGATTTAGCTGCGGGCAATCTACAAGGTTCTGAAAAAGAAAAGTCAGAGTTTAGTAAAGCTTTGCGATTTGGCTTAGACCAGCCGACAGAGAATGTTGCAACAACGTTACGCGCACTAGGATTTGACACACAAGCAGATACTTTAAGTGGCTTAATAGATGCTCCTAAAGACTATGACTCAAAAGCAGCTCAGTTTGTAGGAGAGGAGGGAATGTACGACTTTAGTGCTTTGCCTTTAGCCGTGGTAGAACAAGCGGGGCAACTAGGCGGATCTTTATTATCTAGGGGTATTGGTGCAGGAGCAGGATTTGCGGTTGGTAATGTTCCTGGAGCAGTTATTGGTGGTTTACTTGGACCAGGATTATTTGAAGCGGTACAGATAGCAGGGCCAGTAGCATTGGAAAGGGCTAGGAATAACGGTAGGACAGAACCAGATACTTCTGATTGGGCAGCTGCTTTAGGCACAGCAACTTTTTCTGGGGTTTTAAATGCTATCGGTGCTAAAAACATTGGTAGGTTAAACACTACATTAGTTGGTTCAGGAGTGCGAGAAGGAAGCACAGAGTTCTTACAAGGACTCACCGAACAGTTTGGTAGCACAGCTGGTACAGACAAGGGATTAGAGTTAGATTTGAGACAAGCAGGTGGTGAAGGATTGATAGGTGGTGCTACAGGATTGGGAGCACAAGTTCCTTCTTCTACATTAGGCACAGCTCAGTCACTAGAAGACCTTAGACAGGACATAATAGGCGACAGCATAACAAATGCAATGTTTGACCAAACTACACCCGATCAAGCTGTAGAAGAAATGGGAGATCAATTAAGACTAACCCAAGCAGTTGAAAACATGGAGCGGTTTGAACAAGAAGCCGATCAGTATGACCCTGATAATCCAGGAACTTTTACCGATGAAAATGTCATCCAAGATTTTTTAGTTAACAACGATCAGTTTTTAGAAAATCAAATTCAAAGTCAATTTGGCGAACAGTTAACAAGCAATGAACAGTTTGATTTATTTGTAAACGTGCAAGATTACATACGAGATCACTTTGAATTTTTTGATCCTAGAACAGACATCACGCCCCGTGACGCATTAAGGCAAATATCAGAAACTGTAAGACAACAAGCAGGAGTTCTTTTAGATAGAGCTAATTTAGCAAAAGTAGAGTCGGGCACAGACCCACGTTATGTTGGGCCAGGGTCTATGAATATAAATCTTAACGCAAAAGAAGAGTTGTACGCTACACAACCACCTGTTCCTAATATTAATATGACTAACAGGCGAGGCATAACGTCTATAGAATCAGGTATCGATCCTAATTTTTTGACTCAATCTATTTTGATAGAAGACGGAATATTAGATCAACGTTTGCCGAAAGACCCTAACAAGGCTGTAAATCCTCAAGGGTTACTGCAAGAATTAGGCGTGAAAGAAACTAATAAAAATTGGTTTGAAACATCAAAAAGAGGAAACAAAAAAGTTGTTAGTGAAGTTGTAAACACAGAAATAGCTCCTTTCTTAAAAGCTAAAAAAGACGCAGGTGAAAAAGTTACTCGTGCAGAGATAGAAAACATACTTTACGATTCTTTAAACCGACATATATCTTTTTACGAAATGGGACAATCAACTCAACATAACGGCGGCTTTACGTTTAAAAATGACGGATTAGCAGAGCTGTTTCCCGAAGTATCATTATCAGACCGATATTTTGAACTTTGGAATCATTACGTTCCTTTGATACCAGAAGGCTCCGTTTTAGAAACTAGCCCTTATTTTAACCGTGACGGTAATGACAGTAATCATAGTCCTCATGGCGATGGTGCAAACATGTGGACACGTGGTTTTGAGGTTGAACATCCAGACGGATCAGGACCAGGAACATTGATTGCAGAAAATCAATCTAAACTTCATGGACACTCACAAGACCCAGGTAAACCTGATGAAATGTATTTTTCTTCAACGGGGATTGAAGAAGACACGTCTCAATTTGATGCTATAAAGAGAAGACAAGACGATTATGGTGAGGCTTACGAAGATTTTAGGATACAGGTTGATGATTCTAGTCTTTCAGGAAATATTGCCTCTCTTCTTTTAGAAGATCCTAGTCAGTATGGTCAGTACAGAGATGTTGCTCTTGTGCCTCTAGAACAAGAGTTAAGTTCAATATCTGATAAGTTTGCAAAAGAAACTAAACTGCTAAAAGAAAGACAAGTTAAAGAAAGTAACGATGCTTTTGTAGAAGCTATTGTTGAGTCTCAGCCTCTTGGAAACTTAGGTATATTGATAGATCAAAACCGTTTTCAAGAATTTATGGATCAACCCGCACAAGCCTTAGATGTGTTTGAGACGTTAGGGAAACAAAGAAGGAATAAATTTAATGAATACGTTCTTTTAAACCATGGTTTTAACCTTAGACTCGAGTCAGTGACTAATAGAAATTATGACCAAAGAACTTTTAGACCAATTAACAATAAAATAATTGATCTTGCCAACCAACCTGACAAAGAATTGGACCTTAAACAGACTACAGATAGAGTAGAATTAATATTAGATTACAGTCCTAAATTCGCTGAGAAATACGATACTTTCAATAGTTTGATTGCAGCGTCAGACAACTATCCTACTGCTACAGAAATGAGAGAGTTAGAACAGTACGAAGCTAGAATGAGAAATACTAACAAAACAGTGTTTCCTGACTACCCCTTCAAAAACAATTACCCTGCGATGAACTTACGGAAAGTAATAACTAAAGCTTTAGACAAGGGCAATAACTACGTTTTCATAGGGACTATAGGCTCAGGAGGAGCTCCGCCATCTGTGTACAGAGCCCAGAAAAAAGAAGCTGAAAATATTGCAGAAGTTATAGCCAGTTATAGGGGCGATTTAAAAGCAGACGATTTATTTAAAATGTTGCCAGATTCAGCAGATGTGCCAGGAGGCCCGTACTACGCATTAGACATAAGGCCGTTAAAACAGTTGATAGAAGCTAAAGTGTTTAAAGGATTCAAGGGTTACAAAGAAGGTGGTTTAATTATGAATTACGGTGATTATGGAAGGAGTTATATTTAATGTATGAATACAATTGCACAGTTGAAAAGGTGGTCGACGGAGATACTATCGACGTTGTTTTGGATCTTGGGTTTGACATTCTTTACAAGTCTCGTGTTCGCTTATTTGGCATTGATACTCCCGAGTCACGTACTCGTAACAAAGATGAGAAGGCTAGAGGAAAAATGGCTGGGGCTTTTCTAGAAGAAGCTATCGAGGACGGAGAGAAAATAGTTATACAAACAAAGCTCAAGGACTCCAGAGGTAAGTTTGGCAGAGTTTTGGGGGATGTTGTTGTAGATGGCATAAATATCAATCAGCTCATGGTTAAATGCCATTTGGCAGTGGCCTATCATGGCCAGTCGAAAGACGACGTAGAAGCCGAACACATGCGCAACAGAGACATTCTCATTGAAAAAGGTTTGTTCGAACCAGTATAAATACCTATACATATCCCATAGCCTGAAGTAGAATACATCCACGCTGTAGATTTTTAGCCCAGCTGGATGGGGAGCAGCGTGAGGTTATCTAAAACCTTGAAATCCAGAGAGTGCCAGCAGACGGTGTGCTCCATAAAGATAACATCTGCAGGAAGAGCTGTTCGAGCCAAAACGTTTTAATTTCATCTTAAAACCTCCAGCCCAGTGATCTTCCGATTAAATAATATTGACAGAAGGTCTGGTCTCCTAAAGTCCCAGGCCTTTTGTTACACTAGGAAACTAATATGCCTAACAAATACAATGACCTATATAAATTACGTGCTAACACCGACAAAAACGGAGGTTCTATTGCCGTACGAGTGCCTACAAATCTTTTAGATAAAAACTCTAGAATCTACAGAAGACTAAAGAAAAAAGGAAAGATTTAATGAAAATAAAGAAAGGAACAATAATCGCTGACGTTTACGAACAATGCAGTCCCGAAATGAAAGAATGGTTTGATAACGCGGGACCCGAAGAACACGCTATGTTGCTCGAAGGACTGGTAGAGCACAACCTCATACCTCAAGAAATGTACGACCTGATGAAGGAAGTTATATTGGAGTACGATGGACAAATGACTCCAGAGCACTACGCTGACTTTCTTGCCATGTGGTACAGCCCCTCTTTCAAAAAGAACTTTCAATTGCACTAACCCCTACATTTCTTTATTATTAGCCTATGAATGGCAACGGCGATTTAGGATCAATAGGCGGAGGATCTACAGGCATAGACAGAATAGACGTGCTTGGTTCAATACCAGGCGGTACTATGGGACTGCCTTCCTCTGCTATGACATACATGGGCCCCTTTACTGGTGGCATAGGAGCTTATGCTTCACCGTTTGGAATAGGAGACTTCACACCTAGCATACCTACACCTGTCATGCCTCAGTTTCAAGAAGAAAAAACCTTCGGCCAAAAGGCTGGTGAAAGTATCAAAAATTTTTTAAAGCGTTTGGCGAGGATTCATCCAGCCACGCGTAATGCAATGTTTGTACGTGACTTTATAAAAGGTTTACAAAACTCAGACAGCCCACAGGAATTTGTTAAAGGCGTATTGGGCAATCTAGCTATGAGTAAGGTAGGAGGCAAACTAGGCGTTTCTCCCATGGCTCGTGCGGGCATAGGAACATTACGAAATGTGAGTCAAGGCAGAATGACACCAGGGCAAGGTTTAGCCAGTCTTGGCACATCAGCAGCTTTTAGACAAGGAGCACCGTCAATCTTTAAATCGGCGTACGACAAAGGCGGAATGAACGCGGTGTACGGTGTCGCTACGTTGTTAGGTATGGCACAAAACGCTGCTCAGCGAAAAATTATGCAACCAGGACCAGGTGGCGATGGGTAAAGGATCCAAGCCAAGACCTCTATCAATATCTCCTGAAAAGTTCAGCGATAACTGGGATAAGATCTTCAATCGACGTAAAAAACCTTTAAGCGGTAGCCTGTCGGGTAAAGATACTGTATAATACATCTTATATAAATCACCTCTTGGTGTTTATACGTTACACACTGTTTGCCTAGTGTGACCATTGAAAGGCTTAGTTTCACAAAACTATTAAAGGGAAGACTTTGTTTAAGTGGTCTTCCCTTTTTTTGTGGACGAGGGACCAAGGACTCGGAACGACGGCCCAAGGACTATTCTTCTATTAAGGTGAATAGTTTTTGATAACTCCTTATAGTTATCAATTCTCCTGCATGCCAGCGTTTCAAAGTTCTAAAATCACAAACTTTTCCCGATAACA
>Ga0209645_1000212_pt1 | contig 31067 bp, 47 predicted proteins | sample ETNvirenome_6_30_FD_184070 | JGI IMG/M metagenome (GOLD analysis project Ga0209645, IMG submission 184070) | Marine viral communities from the Pacific Ocean - ETNP_6_30 (SPAdes) (version 2) | ecosystem: Environmental > Aquatic > Marine > Oceanic | place: Pacific Ocean | collected 2013-06-19
GCGCGTGGCGAGGCCGAGCATCTGTCACGGCTGGTTCTCGATGCCCCGAAGTCGAAAAAGGATCGGCGGAACTACTTCCGCCAACTGCGAGACCAGGCCGCGAGCGACACGGGACAGACCGCGAAGGGCGAGGCGGAATTCTTTCACTGCATGCTTTGTTTCGTGAACGCCTGAACGAATCACGGGAGGCTCGGCACCGGGTCGGGCCTCCCTCACCACTACACGAAAGGAAGAAGAACATGAAAATGAACCGCAAAAAATGGAACGAACTCAAACAGACCGTTTTCGGTAAGGGTCAGCGATGCCGGATCGCCATCGGGTTCCGGAACTCAAAGCATCTCACGCCGGACGGACTGATTGACATGACCCCGGACTCTCGGGACTGGGTCGCCGACTCCAGTCAAGACATCCAGGTTCTGGAGTTCGAAGACTGTAAGGGAGAGTGGTTCGAGCCTGGAGCAGTGATCGACGTTTACGTGTACGGCCCCGACTATTGGAACGCGCCGATCGACTACTGGGGGTTGCTCACGAACATGACCTTCACCCTCAGCAACGACGGGTGTCTGCGGTGGGACGACATGGGCCAGCTCCCAGAACACTGAACACAACAGAAAGGAAAGACCATGAACCTGATCGAACGACTGAAAGCGATGAACATGAACGACGCGAAGCTGAAGGCGCAGGAGGTTCTCCAACGGAAGGCGGAAGTCCTCTGGGAGCAGGTCTGCTCGTGGGAGGGAAAGAAAACGAGCGACCCCTTCGTCCGAATCTCCCCGGACAACCCGCACCGTCGCCGCCTCGACGATATCATGCGGAAGGCAGTAGAACTCGGTGTCAAGGTCGACGTTCGCTCCTGAACGACGCGGCCTTCTTCCCTTCCCGCCGTCGGGGTCTCATGACCTCGGCGGCGTTTTTATTCGATCTCGAGGATCTCGTCGTCGACGGTCGGGCGATCTGGACCGAGCGGGACAGCAGTCCGAACGATGCGGATGGCTGCGTCGATCGTGTCGAGGATTTCTTCAGCGTTCTCGAGTTCCGGGTCCACGCCCTGCTTGAGCATGGCATAGAAGGCGAGGATGTCGACCACCTGCATCGGCTCGGTGATGAGTCCCTCGCCGAAGTCCACGCCGGGATCGACCGTGCGGTGGAACGGTCTCGACCTCGTCTTCATCACGCGGCGATCGCGGGGCTGTCGGGGATCGAAATAGGTCGGGGACTCGTTCACGAGATGACGTTGTCGTTGATGCTCTCACCGCCTGCAACGTTCCCAGGCAACGATAGACCGTGACGCTGCATGTCGAAGAACCGATCGAACTCCTTCTGGACGAGTCCTTCGTTGTTGTTCGTGATCGCCGCCGTGAACTCGTCGCCGCCACGGTACGCCGTCGTTCCGGGGATCACCTGGACCGCGCCGAGACCCGGACCCATCGTATTCATCTGAGCGATCACGATGTCGTCGATGAAGACCTCGGCGGTGTTGTCGACGTTGCCTGCGAAGTCGATCACGACGACCGAGTTCTTCCCGAGGGAGAGAGGCGTGAAACACTTCACGGAATACAGAGCATAAGACGTGGTTATGGTCGCCGACCCGAGCGTCGCCTGCATTTGACGACCTATCGTTCCCGAGTTGTATACGGTCGAGCCGTCGGAGGTGACGGAGACGCGGAGCGTCGTTCCTGGTCGGGCGGTCGCATACTTCGCGAGGAAGCTGATGGTGTACGGCTTATCCGTGTTGAGCTGTCCGAGTGATCCCGTCGTGGTTCGGAGTGTCTGCGTGATCTTCGGGTTCGTCGATCCATCACCGACGAACTTCAGGGCGTTCGACTGAGTCGCACCGGCACCGGCTGCGAATATGTGAGTTCCTGCCGTCCCGGTTGCGACCGTCCAGTGGTCAGGGACGTTCGACGTGAACTCCTCGAAGTCGGAATTGTGTAGGATGTTTTTTCCAGGTCCACGACCTGCATTCACTCGAGGCGACGCGGCGAGGACGGTGAAAGAAGAACCCGATCCCCGTGGCCAATTCTCACTGAATCGTTCCTCCTGCCGTTGCCCATACACGCGGAACTGCTCGGAGCCCTCGGCGACGGTTCTCGAGGTGCTGTCTCCGGTACAACGTGCGGTCACCGTCTCCGACTTAATCGTCTGGATCGCGATGTTTCCGGGTCGGTTCTTCGCTCGGTCGAGGACCGGTGCGATCTCCGAATATACGAGCGTTCCGTTGCCGACATTCGAAGAGCCTGCCGAAGTAGTTCCGACGGTGACGGTGCTACCGTTCACTGATTGAGAGTCGGCGAGCATCTGCCGGATCAACTCGGCCAGAGCCTCGAAGACGTTCTTCTTCGGGATTGAGTAGTTGTCGTCCGTGGTGTCGATCAGCGTCTTGATCGCTCCAGCCTGGAGATCCGAGGCGATGCCGTCGGCGTCCTTCTTTCTCGACTCGTGGTTGTTGAGGAGGAGACCAATCATGTCATAATCCTCGCCGGAGAAGTTCGTCGTTGTATCCGCGATCTCCGTGTCGAGCGTGTCTTTGTATGCCTTGACGCTCGCGAAGTGATCGAAGAGCCGACCGAGTCGAGCGAAAAGAGTCGAGTGTGTGATCGCCATCAGTTACCGTCCTTAACGGGGAAGCGTTCATTCAATGCGGCCCGACGCTTCCCGCATCGACAGCCGCCTTCGTTCGTTTTCTTCTTCTTGAAAGTATCGAAGCGAAGCGTCGAGATCACCTTCGCGACCTTGTCACCGAGACCCCTCGCGGCTCCCTTGTAGTCCATGCACTCTGCGCAGTCCTGCGCCGAAGGGTCTCCGCCGTGGTGGCCGAGGTTGCATCCGTTCTCGTACCATTCACAATCAGAGGGTAGGTGGTGGGTCATCGCTGAACTCCAAAGAAAAGATTCCGCCGTCGTACTGCGAGCCGAATATGTTCGACCGGGTCGTGGTGCCTGCGGGAGATTCGACCGTTTCGTCCGGTCCGCAGCATGCGAGCCGTTGACTCTCTGCGGGGCAGTCGGTGTTGTTGTCCCAGTAGATCCGGGAGTCCGACGGCACCAGCTCCGGACTCGTTGCGTTTTCATCACCGACCCACGTCACAACCTCTTTGCCTGGGTTGTGTGCGTCGCAGTCTGGACCGACCTCCGAGACGCGAGTGATGCGAGCGGTAGAGGGTCCGCCGAAGTCGCCGCTGAGTTGTGTCGATTCGGATGTTTCGATCGTTCCATCGGCTCGCTGATCGTAGGTCTGAACCAGAAGCGGGAGCCTCCACAATACCTCGCACGTTGTGATCCGATAGAAGAGGTCCGGGTCGATTTCGATCCCGCCTATGTTGGTCGGGATGAACACACCCGAGCCACTCACGACGCGCGTGGATGCGCTGGCCTGGAGGAGCTGAGGGAACGCGATGTCCAACGGATCGAACGGGAGGAGGGTCTCGGTCTCGGAGAACAGTTCGACATATCGGCCACCGAGTCCGAAGTTGCTCGGGTCGCAGTCATTGTTGAACGGTGCGTCGCAGCAGTTGCCGACGAAAGGAATCGTCCACGTCGAGAAGTCGACCTCTGAAGCCGTCTCCAAAATGACCAGGTTCTCCGCGTCGTATGTTTGGAATCCGTCCATCTGCGGCGACTGCGTCGAGTAGTCCGTCGCGGAAGTTGTCGAAGTGTCGCACGCCATGTAAATTTTCGCCTCAGCGTATCGCGTCCTTATGTCGTGAAATGTTTCCCCGCTGTCTCGTCGACATATGCGGTCACAATGTTCGGTCACCACTGGACCGATGCCGCCAGTCTGCGAAAATGAGAACGACACGGTCGCATAGGTCAGCCCACCACACCCGCAGGTCGGAGGACGATCGCAACAACACGCGGCGTAGTACATCAGGAACCGCTCGCAATCCAGTCGGAGTAGGGGACAATGTAAAGCGTGAGGGCAACCTCACCGCCTGCCGACGCCTTCGCGTAGATGGTTTCCCCAGGACTAAGGATCACCGGGTCGTCGATGATCAGCGAACTCTTCGCGGAGATGTTCTGCTCATGGTAAATGCTGAACTTGTCGTCGGGTGTCGCGTCTGCGGGTACGTGTTGAATGTATATCTGTCGGGAACTCGAGGCGTGCGTGTTGATCGCGAACCCGGAGACGATGACCATGGAAGAATTGACACACCGATAGACCTCTGAGGTGGTCGTGAGGAGATATCCGATATTGTAGCGGTGGCTCATGTGCAGGTCACATCAAAGCGGACGAGGTGGGTGAAGGCATACTTTTCGTTGCCTATTTTCGTAACCATGAAAATGGTTCCGGGATCATAGAAGCGAGACTCGAGGATGGTGTCGCTCCCGGTTATGGTCGGGCGATTCGTGAAGAAGGCGTTGAGGTCGACGGCTGTCACTTCGTCATTGATCACGGTGAACTCAGAACTTCCTTCGATGTCCGTTGCAGAGCCGAGAAGCTGCGCGGGATATTCGTGGACAGTCCTCGAGTCCTTTCCGACCTGCATGGATGCGACAGATGGCTCGCCGTCAATCATGCAATATGTCGTCCCAGTCGCACTCGAAAGCGGGAACAGAAGACACCGGACACCACCGGTCGAAGATTCCGATATACCGCTTCGGATCACGAACGCGATCGCGAAACCAGTCTGGAACTCGCTGGCCCCACCGTCTAAAGGGTCGACAGCGAGGAGGCCGAATTGACTATTGTCGGCATCGTCCTCTTCGTCGACGCCTTCCTCTTCGCCTGCTCCACCCTTTCGGAGTTGCGTGTCGATGTCGCCGTGAACTTCGTCATCAGGCCAGACGATCTCGTCGTCGACGATGGACACTTCCCACCAGCGGTACTTCGCGTTTCCTGCCTCCGTCGTGTTTCCAGTCCGCTCGGCGTACACCGGAAAGATCAACGGCCTCTCTTTTGCAGACCATCCACCACCGGCGGCGGCGGCCTGGACAATCGGCAGTAGAACGTCGAGTCGCTTCATCATCTCGTTGAGATGAGAGAAGTCGAGCTTGCCGAACTCACCTTGATAGAAGCGAGGGAGATCGGTCACGGGCTCAGGATCCGATACTGGAGGTTGACGTTCGCCGTGTTTGCTCGAGCGAACGGCGCGGCGTTTCCGAGACGGCCCATCGAAAACTCACCGGGGAGCAGTTTGAGGAACGGGTAGAACGTCGAGGACACCTGAAAACCAATCTCGACATAGTTCGTCTCGTCGAGGTTCCGGAAGAAACAGACGCCGCCGACCGCGACATCGGTCACGCCGAGAGCCTCGCCTTGTGCGGCTGATCCCGAGTGGCTGATCTCCTGAACACCGCCGTCGCCCTTGTTCGATGCGAGGTCGATCGAGATCGTGCCGGGGTTGAACTGCTCGCGGAAGTTCGTCGCGGAGATCGAGAGGCTTCCGCTCATTGTGATTTCGTCGGCCATTGTGGCTCCTAGAAGTTTCGGCTGAGGCCGTTGAAGTCCTTGGTGTCGGGGAAGGGTTGGATATAGTACACCTCGTCGGCGTGACTGTCACCGTTTGCGTCGATGGCGATACCGTTCTGGTCGACGAGCGGCTGTTGTTCGAGGTGGAAGAATTGATCGTCGACGAATGAGTGAGCGATCGTGAAGACGTTGAGGCCGGTACGCCGCACGCTTGCTCCTCGATAAAGAACGCGACCAGGGTCAGCACCTAAAAAGGCCGACGAGTTCCGCTTGAACGTGTACAGACCGATCAGTCCAAAGTTGACTTCGGTCACTGTCTCGGTGAGAACCAGCTCCTGCCGTCGGCGTTGGATGCTGGTCGGGTTGCCACCCGCGTCGATCGGATCGCCACCGATGTCTTGATCGGGGTCCGGTTCGCCGAGTGCCGGAGTGGTGGCGTTCAATCTCCAAGCGAGCTGGAACTCGGTCCGAATCTCGCTGGATAGTTCGACATAGTCGACTTCGTTCGGAAGTCGATCGGGTGGCTCGATGTCTGGAGCTGCGAGGAACTCGGTCGAGAACATCTCATATGACCACGTCACCTCATACACGTCTGACTGGCCAGCGACGGGTGTGATCGTGAAGTCCTTCGCAACCAGTCCGGGCAGGTCAGGGTAGGCGTCGCCCTTCTGCGGGACTTTGAGACTGCCGCTGTTCTTTCCGAACGTCAAGAAAACAGACTTCGGGTCAGCATATCCGCTCGCGTAGAAGTGACGAGTACCAGAACCACGTCCTCCGCTCGTCTGAATGCTTCTCGACTCGAGCTTCTCAACGACTTCAGGCATTAGGCGAACCCTCCGAGTCGGGCGGTGTTGGCGGCTATCTGCGCAAGGAAGTCTCGAGACTGTTGAGAGATAGACGTGAGCAGCTTCTGTTCGCTCACCTGGGCAGAGACTCCGGTCGTGAATGCACCGCCAGCGGTTGAAAAGGTCGAGACCATTCCGGCCACGGCTTTTTCAGCGGCGAGGCGTGCGGCGGCCATTTCGGTCTGCATGGTGTGCGCAGCCTTCGCGAACTTCATCCGAACCTCTGCGGCCTTCTTCGCTGCGTCTGCGGCTTCCTTCTCTGCCTTCTCACGCTCGGCAATTCGTGCGAGTTCTTCCTTGTGCTTCTCTTCCATGAATGCGTGCATTTCTTCGGCGATTTTTTTCTTCTCTTCTGTCGCTGCCTTTTCTCTCGCGAGTCTTTCCTCGGCTGCTTTCTGTTCGGCGGCCTCGGTGGCTTTTCGTTGTTCTTCTTGCTCGGCTGCCACGGCCCGCGCTCGGTTCAGTATGTTCTTCCGCCTGAACGACTCACGGATCTCCTCGAGTTCTTCTTCGTGTCGTTGCATCTCCTCGACCTGAAGGGCGAGTTCTTCCCGGCGTGCGAGGTGAGCGTCGTCGATTTCCTTCATCCGCTCTTCATGGCGGCGATCTGCTGCGGCCCTCTCGAGGATCTCTTGATCCTTAAGCATTTTGAAGGTCATGTTCGTTGTGAGCTTCGCGATCTCCGTCGCCGTCTTTCCCTGGAGCTTCCACATCTCGGTATAGTCGGCTAGACGGTCCCGAGATCGTGCTACACCTCGCTCGAGGTCTCCGAGTGTGAGCGATAGCTGAAGCGTAGCTTCGCGGGCATCGGTCGCAGTTTCGCCGACATATTCGAGAGCGTCTGCGAACTCAAAGAAAGACGTGACGAGGCCGCCGACAAGCGGAAGCCCCTTCAACATCTCGATCGCCATGTCTCCGTCTCCAGCCATGCCACGGAGAGCGGCACCCGCTCCTTTGAATGCACCCTCGGCGATGAAGAGAGGGGCGGCGATCTTGCCGATTAGGCTCAGCGTATCTTCGAGCTTTTCGTTCGCCGACCTGGTGCTTTGCTCCATGTTGGCGGCGGTCCGCTTCACGGACTGGTCGGCCTTCTGAAGACCTGCGTCGAGCTTCGCGGTCTCGGCGGTTACTTCAACTGTTAGATCGAAATCACCCGCCATGCTGCTTCCTCATCTGCTGCTCGACGAATGATCGGTGGTCTTGTTGTCCGCTCATGCTGTCGCTCTTTCGATTCAGCGAGTCCACGGTCTCGCGAAGATAGTCGTTGAACTCGTCGACCGGCAAGTTCAGAGGGTTAGGGATGCCGGGGCAGTGCCGGACAAGGAAGGCGGCTTCGACGTGCCAGTCTCGCGGTTCGTTGGTTCCTTTCCCTCGGTCGCTTCTTCCTCGACGAGATCATCGAGGTCGAGTCCGAGGCATCCGAGAGCGATCCTCGACAGCCTGGTCGGGTCGAGCGTTTCGAACGCCTCCGGGAACTCGCCTCCCATCGCGAGCCGGATGATCTGAAACGAGCCATCGACGGTGAAGGCGGAGCGGACAAGGATCGAGGCGAGTCCGCGTTCCTTCCGATGCTCTCGGAGTTGTGCGAGCTTCTCTTCCTGCGTCGCTCCAGAATCCTCGAGGTCTTCGATTAGGTTCTTCCGTTCGCGTTCATGCCGCAGAACACCGAGGTCGATGAGCTCCTGCACCTTCAACTTCGGAACGAGAATCGTCTTGTCTTCTATGTCGACTGCCATCGGCTTCATGTTCTCTCCTTTACTTGGTGACCATTCCGAATGGCTTGGCCTGGAGGTCCCGTTGTACCCTCTCGGCATATACGCCGTCAAGAATGGACGAGTCGTGAATTCCTGCATGACGCTTCGCCCGCTTGACCGCTTCCTCCTCGTCGATGCGTCCAGGCGAGACACAAACGACTCGATCAGTTCCGTCGACGAAAACGAGACGGACCCGCCACACCCTCGAGGAAGGCGTGATGAGTCCGCCCGCCGCTAGGCTTGCGGGCGTGACGGTCATCAGGATTCATCCCACGAGATCGTAGGACCGTCGGAATCTTCCGCCTCGAAGTTGAATGTGACCGTTTGCGCTCCGTCCTGAGTCACGGAGAAGGCGGTGGAGTTCACGACCGCGCCGAAGCCAAGCGAGCATGCAGTCGAGGCAGTCCGGAAGGTGAGCGTGATCGCGATCGCTTCTGATCCATCAGTCGAGATGCCGCCGCCAGCAATTCCGAGAGGGTTCGCGCCCGATGCGTCGGCGATCGGTGTACCTCCAGCCGATCCGGTGATGTCCAGAACGCCGGAGGCTCGTCGCCGAGCCATCACATCTCCGAAGCCGGTCACGACCGTTGTGGCTCTGGTCAAGGTCGCCGAGAAAGTGTTCAATTTTGCCCCGTAGCCGTCGGGGAAAGTAGCGGATCCGTCGGATCCGACGAGCAGAGTGGACATGGTTCAGAGTCTCCTAACTGGAAGCCGAGTTGTCGGTTCCTTCTATGATAAAAGTCGAATCGGTGCGAAGATATTCACCCTCGATGGTCGGGGTCCCTCGAGAACTGGACCGGATCACGGCCCGGTCGAAGTTCGGCAGGCTCGTCACGGTCTCATCGTGAACCTGCTTGTAGACCTGCGCCTCAATCAGGGCGAGAGCATCGACCCCGGCCTCGGTCTTTCCGAAGATTGTCACGTCGACGGTCGCCTGGACAAGTGAGTCTCCGCCGAAGTAGTTCGTCACGCTCGAGCCGGTGACCGTGAAAACGAGCAGAGGCAGAGCCGAGGAGGCCGGAGCCTCGAGGGCGAAGATCCGATCACCGACTGAGGTCTTCACCGGGTTCGTCCCGGTGTCGCCGACGTTCGCGGTGATCGCGGAATAGAATGCACGGCTCACGTCTACGCTCATTTGGGCGGCTCGACTTTCTTCGCGATCGCTGTCTTCACGCGGAGACCGACTCGCTTCAGTTGCTTCTTGATCGCTGGCCTCGCCTTGTTAATGCCGCGACGAACAAACGGACGACGAGGCATCCTGCCGAGACCGAACTCGTGAATCCTTCCGTAGATTACGTCCGTACCGGCCTGGGCGATGGCTCGTCCTCTGACACGTCTCGCGACCTTTGTGGTGAATGATCTCGCCAGCGTGCCGGTGAGAATGCCTGGAGGGCCACCACGCGGAGCAGGCTCATGGAACGAGTCGTGGGTGAAGACGCTCCTGATGCCGACGGTCTTCGGAGGCTGATCACCGTCGCCTTTGATCCGGGCACCAGCGACAGCAGACGCGGCGAAGTTGACGACCCGCACCATATCGTCGAGGACGGCATCGCTGATGGTCTTCGAGTTGAAGTTGTGCTTGACGTGCTTTTTCACCCGAAGACCTCCACGGCCTCGACAATGGTGAAGCATAGGGCGTCGGAGGTGGTCCGCTCCTGCGGCACACGAACCGTCGACACTTCCCACGTCGTCGAGTCATATGAGACGCGGTCCTTCACGCTGATCGACGGCTTGCCGTTGAAGTAGATCGTCGCGGCCCGCGTCGACCGCTCCGCACCTCCTGCGACCTCATCAGTGACGGATCGAACCTGAACGAAGCCGGTCGCGCCGGTCGAGGTTCCCCACGACTCGACGCGACCGCCGGAGCTGTCAATCGTCCCGGTCGACTTCGAGAGGATCGTGAGCGTCTTCCCGAACTTCGTGATCAGGCTGCGAATGGTCACCGGATCTCCTTGTAATGGTCGAGTTTTGCGACCCTCTCGGCGAGGAGGTCAGCGATGGCGGCCTGCGTGTAGTTATAGTCTCCGAGGCTCTCGCTCTGGAGGGTGCGATCCTGGAGCCTCTCGCGGAAGATGTCCCCGGCGATCTCGAGTGCGACTTGCTCGAGGTCGTCCGGAATCGTCTCGAACCCGGCGGTGTACTGAACAAACACCGGGAAGAATCCAGCCGGGAAACGGTTCGCGGATGCGTCGTCGGACCTGATGCCTGGAAAGCGGTCGGCGGTAATGTGGATACGACCAGTGTCGAAGTCGACGCGGTACTCTGAGACATTGTCCCGAGGGAACTCGAGCAGGCAGTCGGCGTCGATCACGCCCCGACCGCCGAAGCGATAGACGCTCCGGGTGTAGGCGTTCTTTGTAAGCGTAGCGGACCATCCGGAGACGCTCGAGTTGATCTGCGTCACCAGGGCGGAGGTCGTCGCGTAGGACGAAGCGGCCAGGGTCGCCGTCGTCTCGGTTCCGTCGCTCGCGACCTTGTAGAGGCGGAGCGTCGAGCCGTCGAAGCCAACGGTCGCCACGACATCGGTCGAGGCCGTGTCGCTCGAGATGCTGAAGGAGGTCTGAGATCCGAACGCGATCGTGTCGATCGAGACGATCGGATGCTCTTCGGTGCGGACCGTTCGGTCGCCCTCCGGCATCAGGAATTCGTAGAAGGTACGGCTCTTCAGCTTCCGATCGCAGTGGCTCTCGATGATGGCCGTCGATCGGTCGATGCACTGCTCGAGGATCACGTCGTCGGTCGTCCCGGTCACGCCGAGGAAGGCTTTCAAGTTCGCGAGCGAGGTGAGAGCGTAAGTGCCGACGGCCATGATGGACCTCCTGAAAATAAGAGGGAGCCGCCGCCATAAAGCGACGGCTCCCCGGAAAGAAAGAAGAGATCAGATCCGAACGATCGCCTCTGCGCCAGTGCCCGCAGCGGTTTCGAGCGGTGACTCGCTGTTCCTGGACTTGATCACGAGAACACCGAAGAGCGCGGTGTTCGATGCGTGGCAAGTCGCGTCCAACTTCAGGAACTGCTTCGTCAGCTTGCGCGTGTCGACCTGCCAGATGAAGAGCTTGTTGTCGTCATCATCTGCCGGAAGAGAAGCCGTACCGATCGAAGCGTTGGTGATCGCACCGTTCTCCACATCGGTGTATGTGCCACCAGAAGCGTCGGATTCGGTGAGCTTGAAAGCGGTCAAATTACCAGAAGCGGCGATGGCTCCGAACTGCGCGATGATGGTAACGAAGGAGCAGCCCTTCGTGTCGATCGCATCCGTGAGCGTCGAACCAGTCTGGGGAGCTGGCACGAGTGCATTCTGAAATACTGCGTTTTGTGCGTGAATCATTGTGTTTGTCTTTCTTGTAAATGGTGAGCCGACCGAGGTCGGCCCACCTCAGTTTGATCACATGAGGAGACCGACGACCGGACCGGCTTCGCTGGAGTCGCCGACGTCGTGGACGTTGATGTCGAACCGCTCGGTGCCACGGATGGCGAGTTCGTCCTGCTCGAAAGCGTTGAGAGCCGAGTCGCTGATCTGGACCTCGGTCTGTCGACGATCGCCGAACGAAGCGGCCAGGCTGAGATCGCCGAAGATCGCGCCGATCTTGTCGGCGGATACAGCCGAACGCATGACTTGAGTGAACTCGACCGGGTAACCGAACAGCGTCGGGGTTCCCTTGTATCCGTCCTTGATCTCGCGGGCGGAAGTTCCACCGGCAGAGGTCAGGGCCGCTTCGAACGCACCATGCCACATGGCCTTGTGCATGTAGAACTTCGCGTTGGGGGTGTCGGCGTATGCGGGAAGGAGTCCCATCATCGCGCCGATGTTGTCGAGAGTGAGTGCGCCGAAGCTGGCGATGGCCGCGTCGTGATACATCACGTCGGTCGTTCCCGCTTCGAGTTGAGTCACGACGCCGTCGATGCCGCCGCTGCTCGCGCTGCCGTCACCGTTGAAGCCGCACTCGTCCTCCTTCTTCGCGAGAGCGTAGGCGATTTCACCAGCCACGTCGTCGGCGAGATTCACGAAGGCATCCTCGTTCAGCTCGTTCGAGACAGTGGTGAGAACCATTGCCTTCTTCGCGACCAGAAGGACCGACTCGAAAGTCTGAGTGGACTCGGTTCCGATGGTGGCTTCGCCGACGAAGTTCGCGGAGAGGGTAGCGGATCGACGCGGGACGCGGAGGGTGTCGCTCGACATCGGACGGATTCGAGCGTTGCGTCGGAACACGCCGTACTGCTCGCGGAGGCTGATCAGTTCGTTCTCGAACTCTTCAGGGACCAGGAATCCACCGGCGGAGTTGACGCCTTCGGTGTGTGCCTTGACCTCGATACCGTTGGCATCGCAGAAGTTCAGGCTCTTTCGATTACCGCGTGAAGCGAGCAGCCAATGTCCGAACCTCATGGCCTTCTCGACGGCGTCGCCGTTGTTGTCGTCCTTGAAGTTCTTGATTCTGGACCAGACCTTCGGGCGGTTGAAGGCTGGAGCCATCTTCGTAGCAGGTGCGACGGCCTTCCGTCGGTTCAGCTTGATCGACTTCGGGGTGGTCTTGTCTTCCATTTCATCGTCCTCGTCTGCCTTCTCGGCGTTTTCGTCGTCGTCTTCGACGGCCTTTTCTTCTTCGTCTTCAGCCATCTTCGGCATCAGAACGACCTCGACTTCGTCGGCCTTCATCGGCTGCCCATCTTCATCAACGACGGCGACCTTTTCCATATAGAGGGCCTTCGCCTGAACGAAGCCTTCTTCGCCGACCTGGTCGGCGAGATTCTGGAGATCCTTTTGGACCTCGTCAAGTGTGATCATTCGCATTTGAGTTTCCTCGTTTTGTTTTCGTTGTGGTTTCTATCTTCTGGCCTTCGATCCACCGCTCCAGCCCTTTCGGCTCTGCGTCCGGAACATCTGGCATACGTTCAAATCTTCGAAAGAAGTCCTTTTTTCGGGACTTCGATTTTTATCGTTCTTTGTGTTGCAGTGAAGTCGAGCCATCGCTCCGCATCCTCGAGACGGACGACGCCTTTCCGGACCGCCGAGACGAGGGCCGTCGCGTTCGCCGGAAGCGGAGCGACCGACACCTCGAGGAGTTTCCACTTTGAGTAGACCTGCCGGACGTGCTCGCCATAGTCCTCACGGTCCTTCGTCGATGCCTTCCGGACTCCGCCGGGAAGCGGCACGAAGCCGACGCTGATTCCCTTCACGATTCCCTGGTCCACGAGCGACTCGACGAACTCCGGGAAGTATGAACCCTTGAAGTCGTCGGGCCGCTGGGCGAACTCGATCGACGCGTCGATCTTGCCCTGGGATCGACGGATGTCGGTGATCTTTCCGATCGGCTGGGCGTAATCGTGATTATAAAACACGACCGGGTTCTTCTCGTATTCGCTCGCGTCCATCCCCTGCGAGATCAGGACCTCGCCATCGCGGTCGATCGTTTCAGTCGTGATCGTTGCGTCGACCTTGACCCCGTCACTCTTCGAGACCATCGCCTCGAGCGTCTTCTTCTGCATCAGATGTCCTCCAGGACTGGAACAAAGTCGCACCGACAATTTGGGTGAACGATACCCTGAGAATCGAACTTCGGGGTGAGCGTCGTACCGTCGGCGGCGCGAATCGTCTGTCCTCCCCGCACCATCGGGTCGTCGATCTTGAGTGCCTTCCCGCTTGGCCCGTACTTCTTGTCGACGGCTACGCAAAAGGGACACGCTCCGGGAGCCTTCAGGAACTGCTTCTCCTTCACGTTCCCGACTTCCTTCCAGGAGTCGATCTGGCCTTCATGGTAGGCGTTGGCCGATTCAGTTCGGGCGATGGTCTCGGCTCGATCTTTTGCGAATCCATACGCCGACCGCAGCCTTTCGACCTCCTTCGCGATCGAGAAGTCCGCGCCGAGTCCATCCGCGAACCGTTCGACTGTTCCTTGAATCACGCTCCGCGTGATCAGCGTGGCCCGCTTCTCGAGTGCGGTCATCAGTGCCGACGACAAGGCAGGCGCGGAGACCTTCCCGGCTCCGGTGCTGCTGAGGATCTCGTTCACCCTTGCGGTCCCGGCGGAACCTCCACCCGCTGCGGCGGCCTTGATGGCTTCGAGCAGGTTCTCGAGCATCGCACCTTGTAGGCCGCTCAGGTCCGCGAGGATCTTCCGGATCGCTGCGTCCTTCCCTGCGTCCTTCGTGGTGGTTGGCTTGATCTCACCACCCTCGAGAGCCTTCACGAGACGCGACTGGACCTCCTCGAGTGCTTCTTGAACGATTGCCGCGATCGCCATCGCCGGAGTTTTCCTCTCCTCGCTTCGGATGTCGTCGTCTGCGTCCGGTTCATCGGTTGCGGCCTTCGGCTTCAGTCGGTCGAAGTCTGCAGCGAGTCCTTCGACCGAGAGCCTGAACCACTTCGTCTCGTCCGGCCATTCGTAGACCTTCGCGTCGTGGTTTTTGCATTTGCAGCCCGGCATCTCCCAGTCGAGATACTTGGCCTTTTTGTCTTCTTTCTTCGGATGACCTGCCGGGAGCAGGTCGTTGTCGCCGACGTACTTCGCATCCTTCGGTCGACCGTTCCGGACGAGGTAGAGGAAGGCGTTCACCCGAGCCATCGACCATTGCTGTCGGCTCATGCCTGGGCGGTGCGATGTCGAGAAGGCTCCGGCCCCGCGCCGATAGACCGCCTTCAGCATCCCGAGGTCCACCTTCTTCCCCTTCTTGTCGCCGTGTTCCTCGTTGTGTTCGTCGACCTTGTTCTTCAGAGCGGTCTCGGTGGCCTCGCTGATCTCGATACCGCCTCGAGATCCGGACGCCGATCCTTCCGGGTTCTCGTCCGACCCTTCGATCCGTTCGCTCGGCTTGGCCGGTGTCGCCGACACGCGATCGCCTTCGGCCTTCTCGCGAGCCCTCTCGAGTTCCTCGAGTTTGCGATCGGCCCACGCTGCCCCGGCCTCGTCTGGATTCGCTGGATCGCCGCCCCACAACAACCAAGCGATCACACCTGCGGAGGGATAGTCGTCGTGGCTCGGCTTTGCCGCTGGGGCGTCCAGGTCGACGCGATGACGCGAGAAGAAGTTCGCCATTCGTCCGACGGTCTCTGGGCTGAGGTTCTCGCGGTTCTTGATGTCGCGTGCCCGTGCGACGCCTACCTCGGTCCCTCCGCGTCCGTGTTCCTCTCGAAGACGAAGACCCCGCTCGGCTAGTTCTGCCATCTGCTCGGTCGGCTGGAGATCCACGTCGTCGAGGGCCTTCTCGTCCACCAGTTCGAGGTCGTCGTCGTCCCGATGCTGTTGGCCGGTCGCCTCCGTGTAATCGTCCATCGCCGAACATGGCATGTAGAGCGTTTGACCGTCCACCTCGTGGACGTGATGCCCTGAGCATCCGATGACCGCTGCGACCGCCTCAGCCTCTTCGGGTGTCTCGTAGAGGTCGCCGTCGCGGCGGTACATCATGAGGACCTTTTTTTTCGGCCCTTCTTTCTCCTCGGCCTCGACCATCTTCTCCGCGATCGCTCTCGTGAATCCTGCCGCCTGGAGCAGCTTCACCACGGCGTATCCGGTGAGGCGACGCTCTCGGACCATCTCGAGCAGCGAAGACGCGAAACCGAGATCCGGACCGGCTGCGTCGTTCAGTTCCTTCGGTTCGGGTTCGTCCATGGAGAGAAGTCCAGGAGCCGCCGCAGCCGCTCCGCCGAGAGGCTGCCCACCCACGAGGAGCTGCTCGGCGAATTCGTTCTCGATCGGCTCACGGCCCTCCTCGAGTCGTGCCTCGTTCGGCGTTCGCCAGCCGCCAGCGACGGCGGTCTGCCGTTCCTGGAGTTCGAACGCCCGGTCGGTCGGCACCGGGTTGTCGTAAGCGAGGCAGTGGGTCTCCTCCATCCCGAAGAGCGGGAGGAGGCTCTGATTCAGTTCTTGCTCGTCCATGCGGCAGAGCGGGAGAATCGTGCCCTCTCGCCATTGAGCAAAGCCGGTCTGAGCCGATGCGAGGTTCGGGTCGTTCGCCTTCAGCATCGAGACCGGAACGCCGAAGGCGGCCGCGATCTCTTCGACGATCTCCTCGCGACCGGCGAGATCCTTCGGCGGGAAGTTCAGCGGCGTGAACTGCACGTCACCGGTGACCGTGATGAACGATCCATCCTTTCGCGTACCCTTCAGGCGGTTCTCGACTTGGCTCTGGAACCGATCGAGCTGATCTCCGGTCGGTGTGCCCTTGACAACCACGGCATAGTCGGGCCGCGCCGAGTTTGCGAACGTGCTGATGTCCATCTCGTGGACTGCGTCGTTCGCAACGATCGAGCCATAGGCGGCTTCGACCTTCCCCAGGCCATAAAACAAGTTGCCCGGATTCGGTCGCCGGAAGTGGATCACCTCGTCGCTCTCGAAGACCTGCTTCATCTGGGAGTTCTGGCCGTAGAGGTAGCCCCGGATGAACCGATCCTCGTCGGGGATCACCTCGACATAGTGCGATGCCAGCGGCCAGAGTTCGGACGGTAGGCCGGTGGCCTCGTCGATCACTGGGTGGAGGTAGGCGTTCCCGGTCAACTCGCCGTAGAGGATGCGAAGAACCGCGAGGTCGAAGCCGTTCAGGAACGGGTTCGCCTCACCGAGGACATCGAGGATCGGGTGAGGACCAACGACCTCTTCGAAGTCGTCTCCGTACATCGCAGCCTTCCTCATCACGCTCGACGATGGACGCTGCTCGCCTTGACCGTCGCCCATCAAGTAAGCCTTCCGGCGTCGCTCGATGGCTCGAGTCGGAAGCATGCTCTCGTCCTTCTTCGCGTAGAGCCGAAGCGGCAGAGCGGCGACGGCGTTCGCATTGATGGTCGCGGCGGCGTAGACCCACGAGCGGTAAGCCCGAACGCCACGATCAGGACTGAACGGAGCGCGAATCGCTCCTTGTTGCCCACCTGCGACGACGTTCACGCTCGACGCAAGGTACTTGTCGGGCGTGGTCTGTCTTTTTTTAATGAGTCCGAAGAGGTCGGTGATCGGCATAGGCTATAGAACCCTAAAGTCGAACCCGGTGCGGGCCGTTGTATCGAGGCATCGGAGAGCGAGGGCGAGAGCGCAGACCCCGTCGTCGTGCATCCCGGTCGGTGCCTCATAGCGTACACCGGTTCGGGTGTAGGTATATTCGAAAGTTTCGCACTCCGTCCGGAGCCACCCGTCCGGGATGGCGATCCGTCTCGTCTGAAATGCGGAGGCGAGTCCCTCCATGATCTGTTGTTTCGAGGTCGAGCTGAACTTGAACCCCTCGAGCCGGGGTCGCGTCTTCTGAAGCCCTTCGACGATCGGATCTCCGACACCGGTCGAGTCGACCAGGGACGCAACCTCACCGACCAGGCGGTCGATCCGGGTCGATGTCTCCGACCATGGCCCTTGCCACCGCTCGAGCATCGCGACGGATCCGTCTTCGTCGAGTCCGACGACCACCGTCCAGTCGACCGACTTCGCGAGGTCGATCCCGATGGCCTTCACGGGTGCGGTCGATAGCGGAGCGACACACGCGGCGATCGAGTCGAGGCCGAACGGGTTCCCGCCGTCATCCGCTGGGATGCCGAGGAACTCCTGCTCGAAAATCTGCTTCGGTAGTTCTTGCCGAGCGGCCTCGATCTCCTCTGCCGGGATCGTCGGGTTCGCCGTCGTTGGGAGCCGCCACGATTTCCAGCCGCCGTCGCCGATCTGGCCCCGCTCGAAACACCGATGGAAAAACGAGCGACCCTTCGGGGTTCCGAGGAACCATGCGTCACCCTGCCGGTCGGCAAGCGTCGCCCGAAGCGTCTCCTGCCACGCCGGTCCGAGGTCGCGAACGATCCCGGCTTCGTCGATCACGATCCGGTCGTATCGACGGCCTCGGCCCGCGTCGATGTTGTCGAGGCTCCAGAAGTCGAGACAGCCCCCCGAGATCAGGTCGAGCCGCTTCTCGACCCGGTCGGTCTTCGCGATCACCGGGGCGAGGATCTTCTCGATGTCCCGCCACGGGTCCGCCAGGTAGCGGTAGGTCGGAGCGAACCAGCCCACCTCGCCGCCGTCGATGGCTCGGTCGATGGCGAGTTGAATCCCGAGGTGAGTCTTCCCGAATCTCCGCCCGCATTCGAGGACGTTGAACCGGCCAGCCTCCTCGAGGACCTTCGTCTGGCCGGGGTGAAGAGCGTCCTCGATCGGCTGGATCTCAACCCTCACCCGCCAGCACCTCCTCGAGCTGGTCGTGATTCACTTCTTCCAGGAGGAGCGGAGTCCCCGGCCCGGCGTAGAGGCCGCGAATGTTGAACTCGAAATACTCGACCGCGTCCTCGTGGTCCATATCCTTCTCGAGGATCTCGATGATCTTCTCGACGTTGTAGACGAGGAGCTTCGGCCCATTCTGCTGAGAGGCGACCCCGATCAGGGCGGCCTCGAGTCCGGGGAACTCGATCGGCTTGTGGTCTTCGCTCATCGTGTCGCCTCCTTTCCGGTCAGTGTTTCCCACCGCTTCACGATCACGTCGCAGTACGCCGGGTCGATCTCCATCCCGAAGCATCGGCGATCAGTTCGCTCGGCGGCGATCAGGGTGGACCCGGAGCCGAGGAAGAGGTCGAGGACGATGTCGCCCGGATCGCTCGAGGCTCCGATCGGGACCTCGATCATCTCGACCGGCTTCGCGGCGTTATGTTCGCGGCTCGAAGACGGGACTCGAGGGAAACGCCAGATGTTCGGGACCCCGTTCACGGTCCGGTCGCCCCTCGTCTTCTTCATCGTGGTCGTCCGGGCCGGGGTGTTCGAGAAGAACCAGATCAGCTCGTGACAATGTTGGTACATGCCGCCGACCCCGCCGTCGCCCTTGTCCCAGACGATCAGGTTCTTCGCGATCAGTTCGGCCTCGCGACTCACTGCCTCGATCGTCATCGCCGAATGCCAGTCGCAGCAGACGTAGACGTGGCCGCAAGTCTGGACGACGCGCTGGCATTGTCCCAGGACATCACGGAAGAACGGGCGGACCATCTTGTCGTCCGACACGCCCGAGACTCCGGTCGAGTTACCGAAGAGGGCGTAGGGCGGATCGGTGAAGATCATCCCGGCCTTCTCGCCGTCCATCAGTCGATCCACGTCCTCCCGCTTCGTCGAGTCTCCGCAGAGCAGACGGTGAGACCCGAGAGTGATGAGGTCGCCCGACTTCGTCACGGGATCGACCGGCTCCGGGATCTCGTCATCCTCCAGACTGATCGCGACCGAAGGAACGAGGGCTTCGATCTCCTTCGGGTCGAACGCGAGGATCTCGAGCATCTCGTCGTCCATCGTGTCGAGCAGCGAGCGGAGGACCTCGTCGTTCCATTCGGCGAGTTCGCCGGTCCGGTTGTCGGCGATGCCGAAGGCGGTGGCCTGCCCTGGATCGAGTTCCGTCCGGACGATGGCTATCTCAGTCCATCCGAGACGCTTCGCCGCCTCGAGCGTGCCGTTCCCGGCGATTACGATCCCTCGAGCATCGACGACGATCGGCTTCTGTTGGCCGAAGGCTCGAAGGCTATCGCGGATGGCCTCGAGGTTCCGCTCGCCGTGGCTCCTTGCGTTCGCGGGATCTGGTGAGATTGATCCGATCGGGACGGTCTCGGTCTTCATTCTTCGCTCCATCGGGTGAAGAACCAGCCGAGGTCGTTCCCGTTCACGACACCATCCCGGTCGAGGTCTTCGGCGACATCATAACGACCCCAGGCCGCGAGGAGGAGAGCGAGGTCGACAGCATCGACGACCCCGTCCTGATTGAAGTCGGCCCGGTCGAAGAGGTCGACGCTCCAGCCGATGTCGATCGCCACCGAGTCGCCTGGATTCAAGCGAGCTTCCCAGTATCCGATCAGCACACCCGCACCGGAGCAGACCGGCGAGTCGTCTGGAATCACCGGAACAAGCCACGGGTCGATCCTGATCGTGTGTCTGTAGCGTATGACGTTCGACCTGAATCGGCCATTTGTCAACACCGCCTGCCCCTCGAGCCACATCCGCTTCTCGTAGCTCTCGCGGTTGTCGCGGTACTTCACGAAGACGAGCCTCGTCGATGTCTTCTGCATGCCGACCGAAGTGGTGACACCGTCGACCGTCGATCGGTCAACCTCAAACGAGACTAGCGGCGGAGGGCAGTCCTCCATCGGTTCACCTTCTTCTCGATCTGCGCGACACAATCGCAGCGGCTGCGAGCAGTGAAAGCCCGCCGGGGCCGGGGATGTTGCTGGCCTGGGTCACGCCACCGGCCGCGTTCTTGAACTCGCCGACAGATTTGAGCCATTCTGTTACCGCGTCGAGTGCTTCCTTCCCGAAGATCGCAGCGATTCCGATCGCGATCATCGTGAGGATGAAGACCTTCTTGTTGAGTTGTTCGATGGCCTTGTCTGCGACACGGTTCCGCGTTCTGCATTCATGCAATGCGTTTCGGAGTTGTTGTGTCTCCTTCTTCGAGCAGACGGGACACGGAGGAAGAGGTTCCTCGTCATTCATCGGTCGCGGTCTCTTCCGGCGTCGGATCGTAGGCGATGGACTTCAGGGCCTCGGCCTCGGTGATGAGCGTGTTTGCCGTCGCGACCAGAGCGTCGATCAGTTGTACGTCGAGGTCGTTCCGGGGTGCGGTTTCCTTGAAGTCGTAACCGAGCGCGGCGAGTCGCGACTTCATCGCGTTTACGTGGTCGAGAATGGCGGCGTAATGATGGATAGTGTCCATGGTGGTTCCTAAGCTGAGGTGACGGTGAAGACGACGGTGTCTCCGCTTGAAAGGCTGGTCCCGGCGACGAGTTCGACGGAGCAGTTCACGTAGCCAACTTGACACGATCCGTCGACCGAACCGGCTACGTCTTCGCCATTGCCGGAACCGCCGCTGCTCGTTGCGTTCAGGTCGACAGCGGTCCCGCCGTTGACCGTTGCGGAGACGGCGTAGTTGTGCCACCAGGCACGACACGTCACTCCACTCGTGAACTTGTGCTGGGTAGAGGCACCCGATCCCGTGGTCGTGTTGAAGTCGTCGCCGTTCTGCGCCTCCGATCCGTTCCAGAGTCGCATCTTGCTTCCGCTCTTGCCGACGCGGAGTTCCGAGATTTTCGTCGTCGAGATGATCTCTTGCCCACTGCTCGAGATCGAGGCGGTCGTCGCTCCGGACATGCTCCAGGTGATCGTCTGAAGCGCGCCGGACGACTGGGTCGGAAAAAAGAGCCACTTGTTCGGCGGCGGCGTCATTCGGTGTATTCCACCGAGAACACGACATCGGTCAAGGACGAGTTCGCGGTGCAGTCCAGAAAGAGCCGAGCGTCGGCGGCGATCGAGGTGTTGGAAAGACTACCGGGCGCGCCTGATGAGTTCGAGACACTCACCGAGCCGATGGTCGCGACCGATCCGCCGGACGGCTTGACCTTGAGGACGATCGTCCCGGTCCCTCCGCCGGACCCGCTCTGGTTTCCCGACTGGATGAAGACGGCGGTGATGGTGCGGGCCGTCACCACGGCAGGGTCGAGGGTGTATTCCTTCACGGCTGCGGTCTCGATCTGGCCGGTGTAGCTCCCAGCGTTGGTCACCTCGAGAACGGTCCGAGCGGCGGCGGCATTAGCGGCGGTGATCACTCCGACCATCGGAGCGGTCGCTGAACCCGTCCCGCCTCGCAGAACTGGAAGTTCTCCCGACGTGATCTGCGTCGCGGCGTGGGTGTGTACCGCATCCGCTGCGCCGATGTCGCTGAGGAGTTCCGTCGCGCTGCGACCTTCGATCGAGGTCCCGGAGACTCTGAGGAAATCATCGTCGGCGACGCCGGAGGTGAAGACCGGAACGTTCGTGTTCGAGATGCCGGTCGCAGCAGTCGCCGCCGTCCCGAGGCCGAGCGCGGTCCGTGCGTCGCTTGCGTTCCCCGACCCCGTTCCCCCTCGAGCGATCGGGAGTTCACCGCTCGTAATCTTCGCGGCCGAATGGTCGTTCGGGTCGCGGCTGTCGGTCAGCCTCGCGTCGTTTCCGAGGATCACGTTCGAGGAGCCGGTTCCAGTCGCAGCGACCGCCGCCGTTCCGAGGCCGAGGTTCGATCGAGCCGTCGCTGCGTTTGCGAGGTCGCTCAGGTTGTTTGACCTGAGCATGTCTCCGGATCCGGACGCCCCCCACTCGGTATCGTAATTTGTCCCGCTCGCCTTCTTCAGGACTTGGCCGGTGGATCCTCCAGCCGGTACGCCTTGACCAGTCGGGCCAGCCGGTCCGGTGGCCGCGACGGTGACGCTCGTCCCGGCGTCGTCGACCGAGACCTGGAACGGTGTCGAGGTCACGTTCACGCTGGTCATCGTGTCACCTCCGGGGTGATCTCGAACCGGCCCTCGAGGATCCGGTAGACGTTCGACGACGAGTCGACCAGTTCGAGGTCGTAGACTCCCGTGGAGGGAGCGGTGAAGTCGTCGGTGTCGGTCGCTGCGATCGTGATCACGATGTTCGGATCGCTCGAGCCGAGCGTGATCCCGCCGCCGTTCGTGAGGCTGAACACGGTCGACGATGCGGAGTGCGTCGTTCGCCCCTGCATCCGTGCGGTGTAGCCGCTCGAGAGGTCGACGGTCGACCCGGCGGATGACTTGTAGTTCACGGAGAGCGAGAAGGTCGCTCCCTGCTGGATGGTGACGAGGTTCCCGTCGTCGGTGAGCGTGAATGATGCCACGGGTTTTTACTCCTGATCGTCCGGGGTGAGTCGTCGAGCGAGGCGTTCGATGGTGATCGTCTGGTCCTGCTCGATCTGCTGGCGGATCGGCCCATCGAGTCGGTCGATGATCTCTTTCCAGAATCGAAAGTCGCCGGACGCGGCGGCCTTGATCGCGGTCGCAGCGAGTGCGTCGAGGATCGAGCGGCCATCCTCTTCCCGGAGCGACTCGCGGATCGCTCGATCGAGGGCGACCTTCAGCGACAGCCGAGGCCGTCCCTTCTCCCAGCCCGGACCGCCCTTGTTGCCTGGTCCGAACCGTCCCCCCTTGTCGCGGTTCCATTCGTCACTCTGCACCATCGTCGTCTCCTTCTTCTTCTTCAGTCGTGTCGACCTCGTCGTCTTCCTCGAGTTCCGGGTCGTCGATAAATTGATCGTATACGTGCTGGGCGACACCCCGCAAGGTGTGCATGTTGCCATCGCTCACGACGAAGGTCTCGGTCGACTTCCCTTTTCTCCTGGTGATGGCGATCATCACCGCGTCGGCCATCAGCTCTTCCGAGATGAGGTTCTTCGAGACGATCAGGATCTCGCGGTGTCGCTTGTCAATCGTCATCACTTCGCCTCCGATATCTCGACCTTGAGCCGACGGTGTGCGGTTGGCTTCTGGAATTGTTCGATCGAGAGCCGGAGCCATGATGCCCCGAGCGGCTTCGGGGGCGCGCCTCGCTCGACGTGCCAGCCTTTGAGCGGAGTGAACTCGTCCTTGTAACCGGGCGTCGATACGTGGTGAACGTCATCGAGCCGAACGGTTCCCGAGGTCGTGAGGTGTGCCCTCGAGAGCCGGACGTTCCAAGCGTCGTGGGTGTGACCGCTCCAGACGATGTCGGCGTCGGGGAGGAAGGATTGACGGCGGCGGGTGTTGAGAACGCCGTGAGTCATCAGGCCCCCGCCGCCGTGACCGTGGATGTAGTACATGACGCGAGAGATCGTTCGGCCTGCGATCTTGACGCGGAAGCGGACGAAGCCCGCGTAGCTTCCGCAGATCACCGGGGACCCCTTCATCCGGAACCGCTCGGCCAGTCGCTCGGTGAGGTCGGTCTCGTGATATTTCAGGATCGAGCCTTCGTGGTTGCCTGGAGCGAGCAGGACCCACCGATCCGCGTACGGCTCGAAGAAGTCCGCCGCCGTCTCGACGAGGCTGTCGAGGTATCGGCCCTCTCGGTGTTCGGGTCGACACTGCGAGAGGTCGCTCCGGCGGTCGTACTTTCCCTGCATCGCGCAGAACAAGTCGCCGATGTCCAGAATCCCCGCGTCGCGTTCGACCGCCTCCTCGAGGTGGATCAGCTCAAGGCGGTGGTTCGAGTGTGCGTTGTCGTGGTGGCGGTCGCTCGAAAGGAGGAAGTCTTGCGACCAGTCGTGGCCGTCGGCCTCCATGTCCACGAGGTAGCAGCCCGGCGAGGTTGTGGTCGTCTTGAAGTTAGCCACCGTCATCCTCCGATTGTCTCACGGCCTCAGATGCTTCATATGGGCCAGCGTCACCCGTCGCCCTTCTGGGACTCCTTCAGCGACTCGATGCCCGCAATGACGCTCGAGGAGATCCTCTGACCCTGATTCATGCCATCCTGAAAAGCTGCGGCGGTCTGCGCTCGCTGCTTCGCCTTGTCGCCTGGACGCTTCAGAAAGAGACCGCCCATCAAGGCGAGGCCGGTCGAGATGAACGCTCCGCCGGGAAGGGTCGACGCGGCATCCTGCCCGAAGGCGATCCCGGTCGAGCTGAGGCTCGCAATGATCCCGGCGGTCTTCTGGCCTCCGTCGATCTCGTCGGCGAATCGGGTAGAGTTCCGTTCGACCCACGCGGTCCACTCTTCCCAGGCGGCACCGGATTCGGCAACCGAAATCTTCGGCTCGAGGTCGATGGCGTTCTGGATTCCGGCGGGCACGTCGACGCGGACGAGGTCTTCGATCTGGCAGGCGGAGAGGACCGAGGTGATTGCGAGGGCCGTGATGGCTGCGACGATGAGCCACGCGGCTCGGGGGTTCGTTTTGAATGCTTTGCTCATGGTCTGCGCTCCAGGGCGTCGAGTCGGTCGCGGAGTTCTTCGAGTCTGCGATCCTGCTCGCGGTTCGTGGTGGTGGTTTGGATCGAGGTCTTCACGAGATCGGAGGCGATGTCGCGGAGCTGCTGGATCTCGGCGGTGTTCACGTCGAGAGTCGCATCACGTCGACCGATGGTGAGGAACATCCCGGCGACCCCGAGGACTAGCGTCCCGAGCTGGAGGAACTGAACGACAATCTTCAAGGTCTCGCGGTGCTGGTCTGAGTTCATAGGAGGTGTCGAGTGGCTGCTCGTAGCATCATGAGGAGATCGGACCGCGAAATGTCGTGGTCTCTGTCCCTGATAGTATTGAACAACGGGATAGCCTCGATCTCCTCGTGGATCTCTTCGAGCGATTCACCCTCCGAAAGTCGTCGACAGATGTCTCGAAAATCCGGGTGAATCGTCGACAGCAGATCATCGAAATCGGTTTGCTCGTCTGGTGGTCGTTCCCTCTGCCGAGCTGCTGGATCAAGTGAGCTGCCTGAGACCCACCCGGTCGGACGCTTCCGTCGACCCTCGGAGGTTCGGATGTGATACTCGACGCGGCCGAAGAGGTAGGAGGATAGGAAAGACGAGACGGTCGCCCTCTCTGGATCGTATTTCACCGCGAGCAGGCGATCGGCCTCAATGATCGTGATGTTCTTCAGCTCTTCGAAGTCGACCCATCTGAAGTGCCCTTTTGAGTACCATCGGGAGACGGTGTTGGTGATGAACCCGATGTGCCGCGAGACATCGCGAGAGCGGCGACGATCTTCGAGGCCATCTCCTCCAGGTGTTTCGCTCGGAACATCATCGTCCACTCGCCGCGATCCTCTCGCATTGCGACACATGGAAGATCCATGGGATTCGAATCCCTTTCGGCTTGTTCTAAAAATCTGAGAGCCGCGATCCCCGCGTATCTTTTGACTTCGATGTGTACGCCGTCCAGGCTGGATGATACGTCAGCGGTGCCTTCTTTGCCGGAGAACTGCTGGGTCCGGCGTGCCTCGAGGCCGAGATCGCGGAGGAAGGCGGCGAACTCTCGCTCGCCTCGCTTCCCTTTTTCGCGGCTGCTTCTTCCCATCATCCGTTGCCCTTCTGGATCTCTTCGTCGGCTCCGATCAGGAATCCGACGTATGTCCTCGACCAGCTCGCCGGGTCTGAGGATTTTCCCGCGAATGTCGGGATTCGGTCTTCCACGTACTGCCTCGCGGCGAGGAGTCGATCCGATGTCCATCCTTCGATGATGTCACGAAGTCGCAGGTCTTCGGCCTCGATTTTCATCCGCTCGTCGTCGAGTTTCGACCCCTGCCTCGTCCGCTCGATCTCCGCGAGGACTCGGTTCTTCTCGTGTCGGTATGCGTCCGAGATGTCGATGAAGGCGGGATCCCGGAACCGCTTCGACCTCGAGACCGCGAGGATCGCGATCCTGAGTGCGTCGTGATTCACTCGAGTCGCGCCGACGACTCCGTGCTTCTTGTCGAACGCCTGGAACCAGACCTCGCGGACCTGCTCATCTGTCGGCGACCACTCCGGCCAGAGTTGTCGAATCAGGATCCAGTTCGCGTCCCACGTTGCCTCCGGTCGTTCTTGCTCGTTTGATCTCGTCGGCGATTCTTGCGTGATTGATCTGTTCGGTCGTGATGTGTTCATTTTCGTCTTCCCATCTTTCTTGCTTGAAGTATGTCGCCCCCTGGGGGACGAATCGGATCTCGGTCTCTCCGGTTCTGATCTGCTCGACGAAGCGTTCGGTGTCCTTCGTCGTCATGTCCGCGATGATCGCTGCGGCCTCCTCGATCGTCTTCCCGCTCTCCGCTCCGAGCCTCCTCATCGACCTCTCGATCGAGGCGATGCCGACCTTCTTCCCTTGCTTCCTTCCGGGGAGGTAACAGTTCCAGACCTGCTCGGCTAGATCACGCACGCTCACGGATGCACGTATAAGGGAGGAGGAAGGGGTGGAGGTAAAGGAGGAGGAGGAGGAAGAGGTAGTCTCGACTGTAGGCGGGTCTGTAGTTCGATCTGTAGCGCGGTCTACAGTGGCGACTACAGTGGCGGCATCGTAGCGCGGAACCTCGGCATCGTGCCGCGCAGCATAGCGCGGAGAGAAGTCGAGGCCCTGCCTTTGCAGTGAGGCCCGGACATGCCGGGGAGCGTGCTCCGGCCAGTCGTGGACGAGGAGCCGTTCGGGCGGCGGAGCCTCGTCCAGCAGCCGACACCGGACGAGCGCCTCGATCAGGTCCCCGGCCTCGTCGGTCCACTCGAGCGAGATCGCGATCTCTTCGTCCGAGTGGGTTCCGACTGCCCCGGTCGGCGCGTGCTTCCCTGCGAACCGCCAGAGGAGGCCAGCGAGACCGAGACAGTGGGGCCAGGGCTTCCCGGTGATCGCCGCGAGAAGTCGGATCTTCGGAGATGTGAAGGCTCCGTCGAGCATCAGAGGTCCTCCCGAAAGAGGTCACCCTGCGAGCAGGCGGCCTCGGCGATGTTGCAGTATTGGCGGGACTGGTCGATGCCGATCCCCCTCCGCCCGCAGTCGATCGCGGCGCGGATGGTTGTTCCCGTTCCGCAGAACGGATCGAGGACCGTTCCGCCCGTTGGAGAGTACAGCATGATCAGCCGCCGAGCGATCTCGAGCGGGAACGTCGCAGGGTGCGAAGGGTGTGGAGTCGGCAGGACATCCCACACCGAGCGGGTCCATCTCGACCAGTCCTTCATGTCGATTCCGGTCTCGTAGCGTTCTCCGCCTGGAGCGTGCGTGACGATAATCCACTCATGCTCCGCGCGGATCCTTGGACGATGCGGAGGACAACCCCAGGCGGCGTTGTGCGGTGGGTGCTTCTTCCAGATGATGAGGTCGTCGAACGGGACGTGACGGCTGAAGATTGTCTTGTATTCATCGAAAGCGTACACCCTCTCCGATCTGTTTCCAATGTAGTTCGGGACGTTCCAGATGGCGTAACCACCAGGCCGAACACGTTGACCGACCAGCGACGCGACCGTCTCGAGCCATCCGAAATAATCCGAGGTTTCCATATTGTCGGCGCATCCGTCGTATCCGATTCGGCAGTTGTACGGCGGCGATGTGATCACGGTGTCGACCATGCCGACATCCGTGCTTCGCAGTCGTTCCAAAACGTCGCCGTGTAAAATTCTGAATTCTTCTTTCATGTCGCACCCCTTCAACCCATGAGGTCGAGTTGTTTTCGCGGTTGACTGATTGAACTCGAGCCGATCAGGCTCCTCGCCATCGTGATCTTCCGGGCGATTTCGTCCGGCTTCGATTCACTGAACACGATGAGGTCGAGAGCCTCGAGTGTGAGGTCGAGAGCCTGCGAGAGTTTCGCAGATGGGACCGGCTCCCCGCTCTTTTTCAGAGCCGCGAACCAGTCGGTCTCGTTGAGGTAGGAACGCACGAAGGTCGTTGTGACTCGGTGTCCGAGTTCCTTCGTCGCCTGGGCTGCAATCATCTGTATCGACGGGTCGGTCGCGATCCACGCCTTCTGATTTTCGATCCACACTCCAGCCTTCACACGCTGGAAGTCGCTCATGTATTTTTTTGGCATTGTCTTCATTCCTTTCTTTTTTCTGGTCAGAACGGGATCTCGTCATCGTTGACCGGTGTGTGTGCCTGCGTCGTGGTCGGCTTCGGTTCCTGGACCGGTGCCGCTTCGATAGTGTCGACACCGTAGGCTCCGACGGTGATCTTCACGGGAATCGTCTTCCAATCCGTCGGGGTGAATGTCGAGAAGCCGAGGTCGTCCTTCATTCGGTACTGAGCGACGGCCTCAGCTCCGAGGGCCTCTGCCAGCTTTCGATACTGCCACACGTTTCCCTTGGAGACTCGTCCGTCGGGTCGTGTGCCTGGGGGTGAGATCCAGAGAGACGCGCCGACCGTGATTCCGTTCGGGCCTTCTCCGACGAAGTCGATCACGTCCTTCGTCCCGTTCCGGGTTGCTACGTCTTCCTTCCATCGGTCGACGTTCATGATGTACTCTCCGGGATCCGCTGCGGGAATTCCCTCGGTAGCTCCTCCGATGTCTTCGGGTGGATACTTCATGCTGATTCCTTTCCGTCGAGCATCCGCTCGACTGATGCGGGGCGGACGAACACACGTCCGCCGACCTTGTTTCCTTCGATCTTTCCGGACTTCTGCCAGCCGCGAACCGTTCGCAGTTCTGGCCGCCAGCCGGTTCGGTTCTCGACGAGATCGACCACCTCGTCGATCGGGATCATCTTCTCATTCTTCACTTCTTCAGCCATTGGACCATCCTTTCGATCTGTTCGTTGTTGAGTTCTGCGAGTGATTCGACCCCCGCTTTCGCGATCGCTTTCTTCGTGATGTTCTCCCCGTCCGGGTGATCCCGGAGGAGTTCGGTGAGGTATTCACCCTTGTCGATCCGCTCGGTCGACTGCTCGATCACCGGAGTCGCAGGCGGTCTCGGAATCTCGCTCTCGCCGTGTGCTTCGACGTAGACGGGAGAGACACCCAGAGCGTCCGGGCAGTGTTCGCGGTATCCCGCAGAGATCGCCCTCGCGAAGAGCATCGCGCGCGGGTACTTCTTCCAGTTTTGGCCGTTGAGTCCGGCACGCTTCGCGTCGGTCATCGTGAACGTCGTCGTACCGATGGTCGCGGGCGTTCCGTCTTCATCACGTTGCCCCAGGTCGAAGAAGGTGATCGAGCACTCTTCGTCGGTCGTCTTCGCTCGGTAGTCGTACCGCCCGGACCGCTTGATCGCTGCGGCCATCGTGTTCGATGCGACCACCGGCTTCCCCTGGATGATGTGCAGTCCGTTCATCGAGTCATACGGGGAAAGGCCGAGTCCTCGACCGACGATCAGCTTCGTCGCACACTGCGCCGCGTCTCGGTGTTCCGGGAACATCCCGGAGGCGGCGAAGATCCTCCCCATCTCGACAAGGTCGGTCTCGGCTGGTGTTGTGGTTGTGGTCAGTTCGTTCATTTTTGTCTTCCTTCAGTCATTCAAAAGGTTCTTCAGGTCACTTGGAACACTGTCGTCATTTTTCCAAATCAGCCTGGACTCTTTGTTTTGGGTAATCCATACAAGCTGATGGCCGTCTATGTCTGCTCCGATTCCGCTCGGGAATTCGAACACCTCATAGCCGAGAGAGGCAGCCTTTTTACACGTTGTGGTCAGTTCGTTCATTCTGGTCTTCCTTTCGGTGTCTAGTGATGAGCCTCTTCGGCTCGTTTGATAAGTTCGTACTCTCCGACGAAGTCGATCGCGGCTTGACCCTCGATCTTCTTCGTCTCCATCTCGTTCCCCTTGGCATCGACGCGGACGCACTCGGCCTCGCACTCGATCACCGTGGAGTCGCTCCAGGGTCCTCCGTCGTCGCATCCGCTCACGACCTCGACCTCTGCGATCACCTCGCAGAACCAGACCTCGTCTCCATCCCTCACTTCGTGAGCATCGAGTTCGATCTTCATCGGACGCCTTCCAAACTGTCGATGGTGGCACTATCGATTCCGTCGGCATATCCTGCGACATCTGCCCATTGGCGGACGAGGCCGCGTGCCCTCTCGACGATCCGGTCTTCCTCTTCGCATCTCAGAGCGAACTCGTGATTGAGTTCGTTGGCCTTCGGAACCTTCGGGTCTTTTTCTATCAGGTTGAGATAAGCAAGGATGACCTCTTCGAGTGCTTCGGGATGTTTGAGCATGATCAGTACAACGAGAGCGAAGGCGTTGCCGTAGTCGTGATCCTCGGTGGACAAGCCAACCCAGACTTCGTCCTTCGGTCCTCCCGGAGTCTTCATCAGAACGCCGTCGCAGTCCGGGGCAAGTTGACCCGCCGGTGTAACCTCGAAGTATTCTTCGTCGTCTCTCCATTGGTTGGAGGCGATGTCGCTTGCGACTCCATCGTTGACAAGTGCGAGAGCGTTCGCGACTCGCTCCGCGACATGCTCGAGAGTCTTATTTTCCGCGAGGGTCTGATCGCTGTCATTTTCGCAGAACTTTCTCGCTTCGCTGATTGTGATGATCGTGTTCATGGTCTTCTTCCTTTCGTTTCGGTGATGGGAGGCCCGACCCGGTGCCGGGCCTCCCAGGTTCGTTCAGCCGCAGAGTCCGCCGTTATCGTTAAACCATGATCGCATGATGAGGCCGGAAAGCGTCTGCTTTTTCGGGTCTGCGAGATGTGCGGTCGGAGCCTTTTCGATAGTGCGGCTTTCGCTGCATTCTGCGATTCGGATCGCGAGTCTCAGCACAGCGGCGTCGGCTTCGAGTCCCATCTGTTCGGCTGCAGCGAGTCGGCGGTCGAGCGTTACGAGCCGCTCTTCATTGGCGAGGGTCTTGGCCTGCTCCTTGTCTTCTTCGGTGAGTTCCGTGGACTCGGTCGGGAGGCTCTTTATTGCTGCCATCGCTGCGGCTTTGCTACCGTAGACCTTGACGACCTG
>Ga0209645_1000213_pt1 | contig 30905 bp, 22 predicted proteins | sample ETNvirenome_6_30_FD_184070 | JGI IMG/M metagenome (GOLD analysis project Ga0209645, IMG submission 184070) | Marine viral communities from the Pacific Ocean - ETNP_6_30 (SPAdes) (version 2) | ecosystem: Environmental > Aquatic > Marine > Oceanic | place: Pacific Ocean | collected 2013-06-19
CCAAAATATCTATTGCGCTCACTACTACCCCGTCACTGGTAATTTTGTAGCCGTGAAGTTTACAGCTTTTCAGATAGACCGATGGAAGAAGCAGCAGATCGAAAAGGTCTGGCGTATTCGAAAGAAGAAGAAGGATGAGTTTTGGGCTCAACAGAACATCTTCTGTGACTGGTGTGAATACAAGGAAGCCTGCCCTAAGTTCCACTCAGAAGAAGTGGTATGCAAGCGTCTAGAGGAACAGAAAGAGCTTAAGAAGTCCCTTAATGAGTCCCGTTCACAAAGTGGTAAAACAGGACGATAAACACAAAAAACAGTAAAGCGGCTCCTGCCTCCGAATCGCCGCCAGAGTTGCGGCCTGCATCGTAGACGCCCTTGCTGATGATGTGACGTTGCTTTAGATCGTTCATTTTATTGTTCCTGAAATTATAGGATTGTAGATGTTAATGTCAATATCCTCTAGGAAATTATCAACCACTTCTTCATTGAAGCCTGAATCGACCGTGAGGAATTTGGTTACGGTGTCTATTTTTAAAGGCTTCCGACTGTCCAGTGACTTGAGAAGTCTGATTTGAAACAAGCTTGGGAGCCTTTTCCCATACTTATAACACCACTTGTCTACAAAGTCACTAGAAAATGTAAAATTAAGTAAATCTATTGTTTCAACTAAATCCTGCTCTAAATTAATCATGATACCTATCTATAAGATGATAGGGGTTCATTTCTAGGATCTGTATATATTTATTGGAATTATGTAAAAATATTACAATGAGATATCGAGGAGTAGACAGACAATTTAGAGAGCGGATTAAGGATTCCGATTACCAGGACAGGATTATCCGAGGTCCAGAAAAGCCATCAATCCCTGAAGCATTTGTTCCTGGGAATATCGTGCAGTTCGACTACGTGAAGAGTGATGTGACGCAGAGGTACTACGGTCTAGTCGTCACAACTAAGCGGTCTGGAGCCAGGGGATATCGTAAAACTATCCCCGGCAACGTAATTGTGCAGATTGTCGAGCTAGATTTGTCGTTAAGTGATAGCGCGTTCGAATTTGTAGTAAATACTTTATACAAGAACCACCTTTTAGCTAAGTACCTATCTATTAAAAACCGGAGCAACGAGAAGGATCAGAAAATGATCAATTACCGTTATCTTAAAAATATAGGTAGGGCTAATGAGGTTGAAGATGACGAGAGCGAAATAAAAGAGTCCACCATGGCTAGGCGAGCATTAGGTAGGGAAAACCGAGCAAAGCTAGTACGAGTCCTGAATGAAGGTAAATTTAAGACCTTTAGGGTGGAGAAGTTAAGTAATCTCTACATTGTATCACTCGTTGATGAGGAGCTTGCACAGTAATGGCTAGAAGAGATACCGTCATGATCAATGCCCTGAATGAGAATACAGAGGCACAAGAAAGAGTTATTGACCCTACGCTGAGACTTAGTAGAGACATTACGGGTCTCGCGCAAATCGAATCTGATAACATTAGTGAGGTTCGATACTTAAGAGCTACTTTACTTCAACAGACAAACGTTGCAAATAAACTTAAAGAGTCTGTACTCAAAGCCGATAAAATTAATGTTAAGGGTTTGGGTACAAGTGTTACATTGCAAAAGATTATTTCTAAGAATAGTAACGCCATTGAGAACAGTAATGTAGGCTACCTTAGAGCGGCGGAGATGTTTATTGATAACTTCTCTGAGGGGATTAGGAAAACAGAAGGCGGAACACTCAGGCTTACTGAGCAATTAATCAGGACAGAGCAGGACACTGCTGCTTTTAGGGATGTAAACAGAACTTTACTTGGTGCAACAGGTCGAAACTATGACGCCTTAAGTGACCTCAATGATTCTGTTTTGGACTCTGCCGATAGTTATCAAATATCTACTCAAAAACTTCTTGAAGGCATTCAGAGACTTCAAGGGGAGTTAAATGAATTTGCTATGTTTGGACCCGATGTTGCTGCCAATCTCTCTACTGAGTTTGGAAAAGTGACTGCAAGAATGCAGGGTTTAGGACAAGGGCAAGTAGAAGCATTCATAGGTCTGTTCAAGGGTGGTTTGGAAGGTAGGGCTTTACGTGAGCAGATGGGTCTTCAACAGTTTGGCGAGTCGATGGCAAGAGGCGCTGTTAACGCTCAAGAAATTGAAGCAGCTATGCTTAAGGCCGGTGACTTTGTTGAAGGTATCGTCCAAGGCCAATCGATGGATGTTGCGGTGGAATTACTTAAGGCACGCGGCGTGCGTGATGAAAACACAGCTTCTCAACTTGTTCAATTAAATAGATTAGTTAAGGCAGGTCCAGATATTCAAAAGGATTTATTAGCGACTCAGAAAGAACAAACAGACACCGTAAAAATGCAGACAGAGAAGGCTAATAAGTATTATGACGAGATTGCACCCGCTGCCTTAAAAGCGACTACCGCCTTGCTGGCACCAGCCTTGATGACAGCCCAAGGAGTAAACGCCTTGGCAATGATGAGCGGCGGTTATAAATCGGCCATGACTTTAGCAGGTGTCCCTGCTGGGGGTAAGAGAGGTCCTGCTGGGCCTAAGATAGGCCCTGTTGGAAACTTCACTATGACTCCTCAGCAATTGCCCGGAGCTAATGTTAGGATACCTCCTAATTATGTGCCATCAAATTTACCTCAACAGACTGGCCTAAAAGCTACCCTTAAAGGATTTTCAAATGATATTAAAGGTGTTTTTTCTCAACCTAAGCGTTTGATGGGATCCCCGATGGGTGTTGGGGCGTTAGCCTTGGGTGGTCAATTTCTCGCTGGGGATAGGGGAAACGCAGCGACTCAAGCAATAGGTGGCGCAGCAGACTTTGCAGGGATGGCGTCTATGGCGCAAATGCTTGTTCCTAAACTAAAGATGGCAATGCCTACTGGCATGATAGCGGCTGCGGGTGCCGCTGCCATGGATGGCGTTGATAGTTTGTTAGGGTTTGAAAAAGGAGGCGTCGGTGATTCTGTTACTGATGTACTTAAGACAACAGGGGAGTTCGCATCATACGGAGCTTTCTTAGGGCCTATGGGTGCTCTTGCTGGAGGTGCCATAGGAGCTACCTATGGAACCCTTCGAGAAATCTTCGACTGGGATGGTGAGAGAGAAGCTCTCGATGCTCAGAAAGAACAGGTTAGGCTTTTAAAAGAGGAGAAAGAGGCAAGGCTTGCTGCCCAGCGCAAGGCTAACGTTGAAAAGTCAGATTTCATATTAATGTCTATTGTTGACAATGTTAGAAATCAACAGGCAGCCGCTAGAATAACCTCTGAAGAAAAGCTTACTGCTTCAAATGAAATTCTTGGAAGAATTGAGAAGTTGCTAGATAAGAGTAATCAGGTTGCCATAGATGCTTCCACTAGAAAATCAGGAGATATGAACAAGTAGAATGGAAAACACAGAAGACGCAATTTTCAAGGATGGAAATCAAACAGCCATCTATGCCAGAAAGCTTCATGAAAGATCCTTCTTACTTTTTGAGTATTTTGGTGCTGATGGCGAGGTGACTCGCGCCCATATGCCATTCTTGCAAAACATCACTATTAATGAGGATGGTAAAGCCAATCTAGCATCTTATAACTTAATAGGCCGCGCGGGCCAACTGTTTGCATATAATGGTGCAGACTCTAGGAGGATTAAGCTAGACTTTGAAATAAATTTACTTCACTTGTTCCATATTCAACAAAGTGAGGGGTTTACTAATAGAATGGTTAGTTTGATAAAAAATACTGATCGAAGACAGGAGATGCGAAGGTTTACTCAATCTTCAAAGCCAATGGGATTTGCGGGTGCTCCTTACGCTTATGCGGCAAACCAATCTATTAACTTTGAGGATTTGCTTGGTGAAGACACTAAGAGAATACTTGCGAGCAGATCGGACACCGCTGTAAGGTATGGTCAAAGAAACCCTGATGTTATAGCAGATCCTAACACTTCAAACGATACACTTAAAACACTAGACTTGGTCATGTATTGGGTCAATCTTATTAGATCTAGTGTGCTTAATAACTCTAAAAACACTATCTACGGTCCACCCATTGTTAGATTGAATCACGGTGCCATGTATATGAATTCTCCCTGCTTGGTTGAGGACTATAAGATTTCTGTAGATAAATCTTCTAATTATGATGTAGATACTCTACTACCTCATACAGTAAAAGTTTCACTGTCTTTAGTCGAGTCTCGCTCCGGTAATTTTGGAAATTACGTGAAGGGTGAGTCAGGGGGTGATAACATCACTGGTTGGGAGAGCATCCTGGATGAAAACGTAATTGATTCAATGAACTATAATTTTAAAGACTTCTTTGAGGATGAGGAATAGCACTAATGGCTTACAGAAATCATTTAAGGCTCGGTAGTTATGTAATAAAGCATAAAGATAGGGACGTTGCCACTAATTTAGGCTCATTAGAGTTTAGAGACTTTGTAAATGGTTTGGATGAGCAAGACTTTACAATCGGAATAATTCCTCCTGGGTATGAACACCGGGCTGATAAAATATCTAATCTTTTCTATGGAACTCCAAACTTAGATTGGATGATTTGCTGGAGTAACAATGTAAGCGACCCATTCCAACAATTAAATGTTGGAGACAGAATTAAGATAGTTAACCTATGATCTCTCCAAACGTAATTATAACCAAGAAATTCGACACGATGAAGCGTATTTTCTTTGGTCCTAAAAGCTTGGGTGAAAGCAGGGCTACAAGTCTAAACAATGTGTTAGAGGAAGTTAAGGGTAACGATGCTCTCATCTGTGCTCCAGGAAACAATAACACTCTTTTGGAGTTAGATTTAAATTATCCTCAAAAATCAGATGCTTACCTCAACGCAAAGTTTGTTGAAACAAAAGAGATTCTAGAATACTTTGCGATTGACATGGGTCCTTTGGATCTACAATTCAATAGAGCTATGTCTTTGCTTGAAAAAGCTAACATTCCTTTAGGAGAAAGTGCGGACAGGTTAAATCGATATTACATCGCTTTCGGTACTGGTGATGACTTGAGTCAGTGGGCGGGTCCCTTTGAGTGTGGTTTAGGCGCTGCCGAGATGACCTTAGATAACAATGTAAAGAGTTTACAGCTAGGGTTTGTCATGGGCGAGCTTGGTTCAATTAAAAGTTACACATCGAAGTTGTATGGTAACTTAGGGTTTCATGACGAAAAGCTAAACCCAGCCTTACCTAAAGGTACGACAGTAAGAGCAGAAGGTTCAGTTCATTTAAATCATGGTCTTGATCCCTTACTTGGTCCGTTAGAGATGATTGGACAAGGCCGTTCATCACGCAGAAAACGCTGCCTTCTCCCACCACGAGGGTGGAATTCTTATTTAAGGATGCTATTAAGGAGTTACCTAGCTCGAATTTATGGTGACTTCACTAGAATAATGGTCCTGCTGCCAGATGATTTCGATCCAATTTTTAACGCTGATTTAGTTGGTTCAACTAGTATTGACTTCTTCAGGAACTACCAAGGAAAACTTAGAGAGTTTGGAGTTAAGCTTAAAGTTCGGAAACCTAAAAATGCCACAGGGGAGAGGGCTAAGAGTGTTTCTTTTAAAAAGACTTTAGGTCAAGGGGACGATGTCCAGAAGGTTGGCACTGAATTTAATGTCTCAGAACAAGATCTTTCTCAAATCGCCAGTCGAATGGGTCAGTTTAAGTTTGATCTTGAAAACTATTACGATGACTATGCAGATTTTCAGGGTAACCCAGCCGCATTAAAAGAAAAAGCTTCAGCATATAGAGACTTATTAGATAGAGATTTCTTATTGACGGATTGCTTTATTGAAATGGAGTCTATCTTTAATGTTGATCCAAATCTTAAAACACCTCAGGAGTTGCTAGATCCTTTATTTGAGTTTGTTGGTGCTCTAAGGAGATATCAGGGAAAGTATACTAATTATGCATTATATGAGTTAAACGACGCAGAGATTAATAATTTAATAAATGAGGCTACCCCTAGAGGTAAGTACCCATCCTTTACGAGTAGGATTGTGTTTGGAGATATAGATTTAATTAAAAAACTGATTTACCTCTCCGATAACGGGAATACTCCTGTAGATCAAAATAACTATGGTATGACTTTTGCCGAGATTTATTTAGATCAGATTGATTGGGAGTCTTATCAGGAGAATTTTAAAAACACAATTTTAGATAGGGAAAAAATTCAAAACTCTTCCTTCAAGGAAAAGATTGACTTTGGCCCATTCACCCCAGAGTTCAAAGAAATAAAAGATGTTAAAGATATTATTTTTCTTCATGGAGTTACGAACTCAAATGTTCAATCCATATCTTTTACAAATGAACCTATGCAGGGTGCGATACTAGACTTTAATTTGAGAGCTAGGAGGAGAACTCCTTTCCTTAATGTTGCCCAACGTCAGGCTGTAATCAACGATACCTTTAAGGTTAAAGATGTTATAGATTACCTAGAGGATAAACGCTTATTTACAGAAAATCTAACAGAAACTAAGATTAACTTAGTTGAGTTTCTTAGAAACTTAAGTAAAGAAGAGGAGGAGGAGCTTGGAAAACTAGAGGACCAGTCGTCGTCTAGGCAGATCTCTCAAGGCAGAGCGGGGACAAAAGAGGATCTAGAAACATACGTGGATTTAATTATTGGATATAAACAAACATTAGATTTGGTCGGTGAAGACTTCCAGTCGAGCCTAGTTGCGGACGTTCCTTATGAAAACGATTCAACAACTGATAATAATAGAATCCTTAAAACGTATGCAGACCTAATGGAGCAAGCCGCGAGAAATACAGCTAAGATTGAAATAAGGACGCTACCTTTCTTCAATCAGAAGTACTACATGGAGAAGCAGTGTTACTTCTTCAGTATGTATAACAACATTTCTAGAAGCATCAATAATAAAACGTCTAAAATTCCTACGATGTTTCTAAATGGTGCTTATAAGATATTGTCAGCTAGGCACTTTATGAGTGGTGATGATGCGTTCTCAGAGTTTACTTTAACAAAAGACGGACCTCAGCAAGACCCTATCTTAGAAAAATCAAAACAATTTCTTACTGATGCAGCCAGTACGCACCCAGAGAGAAGTAAGACCGGACCCTCTAATGTTAAGTTCGACCAGTCGGGTAACTCACTCAATCTCCCCAGTGATAATAAAAGGCAAAAAATTGCTGAACAGTTAGATAAAAACTTAACAACAAATCCGATAACTCCTAACCCTGGGGGAACCCGCTTCCCAGGATCGCCATCAACTAATTAAGGGCTATAATTATTTAAGATGAAAATTGTAAGAGGAAAAGTAGTTGCAGATGTCTCCCCTAATGAAGACGGTTCTTTTTGGGTAGAGACAGGCAGGAGCAGCGCGGTGAGAGTTGCGTATACTTCTCCTAGTTACAACTGTAATAACGGTGGTATTTTCGCACCCCCTACTCCAGAATCATATGTCTTGCTTTACGAGGACGATACTCCTGTAGATGGGAACCCTAATTATTATTACATAGCTACTATAGTAGATGATCAACCCATGTCTGGGGATAAAAGGATACCTGAATTTAAGGCTATCCGCGCTGGGGGTGACGGATCAGCTTTTGATAAAGATAAAAGACCCGTCAAGATGACGCTTCAGAATGGAGATGGTCAAGGCATCTCTACAATTAGTGATCTTAGTAATTCCAAAAGAACAAACCACGTATCTTTAGACGCTGAGACAGGTGCTTACATTTCTGCTGGTGAGCAAGGGTGTCAGGTGGTCAATGAGCATACGGATGGTATTATCGTCCAGGGCCAAGCTGCTGGTACTGGTTACCCTTATAGAAGTATTACAATGAGCACCGCTGGCCCTATATTCAATGAGGCGGGGTCTTCTTACAATATAACAGTTGGGCAGTTGGGAGATGATATCTCTATCAGCAATGTCGCTAATCCCTATTTATTAGGAGGGGGTGGTCTTACTGCTGGCAATGTTAGAATTCATAGTAAGCATAAAGATATTACTCTTAGGACAGGTGCTCCTGGCGCACCGCCTTCCTCTCAATCAACTAGAAACGTGAACATTATTGTTCCTGGGGCAGAGATTCAAGTCAACGGTACGACCGGAGGTATTGTCGTTAGAAGCCTAGGGGCAGGTGGTATAACTTTTGAAAGCACTACCACCCTTGATTTGAATGCCCCTTCGATAGCTCTTAATGGGGTTGTCAGTATGGCGGGTGGGGTAATGAGCGTGGATCCTGCTGCGGGGGCAATCGCTATAAACGCTGCTACTCAACTTGATTTGTTTTCCGCAGGTACAGTAAACATAACGGGAAATACTGTAGGTGTAAATGGTGCCGCAGTTAGCATATTAGGAACCGCGCCCCCAGTAGTTGGCTTTCCTGGCGCGCCAACAGGCCCTCCGTCTTTCGTTCCGTATGCGAATGCAGCCCCAGCTATAACTCCTCCATTCATGCTCCCACTACCCGCAGTACCCAGTTTGGTTGTACCGAATAGTTATGGAGATACTCCTTTAGTATAAAACTACATAGATTTTAGATATGCCAAGCTTTGACGCAAATTCATTCCTTACCAAGCAAGCGGGGACGGCTAGTGGAGCCCCGGAGGCGACGCTTCGAAATTTAGGTACTTCTTTTGGTGTTCCTAATTGTCTTTTTGATTTAATGCAGAATCCTATTCTGGCTTCTTTAATGCCGACTACTGTTCTGGTTCCTATGAGAGTAGCCATGGAGGAAGCTGAGGCTAAGACAAATGCAGTGATCTCGAAAATTGCAAGGTGGATCAAGATTAATTTGGGTATTAACTTATTCCCTGACCGAAACGGTAATTTTGGATTTTTCAGCAATACTAATAAATGGGGTCTCGAATTAGGGGGCGCAGAGTTCTTATCAGCGGTTGGGAGTCTCATGGGTGCTGTTAATGCGGGGGTTAATGCAGCAGCACAGATCTACCAAAACTACCAAGCTACAGTCGGTCAGTTAAGGGATATTCAAGCATGTGTTGGAGCCTTAGAGTTATTCTTAAGTAGTAGCCAGAATGAAGGCAGCATGAAAAGAAACTTGACGGAAGAAGGTGCATACCAAGCTGCTATTCAGGGGGAGAATGCTTTCGCTCAGGCGCAGTTAGCGGAGGCCCAAACAAAACAAGCCAAGGCACTAGAGTGTATTAAGGTTATTGACGCCATCCTTGCGGAGAGAGAATTAAATCCTGATCTTGAGCCTAGGGTTCTGGACTTGGAGGTCACTCCGACCGAGAGCGTCTTTAGACTTCAGGCTGGCCCTCCGATGGCTCTCAACGGAGAGTTCATACTGTCCGTAGACGGGTTATACTACGACACTTCTGAGGGTCTTGAACCTGCTCTCTTGGAGTTATCCAATAAAGAGGAGCAGATTAAGAGAGAGACACACTGGAGTCTCAATTTCGATCCTAACTTAGGTGGTAGAGGCAACGAGCTTTCTTCGGAAAACATTAGGTATTACTTCAACAGTATCCTTGACCCTAAAAACATCGATGATTCAAAAGCTCTTCAAAAGTTTTACAGTCAAGATGATGTGCTTCTGAGTATTCAAGGACAGAAGAATAGAAAAGTTTTTGATGTATCTTCTGACATTGTAGACATGACCAATGCAGGGCAAGCTCAGGTTCTCATTGATAATATGAAACAAAACCTCATCTCTGAGGTTGCATTCTTTACGGCTAAGGAAAACAAAAGAAAGAAGCAAATTGAATTGGCTGTTAAGGTTCCCGTGTTATATGGAAAAGGCCCGATCTACACACCAGGGAACGTCCCTGTCAATGACTTCTCTTTCATGGAAGGTACAAACTTTATCTTAGACATTGAAGGGCAAAGGACCCTTGTAATTGAGCAAGACGATGTGGAGGGAGTTGTCTTACCTTTGGAGGTTAAATACACTCAAAAGATTGATAGCACTGATCCGGTGGTCGTTGAGCACCTGTTACTGGCAGGGCTTTCCAAAGGGGCTATTATTGACCATGATGCCCCCTCGTCTACAGCGCCTAGACTCCCAGTAACTCAGACTATCGTAGAGAGTGATCTTATTTCATTGTATAATGTTCTCACGGTTAAAGAAACTGAACCTAGGGGCTCTGCGGGAATAGAGTATGGCTTACACAATAGCTCTAACTTAGGGAAGGATTATAACGCCCAGATAGTAGGGGATGCTTCTTCTCTTTTAAAGAACGGGTTAGGGACTGCCTTTTTAGAAGGAGTTAGCAGTAATTCTTACATAAGGCTTCCTCCTCAAGGGCCGATTCAAGATTTAGTCTACTCTAAAAAGGGATCTACTTTTGAGTCTTGGATTCAACTCTCAGGTTTAACCACTGATTCTTTCTATAATGATTCGGGCACTAGTGGTCTTTATCGAGTTATTTTGGCTAATGAAAACACAGGTATTGCTAGTGGCGTAGATCCTCAAGACAATTTAGAGATCATGTCTCTTGATGAGGGCACTGCTTTCGTCAGAGGAATGGTCATGGGGTTTACAAGGGATTGTAGGTTTACGTCTAGCATAGCGGCTAGTAATGATAATGAGGACAACCCTGCTACTGATGCCGTATTCTTAATTGCACCAACTCAATCCTACGACTCTAGCACGGTCGGCTTTATTAATAAAGAGCCTTGTAATGCTGATAATACAAATTGGTTTGGTCTTACGATACCTGTAAGCTCGGTTACTAATGGTGTTTCATTCTCTGACTGCGGCTCAGAATTCTCTCATTTGGTTGTAACTTTCAACCCCGAAGAAGACAAAGTTAGTGTTTACCTGGATTCTAAACTGGTGGCAGCTTCTGGCTACTATGACACGTTTGGGACGGGTAAGAGACAAACCCCAAAAATTCCGTCGTTGGCTCTCTCTAGTTCCTTTACTTATAGCGGCACATTGAAAGGCCCACCTTTGGATAAGTTCTTCACCCCTTGGATAATTGGGGGAGGATACACGGACGGCCTAACCAATGGGTTTACGGGTAGTGTTTTTGGGGGTCACACAAGTGGACTTAAGGGTAAACTTGGCGGTATAAAATTATATTCTAAACCATTGTCTACTTCTGATATTTTAGAAAATTACAATGCTAATAAAAACTTTTTCAAATTTGTTAAATTGATATGACAGTTTCAGAGACCGTAAAAGTATTTGGTAAAATTCCTCCTAAGTCCCTCATTCAGACAGTTGATAATAAAGACTCTGAATTGGCAGGGATGAGGTACCCTATCCCTAAGGAGCCTGAGAGAGGTTATTTCTCTAAATCTGTTAACGCTAGCTTAGTTAATTCTGGACTTAGAGATATCATTAGGACTGTCCCTGGGGAGAGGTTTATGCTGCCTGACTATGGGTGCAATGTCAGAAACTTCTTATTTGAGCCTTTGGACGAAGGGACTTTCTTAGCAATAAAAGATGACGTAACAACTAGCATTCGTAAATACTTAAAGAAAGTTTCGATAGCCAAATTCCAAGTGTTGAGAGACGGAGAGATAGGTTTAAAGATATTCTTATACTGTGCTTATGATAATGCACAAATACCTTACTTTAGAGTTGGAGTCCGAGTATAATGGTCGTATTTTCAGGCACAGTACAGTCAGATTATTTAAAGTTCTTACCGGCAGAGTTAGAGGATAAGACTAAGCTTATAGATTTCGCGGCGGGAGACTTTAATACTTACCGCAATGCGTTAATAGAATATGTTAAGGCCACCTTCCCCTTAGACTACAACAACTTCGAGTCCTCAGACTTTGGAACCTTACTTATAGAGTTGATGGCAGCGGTTGGGCATATTCAATCTAACAAGAGCGATTACTTAGCAAATGAAAACTTCTTGCAAACTGCAAGAAGCAGAGATAGCGTAAAAAGACTTCTGGAGCTTGTGGGCGTTCGAATGAAGGGTCCTATATCCGCTGCTGCAAATGCTCAGATTCAAGTCGAAACAGCATCTACCGTCTCCTCAATGGTTATTGCCGAGGGTGCTAGAACTATCAGTATAAATTCTCCTGAGGACGGAGGATCGCTTAGTTACACGTTATACAAGCTAAACAATGATGGCACTGTTAACCTAGACAGATCTGATACTGATATTCTTGTGGACACCCACGGAACTGGTACAGTAACAGCATCATCATTGGTTCTCCAGGAGGGAGCTTTAGTGGTTGAGTCAGGGGTATTTAAGAGTGCTGACGCTGTTAAAGAGGTGCAATTAAACCAAGCCCCTTACGTAGAGAAGAGTGCTCAGGTCTTTATCACGGGCTCCACTAACACTCAAGGGATTTATACAGAAGAAGACAATATTTATTTTGCATCGGGTGGGACTGACAAGATTTACCAAGTAACTACTGATGAAAACTTTAGAGCTTCAATCCTCTTTGGAGACAACACTGTGGGTCAAGCTCCCGCAGTAGGTGATAGATATACCATAACCTACCGAGTTGGGGGTGGTACAAGAGGCAACATTGCTAATAGCTTCATAAATACCTCTGTTGATGTTACTTTAAATAAATCAAATAGCACTGATACGGAAGCCGCGCAGGGGACTCTCGAAAACACCAGCATAGGTACTGGGGGTAGGAACGCTGAGTCAATTGACAGTGCGAAAAGATATGCTCCTTTATACTTCCGAAGCCAAGATAGGTTGGTGACTCTGGAGGATTACAAAGGACATGCTAACAGGTTTGCTTCTAACTATGGATCTACAGGTAAGGCAGCGGCCACTGTACGGAGAGCATATTCGTCTGCCAACATAATAGATTTATTTGTTCTTGAAAAAGCTTCTGATACTCAACTCAGAAGAGCGACTCAAGAATACAAAAAACAACTTCTTGAGTCCATGGAAAGCAAGAAGATGCTTACCGACGAGATTGTTGTGGTTGATGGTCTTATTAGGACGTTAGATATATTCCTCATCCTAACACTTGATTCAACCTATAAGCTGGGTCAGAACCAGATAATTCAATCAGCTAGAGACCTAACTCAGCAATACTTTGATGTAGATAATTCAGACTTTGGCGAACCCTTTATACCTCAAGATTTAATTAGGTATATCCTCGATAATGAAACCAACATTCGTTACGCCACAATAGACAATGTTGACTCCCCAATAGCTGTTGGGCATAATGAGATTATTCAAATGAATAATCTGAACATAACTGTAAACTTTGTGTAATGTCTGGAAAGAGCTACTTACTAAATAAAAATTTCCACAAGCACAATTACTTTGATGCTTTTAAGTATATTGTTCCTGAATACGTTTATGAGGATGACCGTAAGCATTCTCCTAAATCTGATGATTTAGCTGATGTAATCATTAATTCTAATATATCTTTAGCAAATGATATTAATAATGTAATTAGTATTAGTGCTATCCCTGGCTCTACTTCTGAGAATCTAAATAATATTTCTGGTATAGCTCCCTACTTCGTTAAACAGAATAAGCTTACCGACATCACGACTCAGGATTTTGAGGATAATATCCTCTACCCGACAAACAGAGACCTTAAAAAGTTTACCACCGTTGAAGACTTCAGCGGTTATGTTGTAAGCACTTTATTGCCTTCCATAACTTTAAATAACCCTGCTGGGTTTAGCTCCACGGACACTTCAAACAGTCATAACTATCTTGTAACAAATCTTTCCTGGTTGTATTTTTTAAATACATCTGGGGCAAACTTTGATCCTTCTAGTTATGTCGCTGACTTGATGGTCAATAAACTGTTTAAGGGTCAAAGAGTAACAACTGCGGACGGAATTAAAGGCTTAATGGAGTTTGTGTGGAAGAATGAGCTAACCACCCGATATCCTTCAAGTTACTTCGCTAGTGGAACCAGGGCTGATTTGAGTGGAGTTCAACAGTTAGATAAGTTGAAGACTTGGGTAGACATAATTTACTCTCCTTTATTTGCTGATAATTCAGACTTTAGAGTTAGGGATAAATTTGAAACTTTCATTGATTCTAATATTCAGACTTCTCGTAAAGTTGAAGACGGGCCTTTTGTTAGATTTCTAAGGGCCTTATCTTTCCTGGCTTATGATATAGATAACCTTTCTGAAAAGCTTACAACGCTTTATGATCTTGAAGACTGCCCTGATGAGTTCTTACCCCTTCTGGCCAAGCTAGTCGGGTGGGACCTATTTGGAGCAGATCCAGACAGATGGAGGCTTCAGCTTCGAAACGCTACCGATATCTACAAAGCGGTAGGCACCAAGAAAGCTATTCAATTTTCTCTGAATACAGTTTTCCCTAAGGACCAATTTCCAATTCAAGCAAGTTTAGTGGAGTTGTGGGAGTCTTACGTCCCTTACTTAATCTACTACTCCTTAGCAACAGAGTCTAGGTATTTCGAAGATTTCACCACTTGGACTCCTGATAAGGCTATTGCGATGGGTGTCTCAGGTTACACAACCTCTGGCATGGATTATAATCTAAGAAGAGCCACTGATCGAATCATTAATGAGGTATATGAAGAATTCCCGGATAGTTTCAATATCCCTAATCAGGAAAATAAATTCTATTACCGAGGTCAGCTAAATGATATCCCTCCCTTTGAGGAGTATCCTTATTATGTAAATGTTGAACTTAACAAAGATATGATCGATTTTATTTCTGATCGATTAGTTTGCTTTGGGGTTCGTAATGACTTTGCTATTCAAGTAAGTTCTTACCTTACTGAATACGGGTTGGATTCAAATGACGAGCCTCGTGACGGCTCCTGGTTACTATTTACTTCTGGATACAACGATCCGCCAAACTTTTCTAGAATGGTGGAGCTTTCGAATAACAAGAAACTTGAGTACCTATCTTTGTGGTCAGGTAAATCTTCCCACTTCAAGTTAGCGGTAAATGCAAGTTCTTATGACTTTACTAAGAAGGGTTTAATTACCGTAGATACTGGAGATGCAGTTGCTGTAGCATCTGACATGATCAGAAAGTTTGCCCCTGCTCACTCTATCCCGCTGATCTCGCTTGAAGTATCAGGTGATTATGATCCTCTCCAGCTTTCGGAAGAGCACCTTCCTCTTGTAATGTTTAATCTTGCAGAGAGGGACGCTGGGGCTAATGGTAACTACTGGCTATCAGGGCTTACGTTTAATACCTACATGCGTGGTTTGAGGTCGGAAGGTCGAGTTCTTAAGAAAGGGGACACCCAATCTTCCGTATCTCCTGCCTTACTTTACGACGCAACTAAGGTTGGAAATCTTGAGAGAAGGTCGGCTAGGCGAAGAAGTTTCAAAAATGTAATGCCTCACCACGGGTACTATGACAGGACCGGATTTAACATGCCCACCACTTTTGAGATGGACCTAAGTGCCGTAAGTGGTTTACCCTTAGGGTTAATTCCATCAAAGGGTACTTTCGTACCTGTTAGTAGCCATATAAATCTACCTGCTGTATGGAAACAGTGTGAGGATTTAACTTCTAAAAACTCTTACAACGATTATTCCGTGAGTAATACCATGGCTGCTAGGGGTCACACATTCTACGCATCTAGTGTTTGGAATGATAGAGGTAAGCTGGCTGATATTTATGCTACCATGCATGATATTGCTGAGAGAGAAAAAGTTGCAAGGTTCCTCGCAGAATCTGGCCCTCCTGCTATTGAAAATGAAATAGCAATTTTACTAGAGTCGGGAAACCTTGATCAATACGGTCAGGAGTCCTTGGAAGCTTTACTAGATCAGTTAACGCTTTACCCAAGCTCATTCTGGACGAATCAAGTAATCGAGCTTAGTAATTCAAATTCTGAAAAATACAAATTCCCAGCTAGTGTTAACGATTACTACAACTTTGAGTTTGGTCGTGATTTACATAGGCTTTACAGAATTTACACTGAGGAGTTTAAACAGCACAGATTGAGTCCAATTGAGCTTACATTGGATGGTCCAAACATCTTATCTCATACCCTTGGTCCCCTTCTTTACAATCACGACTTTGATCTTCTTTTCAATGATTCAGATATTAGCGGCATTGTAACTAGTTCCTTATCCGATGTTAAAGAGTTAAAGTCTGGGGCACAGCCATTCACGACAGCCAGTTCTTATGCTGCCTCCACATTAACTGATATGTATGTTGAAGTACCCGAACTTGTATTTTCTTCGTTGGTGAAGGGTGTAGAGTTTATTCATACAAGTGGGTTTGCTGATTCGGACGAAAGTAGTTTCTCAGTATTCCGAGTCGATAGTAATGTTTTAAGTCCTGGGGATGACCCCTACATGTTCGATCGGACCTTTATACTAACAAAAGCTTCTCGATTTGCAACTCCTAGAGTCCGTATGGATATCTCAAAGTGGAATGCGGGTAGTGATTATCCTTTTGAGTATAACTTCTTATTACCCGATCATGATTATCAGCTAGATTTAATGGCTCTAGTTGGTGATGATACAGGGCTTAATTTGGGTGGGAGAGATATAGGTGTTTGGATTCACACCAAACCAGAACAAGGCAAGATGTGGTCTTACACCCCTGACGGGGATTGGTACCAACACTCAGCCATCCCAACCAGACAGAACATGCTCAATGAGTATGCTCATAGATTTACATACCCCACAAGAACTAAACCCGTAGTGCCTCAAGGCCGTAACGATTTTAAGTGTCTGGATGTTGTGGCTCAGGAAATAAAGTCTCCGGTTACAAAGTACAGACAGGAAGACTTTATGGATTGTAGGGTCAGGTTCAATACTAGAAATAGAAAATTGTTAGAGCCTGTGGAGTACAAGCAAACTGTTGGAGATCTTCATAGAAAGTCTCAGCAGTATGTTGTTGAAATATTTATGGTTCCTGGTCTTGAAGACACTGATAGGTTCCTAGCTTTTGATAAAGTTGAAGTAAAAGATCTAACACTAGAAAAGCTTTCTCAGAGGCATGTTACTGGCCCAGTACAAGACCCTCTTCAGGGACTCGACTTGCCTACCCAGCAGGGGGTTGAGACTAGACTACCTTTAACTAAGGAGAACTTGATGATTATATTTAAGTTCTTTAACAAATTATCAGGCAAGGGTCAGACCACCAGCTTGGCTTCAAGAGACAAGAGTAAAACTGAGGCTATAATGGGTAGTGAGGGTGGTTCTAGACTTACTTACCGTTACCTAGTTGACATGTTCGCTAGAACTAACTACGGAGGGGTGACCCCAACGTTAGAAACACTTATCATAGACGCATAATGTTTGTAGAAGGCTTTGGAGAGATTTTAGTTGACATTTTAACAGTCAATCCTGAATTGAGTGGAGTATCGTCTGCTAGTTCAGTATTGGATACCTCTAACTATACTTTTCATGCGGTGACTTTTGGGAAAGATGCTGAAGGGTTCAATTTCCATGGCCACTCGGTCAGCACTACTCAGTATGTCAACGATCGCCCTGAAGACGGAATAGTTTCTGGTTATAATTTGGACAGGCTCGCCTTAGTTAACTATGCCTCCGCAGCCCCTTTTGTTAGTTCATATTCCCCTAGTTCGGCTCATTTACACTTCTCAAGCACCTACAATTCGGTGCCTATTTACCCCGCTCCTAATCATACTAGACTAGAATTAGCTTCGACAGAGACCACGAATGCTTCTTCTTTTTCTGCGACACCTCCCAATCTGGGGCACTACCCGAACGCTTGGGTAGATAGCACTCTAAGCAATGCGTGGACCATCATAGGTGGTTTCGCGCCGCCCTCAGGGGCTGGTAAACTGTATTACATTACAGACTCAAATGGGGCTTACCTAGCTAGTGGTGTTTTAAATGGGATGTATAACCACTTAGGGCTTGCTGATAAAAATGGTTATGTGAATGTTAATCAGACCAGTGCTTTAGCTAAGACAGATGTAAGGGCAAACCTAATTAACGGACCAGTAATTTTTAGCTCACTCGCAGACAGTATTCACCCCGCCTCAGCCACCGTGGGTCTAGCCATTGTCCCTCAACGTGGGGATGCGGTTGCCCTCGCGGCATATGGGGGAGTTACCCATTTTGGCGTTTACTGCCTAGATTTGAATGCCATGATAGCCTCTGGAATAAGTCCTCCATATTCTTGGGACGCCCTAAATAATAACAGAATATATAAACTAGTCTCTAAGGTTACTTTTTGGGATAACGTTTTAATTCATCAAGACGTCGTCGGCGTGGCTGGTTTGGAGGCTGGTTACAACGAAGGGTTGCTTGCAAACAGAGGCCCCTCTTACTATTTAAAATTTAACTTTAAGTAACATGCATAATTCATTTGTAGATCAAATTAATATGAAGGGCCACCTTACAATTCATAAGGTTGTAGAAGGGAATGAAGAATTAGTTTTCGATGAGGCTAATGTCATCACCTCAGGCTTTGGATGGTCTCTGAGTCAACTCTATGGCCTTGCTGGGAGCACTAAGATTACAGACTATCAAATAGACCGATTCCAGCTAGGTGTAAGTGGGTTTGCGGGCAATCAAGTTAGTTCCACCTATGAACTGTCTGGACCCCTTTCTCAAATCAGTCATTACACTGGGGCGGGGGATAGTAATTTAAATGTTTTCCAATCAAAGCTTTACAAAGGGGACCTTGGAACAGCCCCGAACGCCATCTTCGCTAGTATCCCTTTCGCTAAAGTAACCAAGATTGATGATAGGTCAGTTAGATTTACAATTTTCATCGATGAGGATTCCTGCAATAATTTGGAAGGTGCGTCTTCCGAAGAGGTGTCTTTGAGTGAGATTGCTCTTTTCGTTAAAAACCCTACGGGAAATACAGTAAGTGATATTTCCTCCATGGCTGCCTACAGGTATTTCAGTAGTATTAGAAAAACGTCAGACTTTGGTTTGGTGTTTAGATGGACAATAACTTTCGGATAATATGTTAAACCCAAGTGATGTTTATGTTTCTGGTGGTTCTAGCGACTTATTGGTTTGCTGGACGGATAAAGTCACTAAATACGACGCTAGCTCATTCTACAATTGGGAGCAGGATAACCTTCCTCTTCATGATTTAGACGAAAGAACTCACCTTCTGTGGGAGAGGGTTGGACACCCTACATCCTCAATAACTGGTATGTCCTTCATCGTCTCAGCAGGAGCCGCCGAAGGCTGTAGTCCTTTTTACTTTGCGACACTTAGCTCCTGCATGGCGGCACTTCCTGATGTAATTAACTACCCCATTCTGGTGGAGGTATTAAGTTTTGGAGATTTGGGAAGCTTAGAGATCCCCTCTAAAACTTTTGGGCCAAGAGGCGCTCTTGAAATTATTAACAGAAACTCCTCATTTGCCCCTGCTATTGGATTAAGTGGAGGTCCGATGTCGGTTGTGAACTACCGATCTGACTACGACCCCTATTCGATTGCATCATCAGTTGTGCCTGCTGGGCTTCTTCAGGAGGAGATTTTTACGGATGGAGTTAGTGGTCCTACCTTAGCCTTTGATATGTGGAGGGCAAGGAGTTTCACCAGTGATATCTACACAGCCTCAACAACGTCAAAGTATGACGATCCAAGATTCAATCAGTACCCAAGCTATGTCTTTACTCGTAGAGTCTATGCCGATGGTGATAATCGAATGACGGCTGGTCTTAGGAGTGCTAAGAATCCTTGGAACACAGCGGCTTCTGACTTTAAAGATGCTAGTGGGTTTGAGTTTGACGCTTATGATGCTCCCGCAGCTACAAGATCGACAAACGAATCCTCAATGGATACCTATGATGTTAGTACTTTAAATCCTCTAAATAACACTGAGCTTAATTGGGGCGATAGTACTTCAGCTAATAATACCATAAGCTATGGCGCGGCAGCGTTTGCCTATTTTAACAACCTTTCTAATATAAAAGTCCATAACTGCAATGGGCCTATTTACATTAGAAACTTCAACGTGGACTGCCAGCACGTTTTTGACAGGGGAATTGAAGTTCTGAACTCTAATGTCTTCTTAGAGAGATGCTCAGTATCCAGAGCAAACAAAGCTGGTCTATACTCTGACAATTCCAATGTTACTCTTTTAAGGGGGTTTGTTGGGTATCGAAACTATGAGCTTGTCGGATCTACCAGAACGGGCGTCCCCTTCAGAGAAAAGATTGTAAGTCCCAAGCCTCAAGATTCTTACGGGGCGGGTATTTATGCAATCAACTCGACAGTTAATGTAAGCTCAACCTATGCAAGGGATGTTGCTAAGTCTGTGCAGGCTTCATCGGATGCTCCAAGAGTTTACCCTGATTACTCGAACGATATTCCAATCCCGACCATGGAAGAACTTTACTGTCTTTCAAGGAATGATATCGGTATTCATGCTGTAAACTCTCAGATCATTGGGGGTAGGACGGAGCTTAATGGTAGTGGCGTTAATAAGTGGACAGATGCTAATCAGATATTCTCAGAGCTAAATACTGAGTCTGGTGTCAAACTTGAAAATAGTAAACTTGAACACAGCGGCAGAGTCTGTCTTTATGGTAACTATAAGGGGTTAGATTCTAATACTTCTGAGATAATTACTGACGTTTTGAAGTGTAAGGGTAACCAAGCAGAGGCTCTTCTTCTAGAGAACTCACGCTTCGTATATGGGAAAGACCTCTACCAACACTACACTTACGCTAATCAATTTGGTGGAAGTGGTAAAGCAAAAGACTCTAGGTTTGATCAAGTAGGTTTAATTGCTAATGGTACGCACCTGAAAGCGATTAATTCTACAGTCGCAGCTATGAGTACAAGTTCTGTGCCTTTATTATTTAACCAGTTCTTCACATCAGGTGCGTTTAGTAGAGATAACTCTATGTCAGGTGCTAATTCCTTACTAAACGGCTTAGTGCCTTCTGTAATAGGCACTAGAAATTCTGATCTGGAGTTGGTTCACTTTGTAGGCAATAGAAGAGGTGATCACTCAAACGATGCAGGCTACGATCGACCTGTGTATGGTAGTATTATTAAGGTTGATAAAAACTCATCTGTGGTCGCAAGAGGGTCTTCTAAGTATGCTAATGTTTTAGTTGGGGCTGACGGTAGGGAAAAGCATATTCGTCACGCTGGGGTCTTCTGCAATGAGAACTCTACCGCGTCGTTCCAGGGTCCAACGGTCATTGCATCTTTAGGCGTTGATGTCCTCGCGGATAATAACTCTAAGATGGAGTTCACTCCTCATAGGAATGAAGATGGATCGCTTCTCGTTAGTTCCTACCTTTTGGATGATCCTTATAACCACACTACGGTTGAGCTTCACTCGACCAGAGCTTGCTTAGTTGCGAAAGGTAACTCTGAAATAGTGATGCAAGACTTAGGAGATTATCAAGAGTTCTTTGGCAGGAAGGATGAGTCTAGAGGGATCGTACATGGTCAGGCTATTCCTGTTGATAAGTTTGATTACCTTAACAATATCGATGAGTCTGTAAATGATGGTATTTACAGGAATAGTGTAAGTGCTGGTTACATTCAATTCTACCCCAATGCTTACATTGATTCGGCCATCACTGATCATGGTAGAGATTTAAACTCTAGCTACGATGGTGGTGCATATAGTGATCTCTTTGAAAAGGCAGCATTTGACAAGTATGGCACTGAAGTTATTAGTGGCGTTTTCAACTCTTACGTCACAACACTTACAGCGCCTACGTATGATCCGATTGACAAGGTCTCAACAGGCGGCATGTGTGTTAGAGCCTTGGAGGGTAGTAAGGTCAATGTCACTAACGTCCACTTCCCTTGTGGATGGCATAATACTTCAGGGCAAGTATACGATCTGAGTGGAAACATTCCTAACTGTACGAGACTTAGAATATGGAATATTGCCGATGACTCTGTGGTTAATGCAAGCTACGTATCCGTCAGCGGTCTACACCCTGCGGACTCGGGGTATCATGGACCCTCAGGGTCTTGGGATATTCGAGCAAACGAGACAGGCCCTGCGCCTAGCTCAACTCCCGACACCAGTTCAATTGCGATCTTAGATCTTTATGGGAAGAGTAATGACTTAGTCGAGTCTCAGATTCCTGGTGGCGCTGAGTTTGAAAACAAGGGCTCGTTTAGGTTGTTCTTCTCGATTGACCCCGCCGCCAACTGGCTGGTCGCTTCTTCGCTTGATTCCAGTGGTTACCCTGCTCAGATATTCTCTCAAGGTTATCAGTTCTCGGGCAATGCCCTTGCAAATAACACGGCCCAATTTAACGCAAGCTCTGAATTCTTCTCTCTCTTGAAGTTTAGAGATCAGAACAACCTCTCAGGCTCGTATGATCCTTCGGGCTATTATTATGCATCAGAAATGGTTTATAACCCGCAAACTATAAAAGCATCTTTGGATGAATCAGCTTCTAACCTTTTTGCAAACGCGAAACATAACAGCGTAGGTAAATCGAAGTTAGCCAAGGTGGTAAGTATATACTACCCGTACGTAGAGTATCCGGTGGGCGGAGACTCTTACGCTGAGGCATCGGTAAAAACTGCGAGAGGTATAGCTTCTGTTAATAACTTTGATCTGGAGAAAAGTAACTAATGGTTAATGAGATAACATATTACGATTCTAACTACAACTACATCAATCCTGTAAGGCATTTTAAAGCCAATGATCCTTACTACTATGAAGTTGATAATATTCCTATTAAGCAGTTAGAGGAGAGTAAGAACTTTTTGAAGGATCAGGTAGATGGTATCCTGAGGGATAGAGCTAATTTTAAGATTTCTGTTAGTAGAAATGAAATCAATGAGCTACAGCCTTTCGCTACAGGATCAGACAGAAAAGTTAGAGTTAAACCGGGTCGCTATACCGCGAGAGTCAATGATGCTTACAGTATCACTCCCCTACAGTTTATAACACAAGTTGCAGGGTTTACAAATACAACTGAGGATAATACTACATCACCAGTTAGAACTTATCAAGTTCAGAAACGAGCAGGCACTGACGTTGCCGCAGCCCTAGATATTTTTCAATCAGGTTTAACGGGCGCTGCGTTAAACATGAACGGTTTAGCAGAGCGATCCTTTACTTTCCCAATTTATAATGAAGAAGCCGCTATTAACAATACAGGAGGTGCAGAGTTTTTAAATGCTACCTCGATAGCGGAATATCTCTCGGAAAGGAATGTTGTGCCCGCAACGGGGCCTTTTAAAGGTGGAGAACAAGGTGCTCCGACTCTCCCTAATATCATAGGTGATCTTTTTGCGGGAGGATTCTTGACCGATGAATCGATGCAGGCAATTCGAAACGTTTATCAAGCTGGTACCAACCCAGACGCATCTCAGCAGGGGAGACTTGAAAGTTCTTTTATCAAGAGATGGAGAGGGGCAATCAGAACCGCTGTTGTGGATGTTTCGGGTGAGCTTTCGGTAACGGTCCCAGACTTCGTTGAAGATGATTTCTTTTACATGGATTCTGACGGGACTAAGCAGCAGTTAGCAGCCACCCAGAGAATTGATTTGGTCTTTATCTACTCTAAAGCAGTTGATCAAGATGAAACCACCTTAGCTCAGAGAGATGCAGGAGGCACTAATAGAGTTATTAGGAAGCCAGCTTTAGGTATTCTGAAGGGGGCTGGTATGGGAATCAGCAGGATGAGCCCAGATCCTAACAGATATCCAGAAGGCTACGATAGCACCACGGAACTAACTAGTCTAGATGGCACTCCTATTATGCTTGCACACCCTGGGGATGAGGGAAGCACTAGTAACGGCTTTGAAACATCTACCACTGGTGTGATTAGGGGATCCTTCCCCGCGCCGGATGACCTCTTAAACTTAGCTCCTGTTCTGTCTGAGAACTTAGAATCTAATTCTATTGCGCTTATTGGGCAGTCGATTCTTCCTGTAGCTTACATTAGAGTCACGAACTCAGGTGGTATTGCAGATATTGTTGAAGAAAATGATATTATCGACATCCGTCCATTCTTTAGAACCACGGAGTTAGCTTACAATGAGAGGGCGGGTATCGCTGCTGCGACTCCTCAGATCTCCATAGCTAACCCTGTTGTGAGTGAAGCTTCCTTAGATAAAACACGCAGAGAGGTCTTTGGTACGCTTAACGATAGAATTAACAATCTTCAAATCCCACCAGAGGCCCCTTCCAGAATCGTTGGTATGGGCACCGTTTGTGGAGGTATGCGTTACGGTCCTGAGGGAGCTTTATTCAGACAAGCCGCACCCAACATATTAGGCAGGAGCTTGGCTAATGTGGAATGGTCAGAACTAGCCGACGCAGCAGAAGAATTTTTTAACTATATCCCAGGGAGTATTACCTTTGATACCGCCTGGGATCCGGCTCCCTGGGCTTTAAATAAATCTCCTGATCCTGGTCGTCGTGGCGCTGATGCCATTCACGTTTGTTGGCCAATGATTGCGGAGTCTACTAACCCTCATAAGTATGACACCCCTCCTTTCAGATACTCAGTGGGTATGGGGTCTAATAATACTATAGCTAAGGTTGCAAATCATCGTAGTGGTGATAACTTTGCTGGCATGGCCTCCTTTGGTGCTAAGAGACCTCACTATGATGAAATTGCAGGGCTCCCTAACGTAGTTAATGTACACCTTGGTCAGAATGTAGTCATTCACTATTGTAGAAAAATTATTAAAATAAACAGAGATAATGTCCCGTGGATGTCTGACTACACTGTCAATGCTCAACTCATAAACTGTATTCCTCTTTCTGCTAGAGGCAACAGTGGCAGTAAGAGACAGGGTCACGCCGCTGGCGCTTCTAACATTTGGATTAACAAACTTAGAGATTACTTTGTTATTAATGTGGCATGGGTTGCTAATGACTTCAACAGAATCCACCAGGGGCAAAATTACAACAGAATAGACGGTAGGGGTATTCCATGGGCAAACCGTAATGACTTAGAGGAGTTGGCAGCTTTCGCGCTTCCTGAAATCCCAATTACAGACCCAGGAAATTTCCAGCAATACCCTGTCCAGTCTCGCCAGATGCCCGGTGTGATAAGTAATCAAGGGGGTAGAATTCTAAGTCAAGTCAATAAGAACTTAGCTGCTGGCTCCGGTCTCAGTAATAAGAATACCAATATCAATTACTTTACAGACGTTACTCCTGTCTTGTATCCAACTGTTCAGTATGAGATTGTTGGACACAGCAACTTAATGATTCAAAAAAGTCCTAAGGGTAATTCGTTGGTTTATGGAAGGACACCTACAATAGAGCTTATCTAATGACGGACTTTACGAGCTTATTCGAAAACTGTGGTAAGTTCTATCTGCCTGGGCGGCAACCGCTTGGAAATCCTCTAGATCCTATAACTCCGCCCTCTTATGAACCAGTCCCTGCTGATGTTCAAAATGAGCCTCCTCTAAAGCCTTCAGATCCACCCGTGGGGGAACCCCTTTACAGGTGTGAGGATGTCGAAGTCATTAGATGTGATCCTCCTTTTCAAAATCTTATAAAAAGAATCAGGAGACAGTGTGTCCCCTGCTTAGATGGTGTCGGGAATCATGTTACGTCAGTGTCTCCCTCTCCGAATGGGTTTGCGGACTGCTCCTACAAGTCTCCTACATGTGACGACGAGGGAGCACCTCCTTGTGAGGACTTTGTAGATCAATGCCCCAATGTCCCTTAAAAGTATAAGTGTGAAGAACAATTCGTCAGATGTGAACCTGGAACATTTTCTAATCACCCTGATGGCAATCAGATACAGCAAACACTACGTAGATGTATCCCGTGTGCTATAGGGATACCAGATGTTGATTGCATTTATGAATCTCCTGCCTGTGATGATGTGCCGGATCTTCCATGTGATAATGGCCCAATCTACCTATGTGTAGGTGAAAGTGGTAGTACCAGTCTACCTCCAGATTCTCGCCCAAAGGATGCTTTTAAGTGTGTTACTACAAAAGAAGTTTGCCCTCAAGGGACTGACCGTGCTGGTCAACTTATACGAATCAAACAAAAAGTCTGTACACCGTGCCATCGAGGAAGCCCTATTCCTCCCCCAAGAACAGTCCCCGGAAAGCCCACTGGTGTCGTAAACCCTTTCGGTTCTGCTGATTTAGTTATTACAGAAGGAGGTTGTATTTCCCCCACCAAGGCAGCTTGCAGCATAAACTGTCAAACTCCAGGGCAAACAGGTGGTCCACCTGTAACTGTTGAAGCGTTTTGTAATGATTTACCCTCTATCGCTAGTGTAGAGCCTACAGGTGGAGGCTCTGACCCAACTCTAGGGACGACAACTAATCAAGGGAACACAGTTGGAGGCTTCGACCCAACTCTGGGGGCGACAAACAGTAATGAAGTGCCTCCAAACCCTGGTGAGTATTTAACTGGTTTACAGACTGCTTTACGTTTTACGTCTAACCCTATAGAGGTAGAAGCTTTACAGGCTGAAATTGAAAGGGTAGAGACTTTGACTGGATTATTTGTAAGCCCAGGTGGCATTGTCACACAGGGAAGCGTGACGGTCCCTAGTCCGCTGGCTTCAGTAAACGTGCCAGCTTCGGAGCTTCTAGCCTTACAAGAGAAGAACGCACAGAGGGTACCTACTAACGAGGCTTTAGAACAAGAGGACTCCTCCCAATTACTAAATTTAATTTCTGCTGAAACGTTCTATGATCCAGAGCTTAACTTCTTTAAGTTAGAACCAAAACAAATTGAGATGGTTCCTAACAATCAGTATCCTTTAATATTTAGAGATGAAATTGATAAATCTATTCTTGAAGCAATAAACTTAACTGACTCTAGTGCAGTGTGGAATGAAGGAAACTTCTTAAATGTTACCAATGAAAAAATTGAGAAGAGCTTAAATCTAGACCTGTTAACGTCATTTAAGATTCTTAGATATCCTGGAGGTGAGGTCGTAGGTCTTGAGAAGTTATTGAGTATGGTTAAGAAACACATCACCACGGGCACACTGAATAAACTAGATCCATTATTTTATATCTCAACGGGCAAAGCACAACTACAACAAGGGTTCACGTTATTAGACGATGCGAAGAGTTCTGATTATGCTGCAAGATACTCAATGCGTTATATTCAAGAAAATGGAGAGTCTCTACTTCCGAACAAAGATAGTGACTTTAAGAATTTTCAAGTCAATCGAGGGAGAGTCTTAAATGAAGATTTACAGATGGAAATCCCGGTGGACACACTTCTTTCCTCAACCCAGGCTTTAAAAGTTCCTAATGAGGGCATTCCATTAGACGCAATCATTTCTACGGACACAACCACGCCGAAGAGCGTTGGGTCTTCAGACTTGTTAAATATCGGTGACGGAGGCGGTTACTATTTCCATGTTTCTTCAGATTCAGGTCCAATAGCGTTAAAGCCAGACAGCTTGCTGGAATCATCCTACTACTTACCAGACTTTAAGAAATCTAAAGTCTTGTCCCTAAATGGTAAGACTTTCACTACAACTATTAAGGCGACTTCGGTAATTAATAAACATGAGTTTGTAGCAAATGATACGGGAGCTAGTAGCTTTGAGCCCATGTACTTTGGGATTAATTTAGAGTCGGTCTCTAGCTCTTATAAGGACAATCCCTTAATAGAGAACTACACAGCTAACTATTCCAGAATTACAGATTCAGATCAGATTGCAAGGCACGTTAATAATAACGCTCAATCGCTTTCGGAATTTAGAATAGGCTACAGTGATCCATTATACAGATACATTCTAGATACTGGATCATTTACTTTGGAGCAAGAGGACTTCACAGTGTATGGCTTCAAGAGCGGGACTTCCTCGACTACATTTAATTTCCCTAAAAACATTCCGTTTGCTGTAGTCATTGTCCCTGTAGCTGGCTCTAAGTTTAACCCTTTGAATGGTGAGTCAACCCTCACAAGCTATACCGGCTCTTCAATGGATAGGTCTTTAAGCTTTAAGCCTAGCGTGTCGGACTTTATTGACGGGCGCTTGCCTGGAAATCTAGAGACCTACAACCTTTACAATGAGGACGGGACTCAGAGAATTGGGCTGGTGGAGACTCCAAGCGTTCAATCAATTGGGTACAAATATGACCCAACGGCCTACTACAATACTTTTTATGATGGTAGTGGGTATGTCTCTGGGATTGATGTGGTCTCATCATTTGGTATTTCGTACCTTATGAGGGAAGTTCTAGATTATATCTCAGATACGACTGATGTTGAAAAGATTACTTGGTTTGATATCTTTAGAAGACTGCCATTTAACAAGTTCTCAGAACTGTTCTATACCTCTCCTTTTGGGATTTTCGACGATATCAAGAACGGATTCCGAAAAGGTCTAAAGGTAGATTTCGTACTAAAAGGCTTAGGGAGTCAGGAATCCATACTCTTGCCTGAAGATACCAAGACCATAATTAAGGTGGCAGACCGAGAAAAGATATCTGAAAGGGTTCTGTTTGAGCCCGGTGATAATTTTTAATATTTTAAAAAATTAGATATTAACTAAATACATATACACAGAGGAATTATATCATGCGCTACATTAACGTTGATGATCAGTATGTTAGTCAGATTTTAGAGGCTAACCAGAAATTACAAAACACTCAGGGTCTGAATGAGTCTGCTGAGGTCGTGGTTGAAGAGCAGCACGAAGAAGAAGTTCATGCTTGCCCGCTTTGCGAGTCGGAGTTAGATCAGCCGATCTCGGAAGAGGCTATGCAAGAGTGCGTCGATTACATCACTGCCGTCCTTAACGAAGCCCAACAACTCTCGGAAGAGCTTGAAGATGAAGGCTACGGGGAAGAGCTTTACGAAGCCGATAGTGATGACGACGAGAGCGACGAGGACGCCGACGCCGACGCCGAAAGCGACGACGACAACGAAGACGAAGAAGAAGAGAACTGAGGTTAAAAGATGGGTGCTAGCACTAAAGATCTTTTAGCCTTGTCAGAATCTATTCTCACCCAGACAGAACCTGTTAAAAAGGTTGTGCCTATCGGTGCGGACCCCATTGTTGATGACGGTCTTAAAAACGTTGTAGTTCCTGATGCCTTTGTTGAAAACGTCGTAAACTTTGCCGGTCGCCTTAATGAGGCTGATGCTGCTCCTTATGAGGAGAAGCCCGTTCAATACTTAAATGAGGCTAAGGTCGCTGAAGAGAGACTTGTCTCCATCGTTGAAAGACTTAAATCACTGATTGCTGAGGCCCGTGAAGTTCTTGAAGAGGCTACTTTTTCAGGAATGGTTGGTGGCCCCGGTGTTGAAAAGAAAATGGCGATGGTAAGAAAGCCTAGCAAAAAAGGTAAGAAGAAAGGATGAACATAATAAAAGTTCTACAGGAAATGGGCCGTGGGTCCTCCGAAGGAAGAGGTAAGATGCTGAAGGGGCAAGGTTCAAAAAGAATTGCCTCTAAGGCAAGGGTGCGAGTTTATGACTCCATCACTAATGCCTTGAAGAACGGTTATGTTGGTCAGATCTTCTCCACAAAGGATGCTAACAGATTGTATGTTATCACAAAGCAAAAATGGGGCAAGGATAACGAACAAATAGTTTCTGGTAGAAGTGCGAAGGGGTTCTCCTCCAGCGCACCTTTTTCTGATGTAAAAAAGTATGCTGTCAGGACGATGCTCCGTCATGGTAAGCAGAAAAATAAAAAGTTCAAGAGCAGGAAATACTGGTCTCGCAAACAATCCTAAGGAATCCTATGTTACTCGTAGAATACACCGTTTTAGATAACCTTCAAGTTATTAATGAATCCACTACTCAAGGCAACAGGCTGAAGCTTAGAGGCCGCTTCCAGAAGTGTGATGAGCAGAATAACAATGGAAGAATCTACCCTCGTAAAATCCTTGAATCGCAAGTTCAAAAGATTCAGGAGAAAATCAATGACCGCTCTCTGGTTGGCGCTCTGGACCACCCAGCTAATGATGCCATCCACCTTTCCCAGGCTTCTCACTTAATCACAGGTCTCTCCGTTGATAAGAGCGGTGATGTTATTGGGGAGTGCGAAATTCTCTCTACCCCTAACGGAAAGATTGTTGAAGCTCTTATTAACGATGGTGTGAAAATCGGTATCTCCAGCCGTGGTGTTGGTAGCGTGTCCGAAGGTCGTGAAGGTAAGATCGTCAATGAGGACTTCAAGTTGATCACTTTTGATTTGGTATCTGATCCCTCGACGAAAGGTGCTTTCCCTGAGCTTACTGAGTCTATTCGTGAGAACAGCCAGCGTGCTCAAGAGATTATTTCTAAGCACAAGAAAGATAGAGTTCTGATGACCATGCTCGAATCCAAAGTCTCTGAAAAGTTGGATGAGGCAACAAGGCTAAGAAAGATGAGCAAGGGAACACCTGATGAGCAGAAAAGGGCTAGGCAAGAGGGCGCAGAGATGGCTCGTCGAGTAGCGGGGCACCACAAGCTTAATCGTAAGCTTAAGAAGGGAAAAAAGACTACCGACACACGCTTTGCCCAGCAAGTTACACCCAAAAAAGGATCAGGACAAGTCGGCAAAAGATATTTTAAAAATCAAGATATAGAAAGGCAGGAGCGCGAACTCAAGAGAGATGATAATTCAATCGACATCAGAGCGCATCTTGTAGAAAGCTTCAAAAAGGTTTGCTGGGGTAATCGCTACAACGAAGGTGTTGGTGATGATGAGATAGGTAGACAGATCATAGCAAGGGGAAAAGCACCAGAAGATATATACACTTCACCGAGAAGGCGTAAGGCAATGGACAAGGCCTTCAAGCACCCCAGGACCCAGGGCAAACGTTCAAAGCTGGCAAGAGTTAGTGGCACTACCTCCACCGCTGACAGAAAGGTTGTAGCTCGTCAAAAACGCGCCGCTGATGCGAAAGCTGCTAAGGAGGGGGCTAAGGCTGTCGCTACACCGGCACAAAGACTTAAGATGCGTAAGGCGCTCGGACTACCAACGAAACCCAAAAAGAAATAACTAAACCCAAGGAATGAACCATGCCACAACATGAAGACTATGAAGATAACACTAAGCAGACAATTATCGTGAAGGACGAAAAAGCAGCAATCAGAATGAAGCGCGAAGAAGCGAAAGCGGCCCGTGAAAAATACAAGGCCGTGGTAGCTCGTGAAAGAGAAGAGAAGGCTGCTGAACGTGCGATCAGAAGAGA
>Ga0209645_1000215_pt1 | contig 30576 bp, 37 predicted proteins | sample ETNvirenome_6_30_FD_184070 | JGI IMG/M metagenome (GOLD analysis project Ga0209645, IMG submission 184070) | Marine viral communities from the Pacific Ocean - ETNP_6_30 (SPAdes) (version 2) | ecosystem: Environmental > Aquatic > Marine > Oceanic | place: Pacific Ocean | collected 2013-06-19
AGAAAAAGTATATAGTAAAAAAGGAAGCAGACGCATCATTTAGTAAAATACTCAACGGAATACTAGCTGTATTGACAATATTGGTAATGTTATGATAATAAAATTAACAAAATATAACCTTAAAAAGTGTGAACAGTTTGCAGACGATCAACTTAAAGGCTCTGCAAAACTTTATGCATATAGAGGAGAGTCCTCTAAAATAAAAATGAGAGAGGATATTGTCATAGGAAAACTAGCTGAAGTAGGTGCTTACAAATATTTCAAGTCTCAAAAACCAGACTTTACCATCTACGAAAGAAGTAAAAAGTCATATAGTGCAGACTTGAAGTTAGGTAACATGAGAATACATGTTAAGAGTCAATCCAAAGAATCAATTAGAAAGTATGGTCACTCTTGGTTATTCCAGAGGTCAGACCAGATAGTTAGAAATGCTACACCTTTTGATTTCTTAGTGCTGACATCTGTTGACCTTGATAAACTAGAGGTTAATATATTAAAAATAATAAGAGCTAGAGAGATAAACAAATGGGGAGAGTGTAGAGTTCCAAGATATAGACACTCAAAAGTAGCCCTATATTTAAAGGAGATACAAGATGGTTACGATCATTAAACAGTCTGGAAACCCAGTAGATGAAGGAGACGCTAAAAAATTCTTAGATGAATGGAAAGAAGGGTTTGATAGACTCTTTGAAGCAGGTGGAGACATGGCAGATGTTACTGAAAAAGCTAAGGCATATGAAGAAGAGTTGATAAAAAAATATGATATGGAAAAAAGCGTAGAACTACCTAAGAGTTTAAAAGCATGGAAAAGACTTTTAGAAGAACACCATAGCAGTATTATGGTCGATGTCCACCACAAGACAGGAGACCTCATGTTTGTAATACTAGATCAGGGGCTATGATGTTAAATTGGTTTTACTATAATGTTATGAAAAGAATACAAGGAGCTAGGAATGGCAACGAAAAAGATAATGAAACTATCACCAAGAGAATCTCAAGTGCTACTAAAGATGAAAGATGGTCTGATGATAAAACAAATTGCATTCGACTTGAATTTAAGTCCGAAGACAGTAAGCACATACAAGCAAAGAATCTTGCAGAAATTAAAGATAGAGAGTGAATGGGACTTAGCTGTATACGTTTCTAATCTAGAGGGTATGAAACCTAAGAAGGATAAATCCAAGTGGTTGAGTTTCTAATATGGTTTGCAATAGGGTATTACATTGGATATTTAATTACGAGGTAAATCCTTTATATTCAATGTTACCCTGATTCTAAAATCTTTACCAACTCTTTTACGAGACCGTAAGTCAACTATGTACTTATCATCAATGTTGAGATTTTTTGCACCATAAGGACTTGGTCTATCATAGAACATGGGTAAAAATACTAAATCTATAAGAGGTTTCTCTACATTACTAAGGTCATGCGCCCTAGCAGATATACCTCCATCTTTTCTAAACAAAACGTGCTTTGGGTAGAAAAAGGTAAGATCTACTTTGTAGACATGCTTCTTTGGGTCAAAATGTTGACGAAGCTCTTTTAACTTTTTCTTATTCTCTTTTAAAGCTAGTGCCACTAATACTGAACATGACCATTCTTGTGCCTCTATTGTTTTATGCCTTTTATCACGGCAAAACATGGCATTTATAGAAAATGGCTTTAGCTTAAGAGTTATTACACGTCTCACAGGACAGTCTACACACTGTCAGGTGATTTTTCTTCTTTCTTTTCTACTATCATTGCCTCTTTAATTTTAGCAACGATTTCATCATCAATCTTGTTGTCAGATTTTTTAGCTAACTTTTCGAGTAAATAGAGAATGATCTCTTTTACGAATTTCTCAGTTAGTAGGGATGAAATTAAGGCTTTACCGATAGATTTTAATACTTCAATCATTTCTTTTCCTTTTTTGCTTTAAGTCTTTTACTTATGTTTTTAGCCAGTTTCCTAGCTGATTCTTTTGACCCTGCTCCCCATGCTCTAAGAGACAATAAGAGTCTGGTCGGTTTTCCATCTTTATATTCTGGTCCAGGCATGTTCCCCATTCTAGCTAGGAAGCTTGCACGTCTTGGATTGTCTCCACGTTTTACAGGAGGTCTAAGGTTAGAACCAGGATTTTGTCGTTCATAGGACTTTCTACCTGCTTCATTCAGACCACCTTTTGGGTTCTTTCCTTTTTTTCTGGTCCATGCAGGAGACTTCATTTCTTCTTCCTTTTATCTAAGTACTTGAAAAAATTAATTTGTTTCTCTCTTTTCATAGCCTGTTCTTTGGTATCAAAAGTACCAAGAGTTTTTGACCCATCTTTATTTTTTAGTACAAATTTTGAACCCTGTTTAATTATCATTTTTTCTTCACAATTGTCTTAACATTTATAGGACTTTGACCTTTTCTTTGCCTTACCTTTTCTGCTATTCTTTTTCTTCTGACTGCTGATTGTTTTTGTTTAGCAGACATTCTCATAGCCTTTGACATAGGAACACATTTAGGATATTTACCTTTTGACGCATCCTTTCTGCCACATTCAGCAAAAGAACCGTCTTTTTTCTTTCTACCTAAGTCTACCCACTTTTCAGCAAACCATTTTTTAAGGCTCATCTGTAGCCACCGCCCTTCTTTTTGTAGGTTCTAACTAACCAAGCATTGGCGTAGGCACTAGGATAGACCTTAAATTTTCTTTTTGCCATAGCTTTAACTGTGGCATATAATTTAGGGTTAGTCGGTTTTGGTTTTTTATCCGCCATTTTATATCCTCTATTATTGTATTTTTATTATATTAACTATAGAAACCCCTACAGCTACAAGACTAGACAAAACGCCTATAAATACCAAAATGCCTTGAGCCTTAAGAACATGTCCTTTCAGTGGTTTAACTTCTTCTTCTAACATGTCCGTTCTTTTTATATGATACTCTAACAAAGTATTATTTACAGCTAGATTTTTGTCAATGCTATCAATTCTTTCATCTATTCTATCTAGTTTTTCTTCTATCCTGTCCATATGAGCACCATTCATTGTTACAAGGTTGTTTACAAAAAGGGCAGTTACTTATCTTTTTTTTCTCTTTCACGTTTTCGCTCCTCTAACATTTTTTTAAACTCTTTCTCTCTTTTTTCATCTTTCATCTTATCTGCTTCTTTGCCTATTTTTTTTCCATACTTCTTCATAAGAGAAGCATATAAGGCTGCTCCAGTTAATTTAGCTAGTATTGCAGGTAAAGCCATTTTAATACCCCTTTAAATTTACTCTACAACTAGAAATAGCTCCAGTTCCAGTACTACGATCAAAGAATAGTCTACCCCAACGTGCTCCTATGTCTGATAAAGCTATTCGGTAAGTAGCGTCTGTAGCTCCTATAGCAGTAGTAGTGTGAGTTACCCATTTGGTAACTATATCATTTTCATTAATTCTAGTTACGCCTTCATCGTCTGCTGAACCTTCATCATTAGAAACTTGAAAAATCATGTTACCTGTTGGACCTGCTGCAAAATGCATATGAATTTCACCCATGAATGATCTTTCTAGTGGGATAATTTCACTGTATCTATCAGCATTAAGGTTTGCCGCAGCTGTGGATGTGCTAGGGTCTGCCCCATCTTTTATTACAAGTTCATAGTTGGTAATTATAGCACTCATTCGTCGCCTCCTAATTTCTTTTTTATTTTGTTTTCAATCATCGGTAGTAGCCTTATCCCACAATATCCTATAATATAAGAGATAGCTAAAGCTACTTCAGGAGGGAACTTCCAATAAGCCATGATAGCAGGTATAAAAAATTCTGCTGCTACCCATCCTACAAATATTGATAATATTAAATCTAAAGGTTTAATCTTTTTATTAACTGCCCAGTTAGTCACTCCTCCACATCCTGCTGAGAATATGCAGCAAAATTTAGCTCCAAATGTTGCAATTAACCATTCCATTATTTATCCTTTAATTTCTTAACAATTTTCATGACCATACCGCCATGCTTCATCTTTTTAATTTTCTTATCTTTCATTGCTTGCTTCATGGATTCTTTTCTGTCCCCATCTTTGTCAAGATCTAGAAAGTCAGGTTTGGAACCTCTTTTTGTTCTAAGAACATCTTTAGGTTCAGCTTTAACAGGAGTGTGAATTACTCCACCTTTTGCATACTCCATTTCCCCACCGTCTTTGAAGCCCATGCCTTTTAGACGTTCAGCTTGACTCTTGTGCATCTTTGAAGCTTTCTCTAATTCTTTAGGGATTTTTTTTGCTTCAGGAGTTACCTCAACCTTTCCACCCTCTTTGTATTTCTTCAAAATTTTCTTAGCATAACCTGGCATTTTAATCCTCCTCTATAGGATGTCTATGTTTTATATCTTTTCGTAATTCTAAATATTTATCCATCTTTTCTGGTCTACCTTCTTCAAGTTTTTCAACTAGAGCTTCTAGTAGTAGTCCGTCTATAGCTCCATAAGCTTTTTGACGATCTTTAATGGGTTTTTCTTTTTTCTCTTTATCATCTAAATGTTTTTTAGCTAGTTCAAGCTTTAAGACTTTAGCTTCAAAATCCTCAAGGTCATCTTTGTCCCACTTAGCTATTCTATCACTATGATGGACAGAGTGTTTTTCTCCCTTAATCTCAACCATTTCTTCACCAAAAGCCTCTAAAAAGTAAACATTGTTTTGAGTTAACTCTTTAAGTTTTGATTCTAACTCATCCTTTTTCTTATTATGCTTATACAAAGCAACAGTGTCTACAAAAGCTTGAGCTTTTTCAACGTCAAGACTTTCTTTTAAAAACTTAATTATAGTTTTCTTATTCCAAGGTAAGTGTTTTATCTCTACAACTTTATCCTCTTCGTCTTTAATCTCAATGCAATCACAAAAAGGAAATTGTTTCCAATGAAAAAATTGATGAACCAGAGGCTCTTGGTATTCTTCCTCTTTCTCAAGTTCACGATTCCATCGTCCATAGGTCTCTAGTTCTTCAAAGTCAACCGAGTCTATAAGCTCTTGGATCTTATCCTCTTTTTCTTTTTTTTCTTTTTCTAGCCTTAGTTTTTCTTCTTCAGCTAGTTTTAGTTTCTCTTCTTCAGTTAGTTCTATTTCTTCTACTTCTAATTTTTCGTCTGACATGATTGCTCCTATTTAAGTTTTCTAATTTTAACATTGGCAAATTTACTTATGTCTCCAGCAGCACTAAAAGTAGAGTCTTCCCCTAATCCGTAAGTAGATTGAGCTGTAGACGTTCTATACTGAAGGCAATATTCAGTTGAGGCAGTAATATTTAAAACTCCATAAACAGGACCGTTAATAAATCCGTTATTTGCTACTGTTTGATTGTTTGTCCCTACAATCGCAATTGAACTATTTGTTTTATCATATAATCTTAATTGAGTATAAGCAGTATTATAAAAAGGAGCAAAAGCTTCTATTTCATAAGTTCCAGGCTCAAGTGTAAAGTCAGTGTTAGTTCCACCAAGTCCTGTTGTTCCTGTTCCAGACAAGGTAACAAACCAGCTTTCACCATTAATCGTATTTAGCTCTCTAGGCGTCCAACCTGTAGATACACTATCTCCTCCGTTAGTAGTTCCACCTTTTACGTCTGAAAGAACAGCCACGGCTGGTTTTATAATATGAGCCATGTTGGTATTGCTGAAATCTTTTTCTACGAATATGGAAAATAAAGAATTGATACCCCCACTGTAAGAAGTTCCTCCATTGTTAGATGTTCGAACTTGAAGGTTTTCCCCAGGTTCTAAAACACATACAGCAGTTTGAGAGTAAATTCCAGAATTTCCCTCTAGCTCAGATCCAGTTATTCGATACCCATCTAAAGCAGAATTACTAAAAGACACCGTATGGTCTGTTACTGCCGAAGCTGTACCAGCTACTACTCCATAATACCAGTTTGTAGAAGAGTGTCCGTTACTCATACTAACAGTAACCTTTACTCTTTGTTGAGCCTGTAGGTTAAAAGCTGTAGTACTTGTTCCTGCTGTAACAGCACAGAGTCCACTTGTGGATAGAGTGTCAGTATAGACTGTGTTAACATATTTACCATACCCTACGTTTGCTCCATTAAAATAGCCTGAGTATTCTGCATTATTATTTCCAATCTCTACAAGTGGCAAAGACAACAATGGATTAAAATTTGAGTTCCAGCCTTGGATTGGTATTATAGCACGAAAGGTTAAATTTTCGGTGTTGCCCATGGAGTTTGATGGAATACCAATAGTACTACCTGTAGAAGCTCCACCAAAATAAAGTTTATCGGTAGCTGTTACTGTGTTTGCTAAAACTAAAAAGGACCTTCCTGCACCATTTTGCTGTCCGGCATGTCCAACATTTTGACCAGTAACACTAGTATTACTTTCAATTCCTAATTTAGAGCCGTCTATGTTGTAACCTGAAGGAAGTGTGAAGGAAATTGTAGTTCCTGAAGTAGTGCCAGACTTTACATTTCCCATAATGTACATTTTATCGCCAATTCTAGACCATGTTGCTTTGTTCTCGGATACAGTCCCAAGCCCTGTCCAAGTTGGAGTATAAGAAACTGTGTCGGTAAAAATCTCGTCCTGACTTTCCAAAATTATTGCTTCTGACTCCAATGGTTCAACCATTATATTCATACCAGCTTTAAATTCTTCACCACTGTAAACACCACTGTTCGAAGCAGGTCTAATAGTATCACCTTTGTTTAAAATAACTTCAGCAGTACAATTAGCTCCATCATTATCTAAGCCTTTTCCAAAAGCTACTCTATTGGCATTTAAGCTAGTGGACATAGGGTCTGTTGAGCTTAAATCATTTATTATAATAGCGACATAGTTATCGCCACTGGCATTTCCTCTTTGCCAAAGACTCATTGTTACCTTACACCTACAACTTGCTTCAAAGTGAGTGTAGGAGGTAGAGCTTCCATTTTGCCAAGTTCCGTATTGACCAGTAAAAGTGTTTTGATTTTCTGTTGTGTAATATGGAGTATAGGATTGATAAACATCATCCCAAGTAACGTATCTCGCTATTTCTGGTTTACCCTTGGAGCTAGCTTGTAAAAATTTATTCTGAGAAACTAATATGCCATCGAAAAATAATTCAATTACATTTGTAGTTGTACTTTTATTACTAAACCAGACTACAACCTGTTCCGTATCCTCCTCGGTCTTAACTGCAATACTAAAGTCTTTTCCAACTTTGTTTGTATCCGAGTCAGCAGAAGGCAAGAGTCCTGAAGTTTTATCAGATAACCAACCTGTCACTGCTAAACCTGAAGCTATAACTTGAACATCCTCAGATACTTTAATATTATTGTCTGTACTAGAAATTTCAGTAATATAGGCTTGAGTAAGAGAGTTTGCTACACCACCTACCGTAGAACCAGTTCCTCCAGTTTCAAACCAAATTTTATCTCCAACAGATAGATTAGTTTTAGATGTCATTAAGATGTTAGAACCTGCTGATATTGTAGTTCCAGTTGTTAATGTAGAAGCTTGAGTAGTTTTAACACCATTAGATTTATCCCAAACGGAAACTTGAAAATCTCCATTGGAAGTTGTGGCACTAGCTTCTTCTGTCCTGTATTTAAACTTTATAACTATATTCTGCCCTCTAGTTTGAGCAGGTATGTCTACAGGAATACCAAAGTAATCATTGTTATTATTAGCTCCTGCTGAAAAATACCTAAAAACTTTGTTGGCATCAAACTCAGTCAGTAGGGCATCCCCACCTGTGCTAGGAATCTCTAGGGCTCCTAGTAGTCCTGTACCTGTAGAAGTTTCATGAGGAACAGCGTTTGTATTTCCTGCCAGAGTACTAGTAGAGTTTAAAGCAGAGCTAAAACCTACAGCACTAGTATCAGTTGACATTATAAGTCTTAAAGTCTCTAAGTCTCCTTGAGCATTGTCAAGAGACATCCATGCTGCACCGGAGTAGTGATAAATACCTTTAGCAATATCACCTGTACCTGTAGCTTGTATAATTTGTCCAGCTTCAGGACTCCCAGGTTTATTGGCTTGAGGTTCAGCTATTATGTTTTGTGACTTTATACTAGTCGATTTTATCTCAGTTGCCATCTTTTAGCTCCGGTTTTTTTGGGTAACTTACATTTGAAATATCAAAATCTTCTTTTTCTAAATATTTACTTGGTAAATCTCTCAGCTCTTGTCTATAAATTTTCCATTCTTCATCATTGGGTAATTGTATGTCTCTGTTTTGAGTCCAATCAGATTCATTTAATAACATATTTCTCATTTGCCTTAACTCTCTAATTTTAATCTCTTTAGGAATAGGAGGGTATTTAAAGTTTCCATCATCATCTCTAATCATTCCTGTATTTACACTATCATCTACTTCAATAGAATTAGGATATTCTTTGTTACTTTTAAAAATTACTGTTTCATTTTCTATTATAACATAAGCCATACTTAACTTCCTATTAGTTGAATTTTAACATGAGCATGTAGTCTAGAAGTAGTCGTTGTCCAAAAATTAGTGTTATCGTTTGAACAAAGACTATAAAATTTTAACTGTGTTCCTGCTGCTAGCGTTCCTACATAAAATCCTGTAGGAGCAATACCCCCTGCTGGATCGTCTGAAGTCTTAACAAAACCTCCAGGGGATGTTGCTAATACTGTTGAAGTTGAGTTATTGTATAATTGACTAGAAACGTAAGCTGCTCTAAAATGACAAGCACTATTAAAAGTAATAGCATATTTACCAGCATTTGTAACAGTTATTATATCACCTGACAAAGATATAATTCCAAATGGGTCTGATTCATTATCAAGTTTTCTCCAGTAAGTGAAAGGAGCAGTACTAGAAACGGTACCTGCTGCTGTATCATCTGAAGTTCCACTATCTCTCCATACTAAGGCAGTAGGAGATACTCCACCTGTTCCAGGTAAGTCTTTTAGTTCTTCTAATTTACCTGGAAAAGTTACTGTACTTGCTATTGTTGAAATACCTGTTATAGTGGAGGCTTCTATAGAATTAGTTCCTGCACTAATATTATCATTTACAGTGACCGTAGTTCCTGTGCTTTCAATTGTATCTACAATTATCTTACTCACTTGGAACCTCCTCTATTGGTTTTTCTACTTTGGGTTCTTCTTTGGGTTCTTCTACTACAGGTTCTTCAACTACAGGTTCTTCTACTACAGGTTCTTCTACTACAGGCTTAGGATACTTGTCTTTTACTTTTTGTATTTCTTCTTTCCAACCTTCAACACCTTTATGATATAAAAGATCTAATTGATCTTCAATTTTAGGGTATTCAGGTTTACGTTTTCTTTGATATTCAAATGTAGCATATTCAACCTTTAACTCATCCCAAACTTTTTCTACTTCTTCCCATGAGGGTATTTCAAAATCAGGTTTTCCAAAAAGATTTTGTTTGGTATGGTCTTGTCCTACTACCCATTGTATTTTTTCGTAGCTCTCTTTTCCTTGAGGTCCACTTAAAACAAAATAAGCGTCTGGAAGTAATTTTTGAATAGCTTTTGATAGATGAGGATATTTCATCCTTTTACCTCCATTAATATTAAATTCGATATACCTGCCATAGTGTAACTAGAGTCTACGTTATCCCCTGAAGAGTTTATTATAATTTGATTACTAGAAGGAGCGTTGATGCTTCCTGCTCTTAAAGTGTAAGAAATTGCAGAAGTAGACGAAGGAGAGTCTTTGAAAGTCATTGACGAGTTAAAGTTGTTATGTTGAGCATCACTTGACCCATCTGAGTTAGCAGCTACCGCAGTTCTTGTTCTAGAACCTGCTGAATCTCCTTGAGCAATTTTAGTAGAATCTCTATAAACTTGAATATTAGCATATCTAGCTTCATCTTGGCTAAAACACACGTTTATAAATATTAAAATATGGCTAGAAGTACTACTAGGAGTTATTGTTCCTGTCATAAATGTAGTGTAAGTATTCGCTGCTTGAGTCATTGTAGTTATGTCTGTTTTAGCAACGGTTACAACTTGTAAAATATGTCCAGCTCCTAGTCTTGCATTTGCTAAAGTTCCAGACGCTATGTCACCTGCATCTACGGCAAGATTAATAGTACCCGAACTATTAGCTATGTCTAACTCTGAACCGGAAGCTATATAAATTTTATTAGAGGATGAAGCTGGACCAGCTAAATCTTTTACAATTATCTTACTCATACAACACTCCAGTTACCATTTACAGTAACAGTTCTAGTAGAGGCTATAGTTATAGGACCTGCACTCATACCATTAGTTGTACTAGAAATAGTTATGTCCTCATTTATAGTTTGTGCGTTTGTTCTTATAACTGAGCTAATCCCTAAACTAGGGTCAATCTCATGTTCTACTCCGCCATCATCTTTAAAAAATAAACCATCATAATGACCATTCCCAGTTCCGTTTTTAAAATATAGAAAATCTTTATTTGAAGCTGGAGTAGTCCCAGGAGTAGTTTGATGGGATAAAGTCATCGCTGCTGTAAAAACAGGGGTACTCTGAGATACTAAGGTATCAGTTCCACTAAGAGTAGGAAGGGAATAATCGTATGTTCCAGAGCCAACAATCCTCCAACCGGACTTCCCCTTCAAGTTGTCCTTAAGGATTTTTACGTTGACACCATTAAAAATCGCTGCTGGCATTTTGTAGTCTCCTGACTAGTAGGCTTATTAGCCTAGAAAATTTATAGCAATCTTACCACTGGAGATTGCCGTTCCAGTTTCACTATATAATTGTACTGCACTTGTAGCTGCTAAACTGACCTTAACTCTTCCACCACCTAGAGGTAGATAGGCTTTTACAGTTCCACCAACTCTAAGAGACATAAACTCACCTATGTCTTCTTGTATTTCTATTTCTGTACAAGCTGCTGCAAGACTTGAAACTACTGTAGTTCCAGTTGATGCAATGTTAGCTGTACTTGTATCTACTAGCCCTGAGTCTAAAAAGTCTACAGGAGCTATGGCATTTACATCTACTTTACCAATTGTGTTTGTCCCTGAAGGTAAGGCAGGTAAGGATGTAACATCTACATCACCAATGTCTACTCCAGAGTTTGCAGCTAGCTTACCAATTGCAGCTGTACCAGCTCCAAGAATAACGGTACCAATAGAGTTTGTACCTGCTGGTATAGAAGGTAATGACGTAACATCTACATCACCTATATCTACTCCAGAGTTTGCTGCAAGTTTACCTATGGCATTTGTTCCTGCTGGGATTGAGGTAGCCAAAGAAGTATAAAGAGCACCTGTTGCGTTAACTTGTAAAGGGCTATAATCTCCATCGGCTCCAGATAGATCCGCTAGAGTATCGTTTCTTACAACTAAGGCGGCTATACCTACATCGGTAGCACCTTGAGCACTTTGGATTGCTTTACCTAAGTTAGTAGCTCCAACTCCTGGGACAATGCTGGTTACATCAACGTCTCCAATATCAACACCGGAGTTAGCTGCTAGTTTACCGATAGCATTGGTACCAGCAGGTAAGGAAGCTACAACATCTACCTGCATTTCAGTTCCAGATACGGCTCCAGCTAAAGAGCTAGTATCTGCATCAATTGTAGTTAAAAGATTATTACCTGCTGTTTGTAATGCAGCAGTGGCAGCACCGGAAGGAAGAGGTAAAGAAACTACAGCGTTAATTTCTAATCTACCAGAGCTATCAGTCAAGAGGGCTCGGGTGGCTGTAGAGTCATAACCAGCTATAACCATTTGTTTCGCAGGTAGGGAACCACCATTAGTTTGTTCAGAATCTAATGAAGCCGTAAGAGGTGGAAATATAAATTGTGACATCCTACGCTCCTATGGTCTTAGCAGACATTATGGCACTAACTGTACCTGCTGCATGGGTTGAGTTTGTATAAGCAAGCCTTATGGCTCTGAACGGTATTTTGTCAAAAATAACAACATGCTCACCTGAAGCTCCTGTAAGATTAATATTTCCTCCAGAGAGTGTAAGGTCAAAATAATCTGCTGCTACAAAATCTGAAGCATCTGGGTCTTTGTTGGTACCTTGTACCACTATGGAACCAGTGTTTGTGCCAGTGGAACCTGACCAAGTTATATTTATTGACATATGATCGACTGTTGTGGTCACTGTTGCTGTACTGTTGACACTAGTATCTAGGTCTTTGGTATCAAGCATTTTATAAGTATAGATAATATTCTTTCTGCCCACCGAAAACTCCTTATGAGTACAGGGTTGTAGCCCTTAGTTTCTACCCTTGTATTTATGTTATATTATGATCTATTCAAATCTCTACGATTACTTACTTTTTCTAGATCGGTGGCTTGGGACTCTGCTATATCTAATTGCTTCGCTGCGGCAGCAGTAATAGTTCCTCCTGCCTGAGATACTTGAGCTTCTTTATAAAAAGACTGTAAACCTTGTATGGACATTGGTTCCAAGGATAGATCCGTAGGAAGGTCCATAAGTATGCCTAATTGTAGTCTTTGTTTATATGTAGTTTCTCCTCCAGATTTTTCTAAAGAATCATACACCTTAGACTGTATTTCAGCATATAAGTTTGGATAAACATACCTTACAGCTTCAATTCCTTCTCTACTCAAGACTCCGCCATTAAGATCTTTCATAACTGACATTGGGTTTTGTACAGCTTGAACATATCTTTTAAATTTATAGATTTCTTGATCAGATATAGGATAGCTCTTTTTTATAAATGGGTTAACATTTTGTGTTTTTCTAGGAAGTTTGGAGTCTAAAAATACAAAGGCTCTACCAGCAACCTGTCTAAGTTGTTGATATGTTTGAGGAGCACTAGACTGTAAGTTAGCATCCATCATAAGTTTACTCATGTAAACAGGATTGTCTTTTATTTTGTCTATATTATCAGCCATGTTTTTTATGGCTTCTCTCTCATCTTTTGGTCTTCCTATGGCTATTTCGTTTTCCGTTTTTCTAGCCAGTGGATTGCCAGTCAAAAGGGTAGCAGATAGGGCAGGTAATTTGTCAAACTTCTTACCTTTGAAAAACTTACTTATTGAACTAGATATTTTTTGTTGAACTCTAACATTACTTCTTTCTATATCAGTTAAGACCATGAGCTTATTTTTTAAGTCAGACCTTGCAAAGGCAGAAGTCATAGCTGCTGCCCCTGCTGCACTAACAGGATCAACTCCAGCACCAAAAGCACCTAGCCCAAAGAATATGTCTCTTAGTCTAGGGAAGTTGGTTTGACCACCAATTTTTTTGTTAAATTCTTTTACAAAAGTTACTAAACTACTGTAATCTGTCAACTCCTGTGATAATTGTTTACCCAGAGGAGAGTCAACTTTTCCTGCAAAATCTACCAATTCGTCTCTTACAGCTTTACCCATGACCCTATTTATATCATCTTTTACTGTGGGCATTCCAGTTTTGTCATATCTACCGAGTTTATGATATTTAATTTTCATATTTTGTAACTCAGAGGCAGTGTAAGGTTTTTTATTTAATAAATCTTTTTCAAACAAAGAATTTATTTCATCATCTATCTTTTTTATATAACTAACAGCTTCTTTATTTAAGGCGGAGCCATCTGGTTTTTGAAATTTTTTCTTCAAACCTTCTAAACTATCTATTTGTTTTTGAGCTACACTAGAGTATGTAGGAAATACTGACTTATCAACTATGTCATCATCCATAGCTTTGACTGTTTTTCCTATCTTATCGCCTATCTTTTCTAGGTATTTTCTAGAGTTACTTAATAAAGAGGTGTTAGAGGCTAAAGATTTTGCTAAACCCTCAGACCTCATGACTTTACCTATTACTTCTGGCATGTTTTTAGCCATAACAGGTTGTTCTAATATTATTTTTTCTATCTTATCGTCTGCAAACCCTGCAAGTTTCATAGCATTATAGGTAGGGTTGGTCATATTTTGTCTAAAGTTATCTATCTTTTCAACGCCCATTCCAACTATCTTGCTTCCTTTTATTTTAGGAACAACGATAGAAACTGATTGTCCTATGCCTCCTAGAGAACCTCCTACAAGACCACCAAATAAGGCACCTTTTCCTCCATAAGCTGCTAGGTTTTCTGCATTAAACTCTGCATTACCTAAGGCATTTTCTTCTATTAGTTCGCCAACTCCATAAAAAGTACCTTCTACTGCTGAGCCTGCACCTTTTTCTACACTCTTCTTTAGAACGTCTCTAGCAAATTTTTTCTTTCCACTGTCTTTGATTAATTTTTTAAGACCTGAAGCAGTTAGTTTTTCAACAGTTGTACCTGCTTTAGCTGCCGTAGCTATACCTTTTCCAGCTACGCCTGCACCTTTTGCTAGTAGTGAACTACCTCCAGACAATAAAGCTGGTCCCACTATACCTGCTATCTCTCCACCTAAAGCAGAAAATTCATTTCTTTTACGTCTTTCTCTTAAAGCTTGTTTAAAATCATCACCTAAAGCTGCATAGGCTTGATCACTAAGTCCAAAAGTAGCCGATGATGCAGCAGATTCTAAGAATGTTCTCAGACCAGAATCTCCATACTTTTTATCCATCTCTACGTTTTTTTCAACAAAATCTATCTGTTCCTCTGATAATGGACCTTCAACTTTGTTAAAACTTTTAAGATATTCTTTTTCTTTTTCTGATATCATAAATCACCTAAATTGGTAAAGGCTCATTCATATTCCATATAGTACCAGGCTTAGCTCCTGCTTTTTGAGCGTCTATCTCTCCTTTTATCAGTCCATCAATAACACTTCTTCTGTTTTTAGCATTGTCCTGTAAACGTCTTCTACTTAATATTTGTTGTATTCTCAAGTCATTTGGAGTTTTTTGTATAGCTATACCGTCTCTTCTAAGTTTATCTCTAACTCCATAATTAAGTTTCATAATTAGTTTAAGAATTTTAGGTTTTTCCCTTGAGTCTGTTGTTAAAAGAGCGTTAGGGTCTCCAAGAATTCTTTTAGCTTGAGCCCTTTCTTGATCAGTCATAACACCTGGACCAAAGAACTCAATTCTTAGTTTACCTACTAGTCTATCTCTAAGAGATTGAGCCGCAGCAGCGTCAATAGAAAAAATAGGAACTGCTTGATCTACTATACTAATTTTATCAAAATAACTATATAAATCAGTAAGACCGTCTATAGAATCTTGAGCGTCTGCTAAGTATGCCTTAACTTTGTTTATATTAGAAGGACCACCTCTTACATAGTAGTTTAGACCATTTCTACCTTTAATCATGGAATCTCTTAATTTTAGTTTACGATATTTAGAGTCAAACTTAGACAGTTCTTCATCTGTTATACCTCTAGTATTTACAATCCGGTTTACGTTTGTTAACTGTTGTTCATCTTGTAGTTTTTTAAGTTCTTTGATTCCTGCTGTTCTTTGTTTTTGAAAAATTTCTAAAAGTCTAATTTTTTGTTCTTCATTCTTAGTAGACATGGCTAGTTTTTTGGCTATTTGACCAACCTTGAATTTAGCAGCAGCAAGCTTTCTACCTTCGTCTTCTAATCCTAGTTGTTGAGCTTTTATATCTTTTTCTACTTCTCTATCTAATCTTTGTACAAAAGTGTTAGGAGTGCCATATTTGTAGGAACCATAGGCACCTGCTGCTAGACCAACAAGACTTACTATTTTATTAAAAGTACTCATATTTTTAAAAAATCTTTTTGGGTCTACAGATTGTGCTGCTTTTTCAGCTTGCACTATAGAGTCGTCTAAGGCTTTTCTAAGCTCAGCTTCATCTATTTCTTTTTGGCTTCTGTCTTCTACTTTTGTTCTATTAAGTTGTTGAAACTTTTTTCTTTGTTTTTCAGCTTCATCTTTTTGTCTTTTAGCTTCTTCTCTTTGTTCTTGGTCTCTATCTAACTCAGCTAATCTTTTTAGAGACATTCCATCAAATTCTTTTTTTCTCCTAGACAATTCTCTGGTAACAGCAGGTTCTTGTGGTTGTCCAGGGACTTTTTTACTCATTAGTTCGTCTACACTCATTTGAGATAGTTGGTATTCTCTAACACCTTGAAAATCTGGAGACCTTTCTCTTTTTGGAAAAGGGTCTGGTCTTGATTCTATTTCATCTACTTCTGTTTCAGTAATGTCTTCTATCATGAAATCTTGTGGCTCATTTTGTTTAGGTAAAAGGTAGTCTGGAAGGGCATCAACTTCTCCTCCGTTTCGGTACCTAACTTCTCCACCTTCAGCTGCTAACATCATTTTATCTTTTTCTTGTCTTTCCGCCATATCAAATTCATCTGTTCCTTTAGCATATACACCAAAGGGAACTGATTGATCCATTGGTATTGTTTCTTCTAGTTGTATGTCTTCTGTTTTTATTTCTTGTTCAGGTTGTTTTGCCTCTTCTATAATTTCTTGTTGTGCTTTAGCCATGTCTTCATCTTTAGACCGTTCAAACTCTTCTGGACTGTCAAACTTCTGATCATCTACAAATTTAAATTTTTCTTCAAACTCATCCATAGACTCACCTTTTTCTAAAGTGAGATATCTTTTACCTCTCCAAGTAAATTCTCTTTTACCTTCTGCTCTAGCTTCTTTGAAAGCTTGTGCAAATGGTTTAGAGTCTTGAGGAAGTCTAGAGGGTTTATCATCCTCTAGATAACTTTTCTTTTGTTCTAGAAATCCTTTAATGTTTTTTTGTAATCTTTTTAAATTAGGGTCTTTTGATTTAAAATGAGTCGCTATCCCTTCCATAGCAACATCAGGAGAAGAGTTCCAATAAGCATAATATTCATGGTCAGCAGGTTTTCTATTAAAAATTTTTTTTACATAGTTGTCAGCCATTCGTGTAGTGTCTTTTAGTAAAGCTACTAATAACTTATCTTGGATTTCCTCATTCTCTACTAACCATGTTGAATACTCTGAAACTTGATTTTTACCTGGAGTAGTTTTTAAACTTTTTATTTTATCATAAAGTTTTTTATTAGCTAAAAGACCCTTTGGCTTAGTTAATAATAAAGCCGTGTTCTTATGCAAGTGTAAATCTCCACCTGACTTACCTTGGTCTCCTGCAAGTAATATTCCATTCTGTGATTCTCTTTTTTGAAACTTTAATATTCTTTCTAGTGGAACACCACTAAGTTTAGCAAGTTTCTTCATTCGATCTAAATTTTTAGCCATGGCTGTACTCCCTAATAGTACAAAAATTAAAATCGCTCTTAGCACTAATTACTCTCCTGTTCATGTTACTTACCTACCTTTCTTTCCAGTTCTTCAATCCGTCTCATGAGGTCACTCTGAGCCGAGACCACTGCTCCATAGCCAGAAGAAGGCATCTTGAATTGGTCTTTTACCACACCTGGACCCTTCATGTCAACAGCACCACCCATTTGGAAGTGTCTGAATTTACGTCTAGCTCCACCATGTTTTGCATCTTTGGCAGCTTTATCGTGAAATATTGATTCTGATTCATAGCCTATGGCTTCCTTAAAAGCTTTCTTAGGTCTAGCGTAGGCTTCTCCACCCTCTGCAAATTTTTCGACTTTACCCATTTTATCTTGTAATTTATATAAAAAATCTACACCCTTAGCTCTTTGTTCTTCTTTGCCTTTTGCACCCATGGACTTACCTAACCCACGTACAGCAGAAGCTTTAACTACAAACTCTCCATCAGATAGTCTAGCAGGTATGGAATCTGATGTTTCGGTACCTGGTCCAGATACAAACCCACCTTCTGCTCCACCAAATATGTTACCAAAATCAAACGTGCCTAATATGTCTTCTGCTTTATTTAACCCAGTGGACACTGCTTCCAAACCTTTAAGCCAGCCTGGTTTATCAGAGGCAGAAGACACTACTCCTTTTCCAGATGCTAACTTCTGTCTTTCAAGTGCATTTTGTCTATCTTTCTCAGCTTCACTAAGACCTTGCTGTTCTTTTCTTCTAGTCTCACGTTCTTTCATCAAGGCTATTTGAACTTGTGGAGCAAATTCTCTATCAAATCTTTCTTGTGATCTTTGTAGTAATCTAGCCTTTTGACCAGGGCTTACACCTCTTAGTCCTCTTATTGAAGCTAGTTGTTGAGCTAAGCTTCTTTCTCTAATCATTTGAGCTTCTTTTTTAACTATAGAATCTCCAACTTCATCTGGAGTTAGTTGTTCAACAGGTTTTGGGGCTGGAGCAGGAGCTGGAGCTGGAGCTGGAGCAGCAGCAACAGGAGGAGCAGCAGGAGCAGGAGCAGATTTAGGTTCTCCTCTACGAACAGGTGGAGCTACTGAAGGTTTTGGCTCCTTAGCTTTTGTTATTTTTTCTTCCTCAATAGAAATGTCTTCTTGAGCTTCTTCCATTGTAGTAGGGTCAGATACTTTTTTATTTATAAATTCTGCTATATTTTTTACAGGAGCACCTACCCCCCCTGGCAATAAGCCTAGAGCTTTTATAAAATTTCTTCTAGTTAAGACAGACTTTCTAGGTATTTTTTCATTTCCTGTTAGTGCTCCATACTCTTGAGCACTTATTAAACCCTTTTCATAATCCAACAAAGCCATTCTATCTCTTTTACGATTTTGAGATTCAACATATGCTTCTTCAAACCTTCGTTGGTCTTCTGCTATTTCTTCAGGCGTTTTTTCTTCTTGTGCATCTTTAAAAGCTTCAAATTCTTCTTCACTTCCAAATCTAGGGTCTGCTGCCATTTGTTCTCGAAGCTCTCTATCAGCTAAAGCTTTTCTTATTCCAACTTGGTCTGGAGCATCAGCTTCTATTAGTCTTTCTGTTTCTGCTTTTTTTCTACGTTTTAAGTCTTCTCTTCTTAAATCTTCAGATAACTCTCTATCTTCTATAGCTTTTTGAAAGTCAAAGCCTTCTTCTCTTAGTTGTCTACCAAAAGAACTTTGTTCTTCTTCTAATTTTCTTTTTTCTCTCATTTTATCAGTAAATTGACCTATTTCTTGATCTCTTTGTAAAGCATCAGTAAACTTATCTGCTCTATCTTTACGTTCTTTTTCCAACCTGTCTTGTCTCATTTGACCTGTAAAGTCAGCTGCTTCTTGGTCTCTTTGCATAGCATCAGTAAACCGATCTCCTCTTTCTTTTCTTATTTCATCAGGAACCTCACCCATCCTTCTATCTCTAACTAAAGAATCAGTGAACCTATCTGCTCTAACCTTACGTTCTTGTTCATCCATTTGTTGAATAGCAGCTTGATCAGCTTCTCTAGCTTTTCTAAGTTGAGCAGCTTTTGCAACAGCTTCAGCTTTTACTTTAGCTTCTTGTTTTTGTTGTTCTTCTTTTCTTCTTTGAGCAGCTTTTGCCATGGCTTCAGCTTTTGCCTTAGCTTGTTGTCTTTGCTGGTCTTCCTTTCTTTTTTGTTCAGCTTTTGCCTTAGCTTCAGCAGCAGCTTGTTGTTTTTGTCTTTCAATACCTAATTGTGTCTGTGCAGTTTCCCTTCTTCCTTTATCAACTACAGATTTTGCTTCTGCCTCTTGTTGTTTTTTTCTAAAAGCATCGGTTTGTAACTGAGCCTCTCTTTGTTGAGAAGACTGTTCTCCAGTTCCACCTTTACCACCTCCACCACGACTGCCACTGCCGCTGGAGCCGTTACCGCCGCCACCTTTGAAACATTTCAGAGGTCCGACTGCTATAAGTTTAGGTCCTTTTAAAATTGGTTTTTTCATACTACATCCTTAATGAGCACAATATAGTCGCCATTATTCCAGGCTAGTTTCCATTTGTTGTGTAAAAACTTAGCTAGGGTTTCGTTTGCATGTTTGTTAAAAACATAAACGGAACAACTAACTTTTTCATATTCTTTGTCTTTTGCGTATGTAAATATCTTATCTTGATATTGTTGTCCTATTTTTTTATCTCTAAATTCTGGTTTTACCCACATGTCTTCTATATGTAATCTTTTATCATTATCATGGCTCTTTACTGCAAAAAATCCATGTTCGTCTTCAAAAGTATGAATGTCATAACACTCTAGTCTGTAGTCTGCATAATCACTCACAATTGCTCCTAAGTTATAGAAGTAGAACCAAATACCCTAGATTGCTTAATCTTAAAGTCACCTTCTTTAGTTCCTACTATAAACGAAAGGTTAGATAATGTAAAGCCTGGTCCTGCTGACTCTGCGTCTCCAGACGAATTAGAACCTTCTATTTCTTCTATACATATCTTTATAGACTCACATTTTTGTTTAGCAAAGTTTAATCTTATTTGATACTGTGTGTTATCTTTACCACCGTAAGCTATTGCGCTGGTACCAGATGGATCTCCATAAGTATTCTGGGTACCTGTAGAAGGACTACCATATGTATAACTTTCTGTATAACTTGTAACGTCTACAAGTTTTTCTTGTTGCCAAACATCATCATAGTTGTAAGCTATCTTAATTAATAGCTTATGTGGAGACTTATACTCTCCTAGTAAGAGCATTCTATACACTCTTTGAAACCCTTGTATTCCTGCAAATGATAGCCAACCAGTCTCTACTTTCATTGGTACTATGGCACCATCAAAACTAGATGTTGTGCTTACTTGTTTATATATTTTGTCTTTATAGCTTGCTAAAAAGTAATCATCTCCTACAAGACATGAACTATTTCCTCTGTGGTCAGTGTATGTATACCACATATTTAGAAGGTAGTTATAAATAGCTGTAGGACCATCAGAAGCTAAAAACCTTACTTCACTTTTTTTAGGAACTACAGTGGTTTTAGTTATTGTTAAATCTCTATAGTCTTCAGCAGGAGCACCTATGTATTCTATACCTAAACTTCTGTTTAAAAGAAAAATACCTTTTTGGGACATAAACATAAGTCCTTTAGGCATAAAAGCTACACTATTGGCAAACTTACATCCTATATCAGATGTAATTAGTTGAGGCTCGATAAAATCATTTTGTTCACCAAGATTATTGGGACCTTCTCCAGTAAGCATGTAAATAGCTCTTTCTTTAAATATAATTAATTTATCATCCATTTTTTTAAGAGCTACTATGGCTCCACCATCAGTAGGAACTTCTAGTGTAAGACTATCACTAAATTCTACAGGAGTAGTGTCATAAACATTTCCTTGTATTGATTTAGAAAAATATATAAGGTGATCACTAGGCTCAATCCCTGCTAAAAATAAACGGTTTTTATAAGATGCCATAATTGAAGCAGCAGGAGCTACACTGTTTTCTAAAACCCCTCCTGTTGTATATAGTAATTCATTATCTTGTAAATCATCATCAGTTATTGTATCTCTTATTAAAATATAATTATGGTCTCTTTGATTTCTATTAGCTCTAAAAGAAGTGGTCAAGTTTTGATCACTAACCTTGTAAAAAAGAGTTCCTCCATTTGTAGTACGATATAGTTCTATAAATGTAGCATATTCATACTTAGCAGTAAAGTTTACCATAGGTATTAAAATATCTATGTTTTGATAATTAGTAGTAGAACCAAGTTGAAAGCTAAATTGAGGAGACAGACTAGACCTGTGAATGTTACCAGAATGGTCTTCATAACGAAACGCAGCATAATAATTATACACTCCATTTTGAACAAACGGGTGATTAGTTCCAGTAGTTGTTAAACTCTCGCTATAGACATATAAAGCACTAACTCCTTGAACAAAATTATGTTCTTGAAATCTCATTTGATCACTGGAAAATAATTGACTTCCTGCTACAATCAAATTTCCTGCTACTTGTTCATTTTGGTTAGCTACAGAAAAATCATAGGAAACTTTAGTTATAGAAGGTACAGGGAAAGTAAAAAAAGATCCATCATTAGATTCTATTCTGCCTTTTTGATTTGTAGGGATATGAACATGACCATCACTATCTATACTTACACCTGGAACTCCCGATAAACCCCCTAGTGTTGAGTCATAAGGATAATATGTTTCAGCAGTCCCATAGCTCATTACTCCAACAGGTATGTTAAGTCCTGTGTCATAATCCTCTACAGACCATAAGTAGTAAGCATCTTGGTTGTCTACTCTTTTACCAATGGGTAATATAGGGTTTCCATCTACAAGATAAGGTTTTGCAGTTATAGTTCCTGTGACGCAAGAAAATTGTTTAGTAAAATCGCCAGCACTAGTTCCATCAAGATCTGCATAATGTCTCCACACTGAAATCCTTTGTTTATTACAAGAGGGAAAATCTGCATACGAAACTGGACTCCAAATACTTGTTGCTGAAGTCATAGCATTAACATAGTTACTTGAAAAAGTTGTAGTTGTAAAAGATTGAGAAGCATATGTTCCTGTTCTATTGTCTATAACAAAAAGTTTATCATTAGAAGTTCCTGTTCCTGTAGACGATAAACTAAAATCAACATAGACATCATAAGCAAGACCGTTAGTTCCCCCTGAAGTAAAATTATTATCTCTTGCCATAGGTATAATAGCTTTCGGTGCTATGGCAAGATCCCACAATCCTGTCCCTGATCCACTGTGACTAAAACCGCTGTTTATGTGTATGTTAGTAGCAAACTTATCAAACGTAAGTAAAGCCAAAGCATTGGCATCGGCATAGGCTACAGCAAAACCTCCTTGATCTTCCGTGCTGGTTGGAACTCCATTTTTTTTAGGATTTGAAGTTATAGGAGTTACGCCAACCGCTGATATTGTGGAAGAACCACTAGTAAAAGAAGCATCAGATTGTAAAATATCAGCAGCAGCAGGGGCTATATTTAGAAACAAAGATATAATCTCAGCTTTTCCGGCAGTAGTTTTATGAACTAGACATATACAGTCCTCAGATTCGTTAACTGAAACATCATATATTTTATCTGCATGAGTTTGGCTTATACTATTAAAAGCACTTGAAAAATCTGTAGTTAATTCAGTATAACTAAGAGGGCTAGACATGTTATAACCTATAAAATAATTAGTTCCATCTTTTTTAATAGCAAATTTTACTATTTTATCTCCTAGGGAAACTATTTTAGGTCTATCAAATGCAGTGGTTGATATTGTTGCCTGTGTAATAAAAGGAGTATTGTCTTTTATATTTTTAACAGTTAAGTAAATTGCAGAGGTTGTAGAGGAAAGTTGTAAAGAGTACACAGAATATGCATAGTCTGCTTTAACAACTAAATTATGATGAACTGGATAATAAGAAGTTTGTTGCTCAACATGTTTAGTTTCTATACTAGCAGGAGAGTATTTACCTTCAAATATAGCTTTTCCTAAACCTGGATTATTAGACAATGCTTTATTATTAGTAAGAATATAAAGATCATCTTTTAAAGAAGTTATAGATTGAATGTCAGTTATTGATTTTTTAAGATCGGTATAGTTATACCCATATTCGTCTTGAACCTTATTATATCCCTCTCTTTTTTCTATTTCACCAAACTTATCAACTTGAATATTTTCTAATTCTTTTAAAGACCCAGGAGGTTCCTGTTTTGGGTCAATCTTTTGATTTATCCCTTTTGACAAAGGTATAGCTACTCTTCCTTTTTGTAAAGCCATTAGTAACCCTTAGTTTTGCATTCTAAACCATTTTGTAGATCCATCAGTAACTACTATGGCATGACCGTAATTTGTAGATATAGTAAAGTTTCCACCTGCTGTACCACCGTCTATGCTATCTGTTCCTGAAGCTGTAATAGTTACGGCTCTTGTTCCTGCCGCACCGCCACCGTCTTTTATGTAATAAAACCTTCCTTCTGCTTGAGAGGAAGCTGATGGTAAAGTTAAAGCTACTGTAGTTGTTCCTGTTCCAGCTGCATTTATAAAAGAAATACCAGAAGCAGCAGGAATGCTATAAGTAGAGCTTGTTCCAGTTGTGTAATAACTTAAAGTATTTGAATCTCCTTTTACTAATCCATCTTTTGTTATTTGTACTGAAGCTGTAGAGTTTCTCCAGTGTAGATCATTTCCTTTACTGTAAATTGACCTAGCAGTAGTAGAGTCTGAGCCTTGATCTTCAAATACAGTATATTTAAGTTCAGTAGCACTATTTCCATTAAATTCAACATCAGCATTAATATTAAGACCAGCAGAAGGAATACTCTTACCTTGAGTACTGTGGTCATGATCATCTAGATCAACGAAAGCATTGTTAAGAGTTGTAGCCCAAGTTGGTCCAAGTGTGGTACCTACATCAGGTAAAGTTAAATTTAAAAATGTTCCTGAGCTTGCCATTATGTTCTCCTAAAATATCCAAAAATCTGTGTTTGTTGTTGCTGCTGAACCCTTGAGTATTAAAAATTTATCTCTGTTTGGATTAGCAGTTGTAGACTCATAAACTTCTCCTGCTTCATTTTTTCTAATAACAATCCAACCTATAGGCTCTCTACCAAGTTTATGATTTACTACAGTGTCTCCAGTTCCTAAGTCTGCACCTTTTATAACTACTCCATTTATAATTGGAGAGTTAGCAATTTGTTGAACAGAAGTGTTAACATTACTTTGAGTTTGTGTAATATTTTGATTCTGAGGATCAATTTGTTTAACAAATGATTTTATACCAGCCATCAGGTCGTCCTTGTATACATAAATTCATCATTAGCAACATAAATATCACTAACTGATATAGGATGTCCTGCATCTCTATTATTAGCAGCTTCTTCTATTCTTCTTTTCATATCAGCTTTTTGTTTTAGAAGAACACTGACATCACTTTCTTCTTTTTGTAAACACTTTATAGCTGCGTCTATTACTACATATTCTGCATAGCCATTTATATCATCATAAGTATCAGTAGATGTAGATGGTGTTCCAGCAGTAAATTGTTGAGCAGTTGGTATGTACCATATTCTAACTTCAGTAACACCATCAGGAGTAGGAGTAAAAACTACACTACTACCTACCATTCTATATCTTACATTTGTTAAACCTAGAAGACTCCAAGTTCCCCAATTGTTGTATAAGTTTCTTTCGTTAAAGTTAAATGGTCTTAAGGTAAAATAATCTGAACCATTTATCTTTGCATCTACTCCTCTAAGTTTGTAAAAATCTGTGATATTTATGTTCTCAGTTGAAGTAGAATCATTTATAGGATAAGTATCTTTGTTTGCAGCAGTGTTAAAAGTTTTACTGCTGACATAGTAATCTTGTCCATAAGTTTGAACTAACAGGTCATGTAGCTCTGCTATTCCTGCATTAATGTAGGTTTGTACTTCTAGGTCAGAGACAAAAAGATTGTCTTCCATGTCTGCCCTTTGCCGTACCCTAGCTAATAATTTAGGCTCAGTTATAGCCGCCATAAAACCCCCAAAAAGAGGAGGGCTTGCGCCCCCCAATTAGTAATCGTCTTTAACACATTTTTTGATGAACATCTTGAGACATTCTGAGAACATATCTTTGTCTTTTTCTTCCATGGCTTTGAACATTCCGTCTACTTCTTCTTTGTACTTCTCGTAAACTTCACTGTCTTTATGTTCTTCATCATGCTTACCTTCCATGAAGTCTTCGTTAGATTCCTTTCCTTTGCCGTAGTGGTCTTTCATCTTTTCAATGATGATAGAAACCATACCGCCTTTGTCTTTCTTAGGACCCATCATAATCATAACAGACCCCCTTAGCTAACACCTACACCTGGAAGGGCAGAGTTTTTAAGAACAAACATGAAATGAACAACTTCACCTGAACCAATTTCAGCAGCAGCTCCGTTTTTATCTAGAGCGATAAAATTAACTGTACCGTTAGTAGAAACAGTTGGAGCACCTTTTAGTTGAAAAGCCATACCACCTGAAGCACCACCTAGAGCTGTTGATTTTTGGATGTCAAAGTAACCGCCAAAAAAGTGACTGTATAAATCAGTATCACCACTTGGAACACCAAGAACTATTGAATAGTCTCCTGCACTATTTCTAGTTACACTTTTTACACCAACACTTTTTGAAGCAGAAAGAGTAGGAGCACCTGATGAACCTACATCGAACTGTCCATGAATTATTTTTATTTCTTTATCTAAGGCTTGTAGCCTTTGAAAACTTCTATTTGCCATTTTTTTTCTCCTTTAGTCAGAGTGGAAGCGACCACGCTGCGAAAAAAAGAGAAGCCCCGAAAGGCTTCCCTAATTAATTAAATTAAGATAAAGCAACTCTTACGTTGAAACCAGGAGCACGACACCCTAACTGAGCGTAGTATCCAATTCTAGCTTCAACAGCATCAGCTGTAGACTCTCTTAGGAACTTAAGTCCATCAGAGTCAAGAATCTTAGGAGCTTTACCAAGAGAGTAAAGTTTCCAAACATCCATTTGAAGCATATAAGCAACACCGTTCGGACAGTTTTGATCTGGAACAACCTTGATTGGTCCTCTAGGTCCGTGAACTAGTATTCCTCTAAACCCGATTTCAGGGTTAACTTTAACGTCAACATAAGAAACCTTTGAGCCTAAGGCTTTTTCAAGGTCTGCAAAGTTGTTGTAGTTGATAAAACAAACATCAGGCTTTCCACCTTCTCTAGCAACTCTAGCAGCAGCACCGATAAGAGCTTCTTCGATAGGAAGTGATGAACCATCAAATCTGATACCACCAAGTCTGGTAGAATCTGAAGATCTGTTAACACCAAAGAAAGAGTCAGTAGACCCAGGAGCAGATGATGGAAGCCATCCACCTAGACCAGTAAGTTTGTTGTCTTTGTCACCATCAACATAGATAGCTTCGGTAGCAGTAGCACCTGAAGCAGCAGAAAGAAGGATAACACCTGTGTCTCTGTTGATAGTAGAAATTTCTTTGTTAGTAGTAGCTGTACCAAAGTTTAACTGCATACCAACTTCAAAGTTAGTAATGTCTTGGATAGTAGCTAGAGTAACAGTATCGTTAGAAGCAGTAGTAGTAGCTAGTGAACCAACAACACCGATTTGACCTGAACCGTCTCCATAAAGAGCGATAGCAAGTGAACGAGTAGCAGCTTCGATAGCTCCATCAATTTCGAAAGTAGCAGCTTCGATAAATGCATTAGCATTACCTTTTGAAGCTTCGATAGTTTCGTTAGAGATAGAAGCGATAGCATAGTCAGCTTTTCTAGTTAGTAAAAATGCTTTTAACTGAGAAGCAGATTTGTTAGAAACTGCATCAGCAAAAGTAGCAGACCGACCCATTGGAAGTCCGTACTTTACAGGAAGCTTGAGGTTTTCACCACCAAAGTCTTCATACTTTGAAATCATGGCTAAGAATGGGTTATCCTTGTATACCATGTTTTCGATTTTTTCGTCTGTGTAATGCTGCTTAAGAGCCGCAGCAAAAGTTGTCATATTAAGTGCCATTTTTAAACTCCTTTAAGTTTAGTAAATTATTCATCCCATTGTAACATTCGTGCCATTTCTCTTTTTGATTCTTCATCAGATAACTTTTTTGCTACTCTTTCATTCGCCTGAGCAGAATGGGCGTTCGACAGTGTTACTTGCGATTGTCTCTGTGGTTGTTGCTCAAAGTCTCCAGTGTTAAACTTGGAACGAAGTTTACCTAGACTTAGGAGCTTTTCAGCTTCCTCTTCTAAATAACTTTCTACTGCTTGGGCAGCCTCTTCTATATCTAAGATTTTGCCTGTTTCATTGTAGTGTTCTTCAATTACGTCGTAAACTACATCTTTTGCTTCGTTTGCTTGTATTAATTCAAACTGTTCAGGCTTAGAATTAACAAAAGCTTCGATTTCATTTTTGAAACCCGTTTCAATTTCATCGTAACGTCTTTGCTCATCGTTCTTTTCTTTCTCTATAATTCTTTCTTCTAACTCTTTATATTTAGATTTATAGTCATTCTCTAGTTCTTCACGCATCAACCTCATTTGCATATCAGGGGTAAGTTTCCCATCATTTAATGCTAACTCAGTTAATTTGTCATAGCTAAGACCCATTTCTTCTAGTGCTTTCAAAGGGTTTTGTTTTAACCTGTACTCAAAAGGAAGCTCTGGTTCTTTCTGAACTTCTTGCTTTGGTTGAAACCTTGACTCTAGTTCAGCAATCCTTTTGTCATACTCTGCTTCTTTTGCTCTAATCTCTTTTTCTCGTCTGCTCAAAGCAGCAAACTTACGGTTAAATTCATCCCGATCTGGGTTACTTGCTTGTTCTAATGATTGCTCTACTTCTTCAGCAGCATCTACTGAGGAATTTTGATTCTCTATGACATCGTTAAGATGTTCATGACTATTAGACTCCATTTTTACTCCTTTAGCTTAATGGGCTACGCCCGATCAATGTGATCTATTAATTGTATTCCTATTATAATTACTCTATAATCTCTTCTTGTACTTCTTCATCTACCTGTATTTCTTCTTCTGGAGCTTCTAATTCACTTAAATCTATGGCTCCAGTTGTTAATACGTTTGTATCCTGCGGTATGTCTTCAGCTACTTCAGCAGCAGCAGTTTGTGCTCCAGCTTCAGCTAACTCTTGTGTAAGTTCTTGTGGACTTGGTACCTGTTCTCTAGCTCTTTCTAGTAAATTTTGACAGTCTTCCATGTATTGTCTTAGAAGTTCTAGTCTATCGTCTGGAGCACCTTGAACTTTGTACATTAAATAAGCTTGTTGTGTTTTTCTTAGACAGTTTTCAAGATTTTGGTATGGTTCAGGTGGGAAGTACTCACCTTTGTCCATCATTGTTTCTAATATTTTATCTAAATTAGTAGCATCTGCATTCAACATATTCATAGATGCTTCTAAGTCTGGAAAATCTAACAGCTTGAGAGCGTCTTCTTTTCCTATAAAACCTGCGGTTAGTAAATCTTGAACATCTGCTAATCTTGCAGATGGAGTAGTTGATAAGGCAGAGGTAGGAAAAATTTGCATCATGTACTTATCTGCATCCATGTTGACATCTTTCCAACTTATACTTTCTATAAATTTACCATCTTTGGCTTTAACTTTGAAATCTCCTTCAGATTCATACAAGTCTTTAGCCATGTCTATCATAATTTCAGCAGCGTTCATAAAACATTTTTCATATCTTTTAGCTACTGCCATAAATCTTTCTGTTTCTAAGTCATTGTATTCTCTTAAGGCTTTACCTGAGTCTAAGCCAGCAGGTTTCAAAGATGAAGCAGCTAATTGAGAAATACCTGATATTTCGTAAGCTCTCTGGTACAGACGATCTAGATGAGAGAATAATTCACCTGGAATACCACCAAGAGGTGCATAAGCTGGGGGAGTTCCTGCATATTTTATAACTCCACCAATTCTGTTATTTAAATGAGAAGAAACAATTTTAGAACTTGCTTCTACTAATAATTTTGGAACACTGACAAGGTGCATTGATACTTGTATTGTTCTTAGTATTTTATTAATCTCTAACTGAATACCTTGTAGTTGTTCACATAGACCTTGACCAAAAAATCCTACAGGTCTTTCACCCCATCTAAAAAATACAAATGGGTAGTAGTCTTTATCATACTCTTCTTCAAAGAGAGTAGCACTAGAAATACAAATAGTGTGTTTACCGTCTTTAGCATCTGGTCCAGATTTTAAGTGCCAGGACTCTATGACTTTGATCATGTCTTTAGATGTAGCAGATTGACCATAACTTTGAGAGTCTGGATAGGAAGCCACATCTATCTGAGCTTCAAACTCAGGAAACATAGCTTTTAGGACTGATTTTTCTATAAATTTTTCTTGATGTACTTGGCGTGGTTTTCCATAGTAAGCTTCGATATCGTCTACTTTGATTTCACTAATTATCACTCTTTCTGTTTTTATTTCTCCGTCTTCTATAAATATCTTGATACATCCGGTACCAAAGATACAAGCATCTTGAAATGCCATGGTAGCTTTTTCATAAAACTCTGAGTAAGAATAAATGCCTTCAACAAATTTAGTAAGCTTTTTCGCTTTACGTTGTAGACTGAAATCACCCCCTGAAGTCAAGAAAGTAGCTTTAGGTTTGTTTTTAGTTATTTTTGATACTACCGTATCAATGAGAGACTGTATTACGTTAAGAGTTACCCTATTGGTTACGTTGTAAGAAGCTTCTATTCTACTGTATGTGTAAGCACCTAGACCCATTTGTTGGTAGTTTCCATATAGTCTAGCAAATCTAAGATTATCTGCTTCTCTATAGGTTTGTCTATTATCTAAGGCACTTACGTAGGCAAAAAGTTCTTGGTATAAATTGTTTTTATTGGCAAGCCACCACCGACTTCCATTTATTTCGTAATTCAATTTTTACCCCTACGGATTAGAAGACCAAAACAGGAGTTCATCGTCTTCTTTCTTCTGTTGTTCTTCTTCAAATTTTGATTCGTCTGATACAGTTTGTATTTTTTCTGCGTAATCTTGGATATTTTCTACAAACGCTAACTCTGAGAGTTCAAATTGAACACCGTCAATTTTAAATGATTTTACTTTATGTTCTTTACACCATTCTATAAACAGCTTAACATCTTCTAAATTTTCTAACATAGCTGTCTCCTATTGTTCATCTATTATATTGTCCAATTCTTTTATATCCTCTTCGTACATTTTTTGCAAGTCAAAAGAATATGGGTCTTTTTTTCTCTGTTCACACTCTTCCGCTTCTCTAGCTTCTAATTCTTGCATGTAGGCATCTGTAAAATCCTCTACTTTTTCTTTTGGCTTTTCAGATAGATAATGTCTACATTCCCTCCAAGCATACAGCACAGCGTCACAGATATCAGAGTGGTAAGTGTCTGAAATTTTTGGTCTTTCTGGATTACGAATTTTCGAGTCTTTGTCCCATTGGACCAACATGCAATCCTCTTCAAATAGAGAACTCTTGAAGGCTTTAAATTTTTCAGTTCGTAAATCATCATTTAA
>Ga0209645_1000216_pt1 | contig 30547 bp, 45 predicted proteins | sample ETNvirenome_6_30_FD_184070 | JGI IMG/M metagenome (GOLD analysis project Ga0209645, IMG submission 184070) | Marine viral communities from the Pacific Ocean - ETNP_6_30 (SPAdes) (version 2) | ecosystem: Environmental > Aquatic > Marine > Oceanic | place: Pacific Ocean | collected 2013-06-19
CTACATTTGTAGAACCTGCATTTCTAACTACTAAAGGAGTTGTTGAACTACCTGCTGATGTTTTTATTACTGAAGTTGTACCAGAACTGTCTATACGCATTTTTTCTGAACCTCCAATAGCAAACTTGAATGGTCCCTGACCACCTGAAACCCATCCTACATCTAAAGATACACCTCCTGCATCGGTATTGCTTGGGGTCATTGAAAATGTAGTTTTTGTTGTTCTTAAATGAATGTCTCCTGAAGATGTAGAAGTTGAACCTACACTTAAATCTGCTGTAGGCGAAGTTGTTCCAATCCCTACGTTTCCTGAACTGTCAATATATAATCCATCTGTAGTAGTAGAATTTGTTCTTAAATGTAAGGCATTATAAGTAGAAACACTATTAGAGTATCCAATAATTTGTGAGGCTGTAGTATTATTTCCATTTATTACTACACCTACATTGTTAGAAGTATCAAAAGATGCAGCATATACATCACTACTATCTACATCTAATTTCCAAGTAATTGGGGACTTTCCAATTCCAACTCGACCTGAACTATCTAAAACTATTCTATCTACGTTTGCTGTTCTATCCTTAATTACAAAATTACCGCCTGAATCTGATTCTAATCTATATTGCCGCCCATTAGTAGATGTATTAGTCATATCCATTTCAGTAGCTGTTCCAGATAATGTTAATGTATTAGCTGATGCTGTGGTTGAACCTATCGATACTCTCCCGTTCGAGTGAATACGCATTCTTTCTGAACCACCTGTTCTAATTGCAAGTGCTTCTCTACTTAATATTGTACTATTTCCAAATAAAGGATTTGTATATATATTAAGGTCTAAATTACTACCATTATATATTTGATAACCTGCTGTTATATCTCCAGTACCTGCATTATATATTCTAACATAAGTATCACTTGCAGCACCAGTTCCAATATTTATATTTCCAGAACTGTCTATTCGCATTCTTTCTGCGTTATTAGTACCAAAAGCTAAAGTATAACCAGATGGACAAAACATATTTGCAACACCAGCAGATGAGCCACTAGCTCCAAATTCATATCCTTTACCACTACCAGTTTGATATAAAATACTTCCAGAACTATCAATACGCATTGTTTCTGCGTAAGAACCATTACGGAATATTTGTGTATTAGCATCAAAGTAATTTTCACTTGTGTTATTATATCCAATAAGAATTTGAGCAGCATTTGGGGAAGTACCTGATACAGCTTTAAAGATACCGTCAGGCGAATTCGTTCCAATTCCTACGTTTCCTGATGTATCGATAGTAACTCTTTGACTGTTACCAGTCATAAAACCTAAATCGTGTGAACTTGAAGTACCTATCATAGCAGTATTTCCACCATATCCAGAATTAATTCTTATATCTCTAGTACCATCTGTTACTTGTATTTGACCTCCTGCATCATATACTTTAAATCTTGTATATCCTGTAATTGTGTCTGTATCACTCCATACCGCTACTTGTCCTGCTGCACCTGAACCATCTACTGCTCCTCCTCCAATAGGTATTTCAATAACATCTCCTGAACTATCTACTGCTAATCTATATGTAGCCGTACCTGTGAAACTACCTGAACCATATTCTCCTAGATTTAATTGACCTCCTCCTTCAAGAGTTAAATAATCTGCTGCTAAACTTTGACTATGTATTTTAAAGTTGTTAGCTCCGTCTCCTACTTTTACTTGCCAGTTTCCGTATGAATCTACAAAACGTATATGTTTATTGTTTCCAATTATATCAATATTGTTTATAAAGGAAGCAATTCCTGCTCTTGTAAAAGTCAAAACATTAGTGGCACTTGACAAAGCATCGTTAAAAGCTCTAATTTTTAATGCTGACAATTCACTTTGAATACCCCACACTTTATTATCAGCACTTTGGTCTGTTTCTTTAAGTAAATAAATTGGATTACCTGCATCTATTGTAACAAAAGTGTTACCTGTACCATCTCCAAAAGTTGCATTTCCTGAATCTCTATCAATGGTTAATCTTGTTGTTAAAGTAGATGTTCCTGTTTGTATTTTAAAAGCATTGTTTGCACTATCATAAAATACATAAGCACCATTTGTATAAGGACTTGTTTGTGCAGCTTCTGTCATAAAAATACCATTGTTTTCAGCAGCAGTATTTGAGTTTAAAATGATATTAGAACCATTAGTATCTACAATATGAATTTTTTGTTGTGGGTCACCATAGCCTATACCAACTTGACCTGAATTATTTATTCTTACTTTTTCATCATTGTCAATTAAAAACTCAATAGTAGATGAGCCACTTACATTTCCATAATCTGCTGAAATTTTAAAGTTATCACTTGAACCATCAATTTTGTTTTGTCCTAAAACAATATTTGAAGTAACTTCTATTCCTGAACTTGTTGTTTCAAACTTTTTAGAGTTGTCGTAATATAAGTTTACTGCACCATCACTTATGGCATCTATCATTGACTCGTTAGAGTTATTTCTAATTTTTAAGAAACTTGATTTTATAAATAAACTACCTGTGCCACTTTCATTAATATAACTATTATTGCTATCGTGATATATTTCTAAATCTCCACCACCTCCAAATATAGCTTTAGTACTGTCGTTTAGTTTTATATCTTTTGGGAATCTTGTATTTGTGGCACTTCCATCTAAATAAAAATATGTTTCTACACCCCCAGAACCATTATCACAATCAAATTGTATATCTTGGTCATCTGCTCTATTTCTTATTATTAATTTACCTGTATCATTTAGTATAAGTGAATTTGAACCATCGTGATATATTTGTAAATCACTTCCTGCACCCAACAATATTTTACTACTATCTGCAAAAGTTATATCATCTCCACTACTTACACTAATATCCGTTCCTCCTGTAGTATTCCCATTAGCTAATACTTCTGATAATGTATCTTGACCTCCTATTGCACTATCTACATAAGCAGTTGTCGCCACTTTAGTAGAATTATCTCCTTGTGTTTGTGTAGTAGCCGTAGTCGTTGAACTTATCGTTCCGTCTAATTGACCAGAAAAAGTCGTTGCACTAACTGCACCTGTAACTGTAATACCTGTTGTAGTAGTTTCTAGTTTTTTAGAATTGTTATAATATAATGAAACATCTGCACCATTATCAGCAGTTATATATTTTGCTGTACCATAATTAAGTAATCTTAAATCATTTGACCTTATTCTTAATTCATTACTTGTGCTATCAATATAATTATTGCTTCCGTCACTATATACCTGTAAATCCAAAGAACCTCCAAAAATAGCTTTGCTTGTACTTGTAAAAGTAATATCGTCTGATGCACTTACTGATATGTCCGTTCCACTTGTTGTATTGCCGTTTACTAAAACTTCTGAAAGTGTAGAATTGCCTATTGAAGCATCAACATAAGCAGTAGTGGCAACCTTTGTACTGTTATCTCCTGCACTTTGAGTAGTTGCTGTTGTAGTAGATGCAATTACACCTGTTAATGTTCCTTCTACATCTGCAACTAAAGTAGCTACTGTATATCCTGTACCACTTGTATTTACTGTAGTTGTTGGTTGCTCCTCTAGGTTTCTAAATAGTTTAAATTTACTATCTCCTGTATCTCTAAATAAACCTGCATATAAAGTCGTTCCACTAGGTGCGTATTTACCATAAAATCCTATATCTAATGCGTCAGAACTTGTATTGTCTTTTGCTAATTCTATTAATGGGTCAGTAACGGTTAAAGTTTCACTTGATACAGTCGTTACCGTACCGTCTACTGTTAAATCTCCTGTTACAGTTAGATTACCTCCTACTTTGGCATTACTATAAACGTGTAAATCATATGTCGCTTCTGGCGTTACGCCAATACCAATTTGTGTAGTAGATATATATAAAGGCGTACCGTTACCTAGTCCGTCTGTTATTTGTTTTGCTGAGCTTGTTATATTGTCATTATCTGACGTCTTTAATAAGCTATCGTATGTATTTTTTATTTTTGTTGAGGTTAATGTCGCCATTCGTCTTCTTTAAATACGTTAATAATTTTTTTACATTTACCTTTTTAGGTTTATATCGCTTCATAATACCCATCCGTTGAATAAACTGTCTCTGTCTGGCGATATGTCGTCATTTGTATTGCTAGTATACTCAGGAAAACTTGCTTGATTAAATGCCATATAATCAATAAATCTCCTAGTATAATATTCTGCAAACTCTCTCTCTTTGTTTACTAAATAATCTACTTCGCTTTTTGATACTGTCTCTGCAGTTTCGCTACTATGTTTAAATATACCTCCGTTTTTTATTTGATATGCCGCAAATGGTAAGTAGTCTACCATAGCATAATGAATAAGCATAGGCTGTATATAATCGTTTACAAGCGTTAAATAATCGCCTGACAAACTATCTGCAATAATATCGTTGCTTATTTTGTTATATAAATCTGTACCTAGATAATTTCTTATATGTATCTGTTGAGCTATTTTCAGAAAACCGATAAATTTGTCAACGTCTACGTTTCCATCTATTATAGAGTTTCTTTTAAGCGTAACTGGTTTTATAAATAATGCTGTCGCCATATTCTTACTTTTTATAATTTGGGTGGTGTCCGTTATTTGGTAAGTCTTTAGGTGCTACTTTAGCTACTTTATGACCTGCAGGCGTAGGTTGGTAAGACTTAGGTATACTATCTACCTCATCGTAATTTTGTATAACCTTTTTCATTGTCTTAGATTTTAACCTATATAACACCTCACTCCAATAGTGACCACAGTTAACACCGCCTTTGTATTTAAACAAATCGTATGATTTACCTTTATGTCCAAATGATTTATTAACTCCTGCTCTTGACGCTTTGTCAATGTCTTCTATTCTATATACTACGCCTCTTCCACTTCTTGACATCATAATTCTACAGAACTGTCTTGACTTACCTGAAGAGTATTTTTCATTATATCTATATCTTACTTTATATAGAGACTTGTCTAAATAACTAAAGCCAGACTTCTTAGAGTCAATACTTTTCTTTTCTAAGTTTTCTTGTTTAGACTCAATCATTCTAGCAGCCCACTCTTCTTCACTTTCATTCTCTTGTTTATGCTCTCTTGCGTCTACCTCTTCCCATCTATTAGAAATTTTTTCTCCTCTTAATTCGTCTAGTATAATATCAAACTCTTCGTCTGTTAAATCTTCTTTTGATAATTCACAGCAATCGTGTGATAATTTAACACCTGTCTCCTCTTCTCTTGTTTCTTGGTCTGCTACATTGTCTAGGTCTGTAAATTCTAACGGTTGAAGCGTTTTAAAGTATAAATTAAGCGAGATATTGTTATAAGCTAGTATTTGGTCAAAGGCATCAATTAAAAGCGTCTGAAACGGTCTTATAACCGTATTGTCCATTAATATAGTAGCTGTCTTTAATTCGTCTGCATTGTTTCCTAGACCTGTATTGTCTTTAATACCTAAAAGCATAGGAGAAACAACTCTATGAGCTACCATAATCTTTTTAGTACTTTCTTCACTTAAGAACTGATATTGTTGATGGGCGTCAGATAACTGTACAGGCTCTATAGATGCTGCAGTTTCAGCATTGTCGTTAAAAGCTAAGATGAACTTACCCGCATTACTTGACCCACTAAACTTTTGATATATTCTCTGCTCAATTAGTTGTCTTTCCTCTGCATTAGGCGTACCGTTATTAAAGTTAATTAACATAGACGGACTCATACCGTTCATTATATTATTTAAGTGAAAATTACTTATCTCTTCTTCTAATTCTGCATATTGTAAACCTCCTTGATAATCTACTGGACTATAATAGTAAAATCCTGCTTTGTAAGGCTTTACATATAATATCTCAATACTTTCTTTACTTGTACCAAAAGCAGGTATTCTTAAAGGCTTGTCGCTAGGCTTTATACTAGACCAGTCTTTGTAATAATAATAACCTTCTATATCTCCTTTTTCATTTGCCTTTTCAGCTCTTAATGTTTCTACTGGCATATGCTCAATCTGTGCAATTTTTTTTCTGTCTTTTGAGTATATAACTTGTATCGCACATTGTCCCATAAGTTTTAAGTCATACGTAAGCTTTCTTACGCAGTCATTATCAAATAGAGAAATCATTTGAGCGTATTGGTCTGGCTTTTTATTGCTGTTAGTAGCGTCTAAGCCTTTTCCAAATATCATAGCAGAAATACCATTTATTACTGCATTGTTTGTAGGAGACCCATTGTATCTGTCTATAAGATACTGAAAGTAATTATTATCGTCTCCATAAGATACCCAGTCCTTATTCTTTACTTCTGTAATCTTAGGACTTGTATAGGTACTTAAATTAACTATTCTTAAATCATTCATAGTATTATATAATCGTTATCGTGAGAGCCTGACGTGTCATCGTAATCGTATTGTCCTTCATTAATATCATAATAGTCATTATTACTTTGATTAATTGTCTGGTCTGTACAAAATATTTTGTCTTTATAGTAGACTAGCGTTTCAACTAATCTATTTGTGACTTCCATAGTATAAAATCTACCCTCTTTTAAAACAGGGTCAAATGTAACTTGTAAAGTCCTATAGTTATCGCTTGCTGAAGCTGTGACTTCGCCATTAAATACCTCTTCATTTGCAGCCTCATCTTTTACGATTAATTTATAACTTGATAAAAACTCTCTAGGAATTATAGCTATATTTTGAGACGCAGCACTTGTCGTTAATATCTTCATACTTATATATCGAAATAATAACGCTATTTTGTATACATATAAAAAAAAAAGGGTCAATAAGACCCCTTTTCTTACATTTAAAGTATACTACTACTATCCGTTATTTGGAGTTGCAGGCGTAATTTGTGTAGCACTTGCATTGCCAGTCACGTCAGTTGAATCTGCTAAGAAAGCAGGTGCTGAGATTTCTTGTGCTGTCAATGTAATTGAGAAGGATGACGCATCCGCCATACCTGCCCCAGTACTAAATGTACCGCCAGTTACCTCGCATCCGTGCTCACGTCCTAATAAGAAGAAGTTACCGTTATAGTCTTCAACTACTACTTGAGGTCTTCCTAAAGCAATAATTTTTAACTCTTCTTGCGTAGCACTATCTAATAACTGTAGTGTCATATTTAAGTTAGTTTCAAAGAAAGTCGTACCGTTTTCTCTTGAACTGTTTACTGTAGTTTCCATTGAAGAATTACCTTTTAAATCATATTGGTAAAAAGTTGGTGTTCCTCCTATATCTACTTTTTCAGCGTCAGTTGAGTTATCAGTAACAGTTAATCCATAGTCAGCAAAATATACTGTCTTAAGACCACCTACTGAAGACTTACAAGGTATCGCTCTTCCTGTTGTTAGTGTACAAGCCATATTTATTCTTTTTTATAAAAAAAGGTAGATAGGTTTGACCCCCACCTACCTTCTTTTTAGTTAAACTTATTTATTTATTATGCTAGAGTCAATAAAGCAAGGTCTGAACCAATACCATACTGAACACCTGCACTAAATCTCATAATTACTCTTACGTTTTGAGACCCGTCTAAGTCACCCATATCTAATAACTTAACTTCGTTATGGTCAGATAAAAGACCAGTACCAAAGAATAAGTTAGATTTTTGACCTGCTACGATATGGTCTGAAGGCATACCTGAAGCTAATACTACTTCGATACCGTCAAACGATAAAGCGTTTCCTTCATTATACCATAGAGCACCTCTGTTATCAACACCTGCAGCACCAACACCACCTGAAGCATAACCTCCTAAGTGTCTGATGTAAGACTGCCAAGCAGCTTTAGGTACATAAATTTTTAAGTCTTCTTTTCCGTATACTGCAGAAGGTAACGCATCTACTACGTTCTCTAATAAAGTAACAATGTTTGAAGAAGTAAATTCAGTATTCGAACCGTTGTCTGCATCGTTAACGTCTGAGTCTGCAGCCATTAATACTGTAAATCCGTCAAATTCTCCTGCGTTAGCGTTCACACCACCCCAGATATTTTGCTCAGTTTTTTCCGCTACTAATCCTGCAACGTGTCCGATAATAAAGTCAGAAAACTTTGGAGGTAAGTTTTGGTTTAGAAATGAATAACCCATTTCAATCGCTTCCCAGTCAGAAACGAAGTCTTTTTTACAAAGCTCAATGTTTACCATAAACTCTTCAGGTTGAAGGACTCTCTCTGTAAGAGTTATTGTAGAACCGTCACTAAATGAGCAATCAGCATTAGCAATTACGCTAGTAGCTGATACTTTCTTAATAACGTCTTTGTATTTTACATTTGGCTTAATTTCGATTAAACCTTTGTCTAACGTAGGCGAAGATAAAAGGGCAGCAGATATATACTTCCCTGAAAATTCTCCTGCATACGTACTTGTAATTGTAGTCGCCATAATTAATTATATTTATTTTTTATTTAAAGTTTGTAATTCTTTCTAATACTCGGTCTCTTGTAGTCATCGCTCTATTTTGTGCGTACAAGTAACCTTCTTTATTTGTTTCCCCTTCTGGGTTATGTTTGATAGGTTCTGCAGCAGGTTGTGATAACTCTTCTTTTACTGCTTCCTCTACCGCTTCTTGCTCAGATAACATTGTAGTCATCGCAAGTCCGATTTCTTCTGCTGTCTCTTGGTCTTTTAACTCAAGCTTCGCTTTTAAATCATCAATAATAGCTTTAAGCTCTGCAACTTCGTCCTTAGATGCGTATACTTCTTCGCTTAATTCTTCTTCTTGAGTAGCTTCTTCTTCTACAACTTCTTCGTTGTCTTCTTCTACTTCTTCAGCGTCTTTAATCTCAGAAATAACACCTTCGTTAACGACAAGTACTTTTCCGTCTTCAAGAGAATACTCTCCAGAAGGTACAGGTACTTTTTCGTCTTCAGTTACAATAAATACTTCGCTATCTTTTTCAAATGATTCTGCTTCTAATACAGTACCATTTTCTAATTTCATTTGCTCTAATTTAACTTCTTCTTGAAGCTCAACTCCTAGCAAATCTTTTACTTTAGTTAACATTTCTGTAGCTTTCATATATATATATCGTTTAGGGTTAATTTTTTTGCATTTTTAAGTACGATAAATACTACCAATACCCTGAGCCCTCAGAGACCCATCGCAGCATTTAATCGAGTATGTATTTTCTTCCCAACATAGACAAGCTCTTCTACCTCCTTTAGGACTAGAGTAGCTAGGTATGTAATTTTTACGTGATACGTTTCTATTCCAGTTCATATTAATAAGAAGGTATATGGTCTTGGCAAGGCATATACCAAATTTTATTGTCTAGTTCGTGTTCGTGTACGCCTTCACATCCTAAGTCTTCCGCTATTTTTAAAGCCATATCTTTATTAGAATAAGCAAGCCTATCCATAATTATAGCATAGTCATCGTTTACTGTCATTGTTGATAATTCTATTTCTCCTAATTCTTTTAGTTTTGATTCACTCCAACGCTTAGCAGCTAGACCACCCCACAAATAGAACGATATTGTCCCACATTTAGAGTTGTCGCTAGGGTCAAAGTATTCTTCTGCTCTTGATAAATAAGAGTACATTCTTTTTATTGTTTCTTTACTGACAGGACGACCTGCTGCGAGAGTGGCTGCACGAATTTTTCCCACGTCAGTAGCACATTTATTATTGACTTTTTTGTTAAGCTCAATACCTTTTTTAGCATTATTCTTAACTCCGCTAGGGTAGTCACTATAAGACTCCATTATCATTTTTTTTCCGTTCTTATATCTTTTGTCGTTTCTTATAATACCCTTTACTTGCGATAATAATTCTTCTGCTTCTTCTTCTTCTATTTGCTCAAAGTCATTTATCTGCTCTTTAGGTCTCTCCATTTTGTCTGCAAAATATCCTTCTATACTAAAACCTTTTACTTTGCCAGTCTTTACGTACTCATTCCATATGTCTTCATTATTTACTTTTACCGCACCCATCCAAGTACCTACTGGTAAATCCATATCGTATTTACGACTCTTATCGTGTACTTCGTCTTCTATAATCCACGATTCTACTAAAGACAATCCTTGTATAGAGTGCTGATGCTCTAAAGTCGAATTATTTTGGTTGCCTTTTTGCAAATAAAGTTGGGAAGCTTTTAAGACCGTGTCCTTAGAGAAGTATATATAATATTCATCTTCTCCGTTCCTTCTGTAAATAGGTTTGTTAGGTATTAGTAAAGCCCCCAGTAGTATACGCTTCTCGTTATCTACTTCAGCTAGTTTTATTTCTTGATTTTTTAGAGCTACAAAGTCTTCTTCTATAGCAGGATTTTCTACTATACTTATCGCTTCAATTCCTGATATTTCCTGCTCTTCGTCTAAAATTAATTCAACTATTCTCATATTTATATATCGTATTTTATTTTATGTTTTGCATTTATCCTATTGCTGCACCTTGTACTATGTTTCTGTCTAACTCCTGTGCTGTAGAAACATCGCCAGAAACTACAAAAGCTTTTACTGGTTGCTCTTGCTGTCCTGCTATTGCTGTAGCTAATTGATTCGCTCCTGAAGCACCTACTACGTTAAATGCAGGCGGTGCAGAAGGTGTCGCTGCAGCTCCTCCTGTACTAATTCCTGCAGCTCCTGCAGAAGCAGCCATAGGTTGTACTGAGTTTATTTGTTTTACAGTTTTTAAACCTGTAGCTAATACAGTTGCAATATTTGCTATTCTTGCTATAGTAGCTATAGGCTCAGGTAGTACTGATTTACTAGCTAAGACTTCTGTAACACCTTGATAGGTATTTATAAGAGCCTGACCTGTAGCAAAAGCCTTACCTGCTTTACTTGATTCTCCTAAAAGCCCTGCTATAGCACCAAAGGTGTTTGATACCATATTTATTTTAGCCTTTTCTACTGCTTCCTTTCTTGCTAATTCTTGTTTGTCTTCTTCTTCTTTTGTCTTATTTATTTCGTCTCTTCTTTTTTGGTCTATATCGTCAAATTCTTTTTGCTTTGCTTCTCTTGCTACTCTTTGTGCTTCTTCTAACTCTGCAGTTGCAATATCGTTTAGTTTTGCTTTTTCTATAAGAGCTGTATAATGCTCATCTATTTTTGTTAATTCTAAAGCTCTTTTATCTGCTTCGCTTACTGCTTCTGCGTCTCTAATTTGTTTCTTTAAATCTGCTAAAGCTTTTATTCTAGTTTCTTCTTCTTTTGCTGCGGCATCGTCTGCAGCTTTTTTCTCTGCTTCTATTCTCTTACGCTCAGTTTCTTCTTCTCTTAACGCTGTAGTCATTTCTGCAGTTAAAGCTTTTTGTTTTTTTAGCCTTGCTGTCTCAAGCTCTGTTAACCTAGCTTTTAATCTTGCTTCTTCGTCTAGGTCTTCTTTTGTAGATTTACTTAAAGCATTTTCTTGCTGCTTAGTTTCAAATCTAATTCTTGCAGCTTCTATTTCTTGGTTAGTTATTTCTTCTTCAATTCTACCTGCTTCTTTAATTGCTGCTATCCTGTCTTGTATAGATACGTTTTCTTTATCTGCAGCTTGCTCTCTTAATTCTGCTACCTTTCTATTTGCTTCTGCTCTCGCTGTAATTAACGCTCTCTCTTGTTTATCTGCTTTAGCACGCATATCGGCTAGTTCGCCTGCTATTTCTATTTCTTTACGTGTCTCTTCTCCAAAGTTTTTAATACTATCTATTGCAGCATCTACTGAAGCTTTTGCTTCTTTAAAATTACCGCTAAATACATTTATAATAGCCATACCAAAGTCTGCTAAAATATCTGTTACGTTTCCTATAACAGTTTGTATCTGTAAGAAAAATTTAGCAAACTTATTTTGACCTTCTTCAGAAGACTTAAAGGCTGTAGTAACTGCTCCTATAGCCAATACTAAAGCACCAATACCAGAAGCTAAAATAGCAACCCTTAAAGATTTAAAGCTTTTAATTGTACTACCTATACTTGTTCTAAACTGTTTAAACCTAGACAAAGCACCTCCAGTCATTTTATCTAAGCCTTGATTTACTTCGCCAGTACTCTTCTTAAGCTTTTTATTTTCCTGCTCAATCTTAGTATACTCTTTTTTAAACTCGTTTAGGTTATATACGGCTTCTTTGTATTTTAACTCTAAGTCTACTGTTATTTTCTTTGCCATTTTACTTCGTTTTTAATTTGTTTTATACCTTCTCCAAAATTTTCAGGTAGCTTGTACTTACCTTTAGCGATTCTTATTCGCTCTGTTTCTCCGTCTGCTATCTGTAATAATTCTAATATGTTTTGTAACATTATACTACGTTTAATAATTCTAAGTCAGATTCTCCTGTGCCTAGATTTGTTGTTATACTATTGATTCTATATTCTTGGTTGTTTATTATAAACTTGTCTGCAAGCGTATACTTTCTTAATATCTTTAACGGCAAAAATGCCTTGAATTTTATGATTCTTCGTTTAGGCACAAATACATCTGTTATATAAGTCTTATAATAATTTTCAAACAAAGTACCGTCAAAGTCTCCTGAAGGCGTGTACTCGTTTAGCTCTTGATTAAAATGTAAAACGTCATCGTCTGTACTAGCGTTTAATGACACACTATTACTAGGAATTATATAATCGTCAATCTGTACGTGTGAACCTGAAGAGGCTGTCTCTTGTTCTAAAAAGCTTATTACTGTACCGTTAGTTATTTGTATAGGGTAGAATAATAATGCTTCTCCTAAATAAGGGTCATCGTTGTCATCTACAAACCATCCTACCTGTGCGTCTGTATTACTGTAATTGTTACCTGCGTCTAGCATACGCTCAAATTTCATATGCTCAAAAGGTGCTTCTACATTATATATACCTCCTGCTATTTCGTCTATTGCACTATCTCCTCCTTTATACTCTATAGACCCCCAGTCAAACCCTTGCGTTAATTGAGCGTGCTGTATAGCAAGCTTCGTACCAATACCTTTAAATTTAAAATTAATTTCTTTGTAGGGTAATGCTACGTCTACTGTACGCTGTGACATATCTATATATTCGTCTATAGTATAAGTCGTACCAGAAGCATAGAAGTCGTCTAGCGTTTCTACTTTTATCGTACCATCGTCTTGCTTATATGCAGTTAAATTAAATACCTTAAATAATCCTGTAAGAAAATCTATAACTCTCATTTTAGGCATCTGACCTGTACCGCTAAATGTTTTAGTAGCATCTATTGTAAAAGTACTTACTGTAAATTGACCGCTTATAGGTTGCGTTAAATCTGACGCATCAAATTCGACTCCATTAGTACTAGCGTTACCGCAAGTAAATTCTTCGCTGACAGTTATCTTTAAATTATACGTACCATTAGTTAAATCTGCAGATACCGCAACTGAGTTAGGTGCTGTACCGCTAAAAGATTCTACTACAGTACCTGCTTTTATTAGAGAGACTGTATAATTACTTGTCTCGTCAGGTGCGTATACAGTAAATGTAGTTATAAGCTTATTTACGCCTGTCATTCCTGTAACTATAATATCTTCTCCGCTTATTGTTAAATTGTTCCAACCGCTAGTATCTGGTACGCCAAAATCTACTAAGTGGTCATATGTTTCAGGTGCATTAGGGTCATCTATATTCCCTTTTTTTCTGTGCATCCACAAATAAAGATTATAGTAAGGGTCATTTGTTGTATTAAAAAAGTTAGTGCTAAATGTTATACCGTATTGCTCTTCTATTGCTTTAATAATTAAATGTACTCTAATTGCATATTTTAGCTCAGCCCAATAAACTCCGTGATGGTGTCCCGTACCTGACTGATAATATAAGTTACCTCCAGAAGCGTTAGGGTATTCATAGTCTGTAGAGCCGTGAGCTCCTGAGTCATAATATAATCTAGTAGTATGCGTAATTAAAGGAGCTACTAAAGCATCTGTATAAGTTACGCTGTCTACTGTTTTATCAACACCTGCTTGTAACGCTACTTTTACGCTACTCATTTTATAATCGTGTGTAAAGTTATTTAGCCACGTTAGAGCCTCTAATTTGTCTTCTCCTAGTAAATCTTTAAGGTCTACTGTATCTCCAAAGAAAGTAACTCTATAAGCATATGGCTTATTGTCTCGCATATCTACGCCTTCAAGCTTTATCTTGCCTTTTTCAAACGGGAAATAGTTTAGCTCTATTGTAGCACTTTTTTTAACTCTTGCGTCAAACCCATCGTCTATATTAAAATTATAATAGTGTTCAAATATTTTATTATTGTCTTTAGAAGCAGGCAAAGAAAATGTCTTAGTAAAGTTTGTAAATACTTTTGCTATGTCTTTAACATTCTGTATTGTCTGCGTTAGACTTACAGATTCGTCTTTAAACATATCCATCCTTTGACCTTCTATATAAAGCTGTATATTCTGCATTATCTTAAATCATTTATTTTATTGAACGCATAACTAAAGTCTATAGTATAGTTTATTAGCTTATCGTTTACAGACGTTTTAAATTGTAAAGAAGTTGTATTTAATGTTATCGGTTTTACTTGACTACCGTCATAAACCCACACCTGTTCGCTTAACATTAGCTGTCTCATTATCTCATTAAAAGATTCGTCTATATATCCTGTATTCATTTGTATTGTCTCTTTACCTGTAACGTGAAATTGTCTTACTTGATGTTTTTCTTTACTATATGTAGGGTCGTTTACAAAGTCCATTAGATTACGCTTAAAACTATCGCTTTGCGTATTTATACTAATCATTGATTTTTTATGAAACGGTAAAACTTGTAAAGCACCATACTTGTTATAAAATATAACTTCTAAATAATCATACTTAGGCTCGCATACTTCTTTTAAGGTTATTGTTTTAGTTTGTGTATATCCTGACTTAGTTGTAGATACTGTAATAGTATCGCCTGTCTGTAATCCTGTTGTAGGCGTTACTCTAATATATACAATCTTGTCTTTAGAGTCTGTTGAGTCGCTTACTGTTATGTCAGATAATACGTTACCCCAAGTCTCATCATACAAGTCCCAAAACTCATCTGTCAAATTCCAATATACATCTGCACCTCCTCCAGTAGTAAATTCTATTGTACCTTCTGCTTCTGCAAATACTGGAAATACTATATCTCGACCTTGTTTAAAATAAATAGTAGTATTTGACTGTAATAGTTGAGGCGTAAAGTTGTTTGTATCTGCTATACTATAGTCTTCTCCAGTCGTAAAAATATCGTCTTCTACTGTAAGCTGTGTGTCGCTGTCTATAGCTGTAATAGTTGTACTTGTAGTATCTGTATCATTGTTAACAGTATCTCCTACACTAACTGTCTTAGTAAATGTTTGACCAGAGTCTATAAGTTTATATGCTCCTACGCCTGTAGTAGTACTATCTACTTTTGTTACTGCAGGGTTTGTAGAAGTTCTAGGATTAACTCCATCTTCAAAATATCCATACCCATCAAAAGCTAAATAATCTTTGTTTTGTGTTTCGCTTCCTGACGTCTTAGTTAATGTTATATCTGCTTCTACCCAAACACCGTCTGTAGCAAAAGACCCATACTCTGTAATTAAGTAGTCTCTTATTAATTCTGTTATCTCGTATACTACATAATTATTGCTACCTATTATGTCTTTAGATATTGTATAGGTTGCTGTAGAAGGCTTGTCTGTTGTAAACGTGCCTGCATATATAAACAGCTCCATAGATGCGGAGCTTAATGTACCTGTAGCAGGTTCTACCTTTATGTAGTACGGACTTCTTGCGTTTATTATTGTACTCATTCTATATTGTTTTCTATGTCTATTACAAATCCGCTAGTTATTTCAGGCGGTAAATTATCAAATGCTTTTTCAAAAGGCTTAGTAAAAAACATACTAGGCTTTATACCCTTATTGTAAATGCTTCTAGCTATAAGAAAGTTTAAGCTTTTTCTAGGTATAAATTTACCCTTCTTGTCTCTAGGTGCTATACCCTTTCTTACTGTCCATTTATCTAAGCTGCTAGAAGGAGGCATTTTGTTTTTAAAGCTGTAAGGCGTGTTATACTTTTTCTTCTTACCGCTTACCCCTTCGTCTTGATAAGCTCCGTACTCTTCCATAATAAACTGAATACCGAAGCTGTTGTCTGTTACTGTTAATTCATAATCTATACTATCATATAATCTCTTGCTCGTATTCTTCTTGCCTCTAGTAAGATTTGCTCTTGACTGTTTTACGACATACTTGCCAAATTTGTTTAATATTTCTTGCGTCTTCTTAAGCTCCATTAACAGCTACTTATATTGTTTTCTATTAGTATATCCATTGTACAAGCCCATCCTGCTAATTGATTTTCAAACCTTTCATAAAAAGGCTCACAGCTAGGGTCTCCTTCTAATTGGTATCTGTCTCTATACAAAGTACCTTTTCTTAAAACAAGTATAAGCCTGTTTAGTACAGCTAGCTGAGAGTTTAGTACATCGTGCTCATTATTGTTACCTCTAAATCTGTCTGTAGCATTTTCTTTGTTTATGTCTACTACATCCATTGACATTATTGTTACGTTAAATACTAATACCTGCTCTTGCGGTGTTACGTTATTTATGACAATATGCGACAAAGGGAATATAGTCTGTTTAGTTAAGTCTATGTCCGTTATATCGCCTGTAGTTACTGTATTGACATTTATATCGTCTAGTAACTTGTCTTCTATTGTTTCTAATATTTTATAAAAAGCTGTTATACCTCTATTACTCATCTTAATTTAGTTTTTAATTGTTTCGATTCCGCTTCTGCTTTGTCTTTCATAAATGCTAAAAAGTTTAGACATTGGTGCACGTTTAATTTAGTGATATGTTCAAACCTTCTAATATTCCCTTGAGCGAGTGCGTAAATCGATGAATACCAACCCCACTTTGCTCCAAACTGTCCCGCAGGGCTATAGTCTTGTCCTCCTCCTGCTCCAAATAACTCGTCATAACTTGAGACAAGTCGATTCCTAAACGGTAAAAAAAAAGCATACTACTTAGTACCGCATCCATTGGCATATTTTTCATTTTCTCTTGGTCTTTAGCCTCATAGTCTTGTATAAGATATTTATGCTTTAGCTTTTGTTTTATAGGTCTGTATAGTACAGCCATTGCTAAATGCATATTTTGCCAGTCAGACAAATGAGTATCTAAGTCTATATATTCTCCTAAGCTCATATCGTCTAGGTTCGGTATAAAGCCATATTCCACACCGTCCATAATAAACCTTTGTACTAGCTTAGGTTTTTGCTCAAACATCTCTCCTAGTATTGCTGTAATTCTATACACGTCTGTAGCCTTCATTTTAAAAGCATCTTTAAGGTCTAAGCCGCAGAAAACTTCAATCATTTTAGAAGCCAGAAACGTATCGTCACTATTATTCTCTTGTATCTTTAAATACTTTTGATACTGGTGCAGCTTGACTTCAGACAGGTCTGTAGGTATCTCTAGTTTAACTCTCATATATATATATCGAAAATTAAAAGCGATTTTAGAACAAGGCATAAAAAAAGGCGACCATTTCTGACCGCCTATCACTCAATTAGTTTTTGTATAAAAACAATAAACTTAAAAAAACCAACTATACTAATTGAATGGAGAATATTAAAGTAAACAATATAGCACCGACATAAATAATTGTCTTTACAAACATATCGCTTAATATAATTTTTTCTATAATTTTTTTCATAACATTTCTTCTAAGATTTGTGACTCCCATTGTCTAACAATATCGACCTCTAATATATCTAAAATATTAATATCGTCAATTAAAACTTCTGTAATTGTTACAGATGCTTCTTTAGGTGGCGTATACCAGTCTCCTTTACAACCTTCGTCTAAGACGTACTTTGCGTCAAACTCTAGGCTTTCGTATTGTACTGTAGTTGACCTAATCATACTCGCTCCCATTTAATTTCTGATTCTACTATCTTACTACTACCATTTGTTTTAAATGTCTTGTAGATAGTCTCTGCTACGATATGACCGCTTCTAAGCGTTCTAAGCTCTTCCTGTGCTTCTTTAATCGTATCAAAGGTCTTACTGTTCTTGTACGTCTGTACCCAGTTTCTTTTGTGATTTAGATTAAGACCCTTACTGTTTTGGATTCTAAACTGTATTATATCTTTCATTTGTTTTGTTTTTAAAAAGGGAGGTTTTACCCTCCCCTTGTGTTTTATTTTCTTAATATATCGTAGCTTATTTCTTCTCTATATAATTTATAAAATTCGTTCTTTGCTTGTGATAAATTATCTTCATTAAAAGAAGTATAATATTTATCTTCTACATAAACTGAATATTCAAATTCTGTTGTTTCTTGTAATCTATTTTGAGCTACAACGCCTTGACCTTTTTTGTGTCTAATTAAGTCAGCTTTTAATCCTGACCAAGTTGATGTTAAAATTGTATTCATAATGTTTTGTTTTTTAAATTATACTCAAAGATACACTTTTTTTAATTATCAACAAATTTTAATAACTTTTTTTTGTATATAAAAAAACCCCACCCTAAAAAAGAATGAGGTTTAATCTTCAAAATTAATAAGTGAGGAGAAACATTAGGGGATATATTGTACTTCTATATCAAGAAAGCTGACACTTTCTAACACCTCCCAACTGTCAGGTTGGTTCTTTTTTTATTTCTTTATGGGAAACTTCTTCCCTTCCTTTGCTAATGTAAGTTGTCTTATTGTTTTATTTAAGCTATCGTACTTTTGACTATCGCATCAAGCGAGTAGGGCGTTCAGCCTACACCTTCTTAAAACCACGCTTCAAACTTTCAGGTTCTCTTTCAACCTGTTCCACACTCTTGTTGTTTAACCTCGTATAAATTTCACCGAGCAGCAATTTTCCTTATTAATTAAATACCTATTCCTCGTTTTTTACTAAACCTACATAAGTAGTGATTTTCATACTAGGAGGAAAGTGCATCTCTCTATCGTGCTTCTTTCAGTTTACCACACGCATTATAAAGTCCGTAACACTTATCGGTATTTTCAGTATTTTAATGAACGTATGTAATTATCAATCAATTACACTACAAAGATATTATAAATTGTTAATAATCCAAAACTTTTATAGTTTTTTTTTACTTTTTTTTTATCTACCTCTGTTATTGTATAGTATATTTTCCTCTATTTGGATTCTCTAGTTGCATCATTAAAGCGTATCTAGCAGCATCTATGCAGTCAGGATGAGCACCAGTAGGCTTCTGTAGATTATTACCTTCTTTGTCTTTTGCCCATACATAACCTTGCAGCTCTCTAATTAGATTCTTAGACTTAGACGTTACATATATCTCGTTTTCGTTTATTAGGTTTATACCGTATATCACGCTATCTCGTCCCTTTGTTACGCCAGATATTCTATGCCCGTAAGCTCTTAAGGTAGCAATACTCTTAGGTTCTGCGGAGTCTGCGTAAATATGAGTTGTAATATTGTTGTCAGTTAAGAAGCGACTTATATCTCTATTTAGCATACCCTTTCTATAAAGTACCTCGTCAAATATATATGCTTCATTCCACTTGTAAAGAAAAATTAAACTTGAGGGGTCTACTGCATAACCAAAGTCAAGTCCTGCACAAAGTAACCTAGCTTCTTCAGGTACATTGTCTATAGGCTTCCAGTCAGGAATACAAACACCTTCTAAGCTTCCTATTTCTCCTAGACCGTATACCTTCCACCAATTAGCCCAGTAAGTAGACGTCTTAGCTTTTATCTTAGCCTTCTCTATTTCTTTTACTATTGATTCTGGCAAGCTATCATTGTCTTTATATGTAAGTGTTATAAAGTCCGTATCTGGCTGTCCTATTAATTCTTTGTCTACCCAAAATAAACTGCTTGGGTTGTAGTCAAGCCATATCGTACCAGAGGTTCTTACAGATAGTTGTTGGAACGATTCAAAGTCTACGTTATTGCACTCGTTTATAAAGAGGTCTGTTCTACGTGCTCCACGTAAGCGGTCAGGTTGGTCGCTGCTAAAGAACTCAATATAACTACCTGTACTAAATTCGTATTTTAAGGTAGTCTTATTGAACTTTCTGTCATCGTACCTATTGGTCATCTTAAGTATGTTGAGAAAGTCTTTTAGAGCTCCTCTACGCAAGTGAGGGACTGTTTCAGCGACTACGCTTATTTCTTTGTAAGGATTTCTTATAGCATAGTCAATAAGTATCATAAGAATACCTATCGTTTTTCCCGCAGAACTACCGCCCCTTATAATTTTTATTCTGCTATCTAATTGTCTTAAACGCTTTACTGCTTTTGTCTGTGAAAACATTAATCAATAAATAAAGGGACGTCTTCGTTTATATGTATGTCCTTTGTTTCTTTTGGCTTACCTGCTACATAGTTATAGTATAGCTGTACAAACTTAAAGTCGCCTTCTGCTAGTCCTGCTTTTAAAGCTTCAAATGCTAAAGGCTCTAAGGGTGTTAATTTCTCTATTAACTGTATCTCTTCTGCTTTAGGTTTACGTCCTGCACGCCCTTTAGTTGAATGTCCACCGTTGTTTTTTCTACCGTCCATAGAATTAATAAAAATTAATTAATTAATTATTTGTATATCTATATATCGAAAAATAAATTAAATTTTAGTCCGTTGCTTCTAATTCTTTTTTTGCCATAGCGTCAATCATTATTGCTAACTCGTCTACGTCTTTGTTAGATATATAGTTTAGCTTAAGTTTTATGAGCTCTCTTTTCTCTTGATTATCGTAACTGTTTATGTCGTCACTTATAATGTTTAGCCAGTCAATAAGCTGCGGACTATAGTTTTTAAATATCTGAAAGTTCTTAATGCTGTGTATGACTGTAGCGTGATTCATATGCTTACCGTTCTTTATGTAGAAGTCTCTTATTTCGTGCAGCGTCATACCTTCATACTTCTTTAGTATAAATCCTAGTAAAGACCTTGCTTCTACATACTGCGTCTTTCTTGTATTTTCAAATACGTTTAGGTTTGCTAGTTTGCTTATTCTCTTTGCTATTTTTTTAGCTCTATTTACTTTTTTCATAATGTACCTGTAATTATATAATCGTCTAGGTCTGCACCATCGACAAAAAATGTTTTGTATATGTCTACTGCTTTTTTAGTTTGTTCTTCTCCGTCTTTATAAAAGTCTTCGCTACATTTAAATATACCTATGTCTAAACTTCCTTTGTCTACTACTAGAAATTGGAATTGTTTATAAGACACGCCAAAGAGTTGACAGTATATATAGCATTGTACGGAATATAAATACTTCTTAGCTGAATGATAAAAGTTCTTTATACCTCCTGACGTTGTTTTTAAATCTACTATACCTTTACTGCTTAGTACATCTGCTTTGCCTCTAAATGGTAATCCGTATATGTCGCCTATTGCAGGTACTTCAAACTCGCAGTCAGTTATAAGTTGTAACGCCTGTTCGTTTCTGAATATTGCATCTGCTATTTTCTCTGCATTTTGTTTCTCAACTCTTGTATATACTTCTCCATACTTTGATAAAGCTTCTTTATACATTTTAGTATTCTTACTTGCAACGTCTACAAATATTTGCTCTTGGAATTTGTCAGGTTCTAGTATAGCCATATGTATTAGCCTTCCGTCTCTTAAAGGTTGTGTTTCTTTGCTTCCGTACTCAGTTACAAAAGCATACTTTTTAGGACTGTCTAATAATAGTTTCAAAGAGCTGCTACTTAATGCTAGGTGTCCTAGCGTACCATAGTAATAGCTGTCATCGTACATCTGCTTTAGTACGTCTTCCTTTTTATAATTCTTTTGGTCTAAGAGTTGTATCATTTTTAAAAATTACTTCTTCTGCTACTCTTGCACGTTCAGCCCATTTTACTTTTTCATTATGTACATCGTCTTCCCTTGACTGTAGTATATGGTTTTCCGTTTCGAGTATGTTAGTATAAATATACATCTGGTTAATGTTTCCTATAAGGCTTAAGATTTGTTGTTTCTTTTTACCTTCTGCTTTCTCGTATGCTTCTTTTAAAAAGCCACCTATCATATTAAAGTTACATTCGTATACTTGTTTCTGTAGTATATTCATTGATTTAAAATTAAGGTTACGATAATAATTACTACAAATGCTATGACTGCAAGTTCTATAGTCTTGTAGCACTCCTCATTTTTTTTAGGGTTACGTCCTTGATTAGAACGATATTGTCTTTGTTTTTTCATATTACTATTTATTATATGTTCTTATTTTTTCCCAACGATTAAAGTCAGACATATCTAGAAAATCTGTTTTAACTATATGTTTGTTATTTAGTTTTAGTATTTTATCTCTACTTATTTCAGCAACTTCGTTTTTCCATTTATTTACTATCGAGTCCCAGTCTAATTGCATATGACCGCTCATCTCATTTTGTTTTTCGTATATCTTAGAAGCAGCATTAAATAAAATATTTATATAGCTATTGTTTAAAATTTCTCTGTCATCTTTTGATTCTACGTAAGAATTTAATTTGGTTTCGATACAGTCGATTAAAACCTTTAATTCATTTTTACTTAAATGTATATTATTTTTGTAACTCATATTAACAATTTTTAATAAATATATAAAATTAATCTGGAATGACAAGAGAAGCCATATCTTCTGTAAGTAAGTACACTTTCTTAAGTACTTTTTTCTTTGTCCAAAGCGTAGTGTCAGGACAGTAAAGTTCTTTGACTTTTGGCATCTCTAAATAATTTAGCCAATATAAATAAGTGCCTTTAGGGTCTGACACAAAGTACAGCTTTACTATCTCGCTGTCCATACTCATTAAGGCATCGTACTTATGCTTCTCTAACAGCTTGTCTGCATAGTATTTATTTCTAAACTTCATCTCCATAACGCAGTCGTGTCCTTTAGGTGTTTTACCTTTAGCATCATAAAAGTCATATCCACCACCTGACCACTCTAGTTCCCATCCTGAAAATTCATTAAGAAACGTGACTACTGTTTTTTCAAATTTATGTATTCTTTCTATATCCAAGCTCGTACAGTTCGTTAATTTGTTTAATCCATTGATTCCATTGTTTAGGACTGCAACCGCAAGGCAAATAAAATTTATGAGCAAAGTACTTAGCGTGTATTGTAGCAATAAGCTCTTGTTCCTTTTTGGTTATCTTGTTGTTTTGTACAGACCTAAATTCAGTCCATTTATTATATTCTTCTTTATTTAGTTTTTGTTCCATCTCTTGTGATTCCATTTAGATAGTTTTTACGTTTTTCACACCCGCAATCTTCATAGCCAAGTTTATTAGCTACCCAAGTTGCTATTGCTTTACCTTTACCAAAGGTTATAATATTAATTATTTTTTCTAATTTATCTCCTAGTTTCATAATATTTCTTTTATTGGTATACAAATACCTTTACTTGTATTATTATCTCCTCCTCTTTTATCATACTCTGTCCCTATATATTTTCTACATATTTCCTTTAGCTTGTTTGTTGTAATTAAAACTATTTGGTTTTTTGTAAGTACAAAAGCATACCATTCGCTTTCTGTCTTTGCAATACCGCTAGGCTTGTTTCTCGATTCATACTCTATATATATATTGCCAGTATCTTTATATTTAAAATCTGTCTTAACTTCAATTTTTTTATTAGACAAAACCTGACTTAAATATTTCTCGCCTAATTGTCCTAACTCTAAGTCGTATTTAAAATCGCTGTTAAAATTCATACATACTGTTTTAATTTTTCTTTTACTTTCTTGTATGTATTATATAGAGAGTAGTAGCTTATATTACTCTTCCTAGATAACTCGCTTATGTTTGTGCCGCTATCTATAATATCATATACTTTTTTATCGTACCAGTACATAGTTTCTAATATGCTTTGTATCTTCTCATATACTTCGATATAATTTGTATGGTCATACTCGCTTATCTCTATGCCTTCTAGTTCTATTAATTTTACTTTTGCTTTTTTTCTTATTAGGTCTATATGAAGACCTCTCAGTATTTTGTAACAGTAGTAATAATTAATATCGTCTTTGTAATTAAAGTCTATACCTTTTTGAGTGTTTTTAATTAGTATTACATACATCTCCTGACACAGGTCTTCTGCTTCAGTATCTTTTATGCCTCCAAAGCTTTTAACTATGCCTAGCCATTTATCGTGTCTCTTGTATGCTTTTTCTACTGGCGTAATCAAAATGGTAAATTTAATTGTTCAATCATTGTACTGTTAATTGCTGTACTGTCTCCTATTTGAAAACCTACATTATTTACAATACTTTTAACTCTTATAGGCGTATCGATTCCTGTAGGTCTACCTCCAGTATCAATATCTTTAACCTTTCTAATATGTAACATTGAATACATCCAGTCTGTAGGATGCTGTATGTATCTATGTATAACCATAAAGTCATCTGCTCTATTTACAAACTTACCTCCTCCTTCTACGTCAGATGCCATAGGCGGTATAGGATGTCCTTCATACTCTTCGTTCTTACCGTGCTTTTTTCTTAATGCTTCTGTAGCTGCGTGAGTACAAAGCCATATAGAAACATTATGCTTTTTGCAGAATACTCTAAATTCGCTTGTAGCTTGGTAGTCGTAATCGTGACCTGAAATACCTTTTAGTGTATCTCGGTCTTTTACTAAAGAGTTATAAGGGTCTATAAAAAAGCCTTGATATTCCCAAGCATTTTTAATAACAGTAGCCAAGTCAATAAGCGACTTATAAGTATGAAGCTCGTTAATATCAATAAACTTAAAATGCTCAAATACAAATTCCTTGTGCTTATTAAATTCATCCTCTGTGATTTTGTTTATAGGTTTGACTGCTAAAAACTCAATAAGTTTCTTTATAATACTATAAGGTTCGTTTTCACTTGAATAGACTAGCCACTTTATATTATGCTTAATTGAATACAATAACATAAAAAATAAAGTAAGTGTAGTCTTACCTGAGTTTGCGTGACCTAGTACTATATTAAAATTCCCGTACTTAAAACGAAGATGCTCGTCTATAGTCGGGAATCCTAATTTTAAACCTTCTTTGATTTTGCCAGTCCTAATATCTTGGAGTTTATTTATCTGGTCGTCAAAGTTGATTAACATTTTATTTCTCTTGGTCTCTTACTAAAATTAATAAAATTAAATAACCTACCAAATCATATAACGTATCTTCTGTTTTATCGTTAATGCCCTTATTCTTAATTCTCATAAGCTTGTCGTCTAGTCGAGCCTTGATAGCTTCTTCTGCTCCTAGCTTACTAAATATATTTACTGGGTCTTGAGCTGTATTGCCATAAGCTTTATTCTTAGCTATTAGCAAGTCAGTTAGATGGTTAGTTATTTGTCGTATCTGTTGTTCCATTAAAACGGTAAATCGTCTACTGTTTCTCTGTCTGGACTTTGCTGTGCTGCCGTTACAGCGTCTTTTACTTGCTTTACAATAGGAGCATTGTTTTCTATTCTCCAACCCGTAATGCTTGTAAAGTATTTAACTTCTCCTTTAGGGCTAGTCCATTCCCTACCTCTTAAGTTAATATCTATACTTACTGTGTCTCCTTCATTAAAGTCGTCTAATAAGTATACTTTTTCTTTAATAAACTCAACTTTATGTACTTGCGGGTATTGGTCTTCAGTATTAAGTATTAATGACCTTGACCTAAAATTATTTGCAAATTCTTGGATTTCTCCTATTGTTACTATTTTGCCTTCTAGTTTCATTTTAAAAAATTATAATATTGGTTTGTAAATTGTTCTACTTCGTCTAGCTTAATAACTCCTGCTGCAGCAAGTTCAATAGCTCCTTTAAATGCTACTGCGTGTTTTATACTATCTGCGTTTTTAGGATTATTGTTTTGTTGGTCTTGATTATAAACTAGCTTTGCTGTACCGTATTCTTCATTAGTGACCTCATAGTCAATAACGTCTCCTACGTTCTTTTTAAAATCTCCTTTACTTAAAAATGTATAAGAGTTTCCATTTGATAAGAACACTTCGCTTTTTGTAAATGTTCCGTGTTTTAATTGTGCAGTCCCTTTAGGTCTGATGTCTGTAATTTTACTTTGCATAATATAAATATAATTAATTTTTAGTTTCTATGTAAGTTTGTATTTCTCGGTCTTCGTAAACTTCGTTCTTTGCGTAAAGTAATCTGTTCTCAATTTTTAAGTCTTTGATTTCTTCGTTTTGTTTTGCAACGTGTTTAGTCAGGAAGTTTATTCTATTATGTAACCTCTTTATTTCTTTGTTAAATTCTTCTTTAGATAAGTGTAAAGTCATTTGTTATAATTTTCGTTTTGTGTTTCTTTAATAAGAATAGCTATATAATCGTGTAGAGTTTTTTCCTCTATACTATTATTCTTGTACTTTCTGAGTAGTACTCTTAGAAAACCGTAATCAGTTTCTTTTAATACTTTTTTAAGTTGTATGCTCTCTTCTGAAAGCTCTACCTTTAATAATTTTTTTAAGAAATTTGCCATATAGTAAATGTTTTGTCTTACTAAAGTAATTAAAAAAAGTTAATAAACAATAAAAAAGGGGAAAAAATTAATTCTCCCCTTTACAAAAACAAAACACTTACCTAAAACGTAAGGACTTACAAAGATAGTCTTTTATTTTCCTTATCCAACTTTTGCTTGTACAAATCAACCATCTCTTGCAGGTCTATCATACTAAACTTTACTACTTCTTTTGATTTGTTATATAGGCGTTTACTAAGCCCTTTAGACTTCTGGTCTAGTGATAAACTAAATTGGTATTGTCTACCGTACCTAAACCTATTACAATGTTTGCATTGAGCGGCTACATTTTGCTCGTCCCATCTTGTAGCCATCTCTTTACGTGATATAAAATGCCCTGCGTCTATATCGTTCCACGCATATTCTTTATTGCAGGTTATACATTTACAGATACCTTTTTTATTGGCATCTCTTTTACGTATATATTCGCTAAATATTCTGTCGAGTTTGTTTATAAGACCTTTACGAGATATTTTTCTCATTTGTCCATAGCCTTAAGTAGCGATTCGCCAAGTGGTCGGTCAAGAGTTTTAATAGCTGTGTATATCTGTCTGCTTTGTTTCTTTACGTCTAGCTTCTCTCTTTTTGTACTGTCAGTACCTAGATTTGCATACAACGTACAGTCGAGCTCTAGTAGCCTGTCTATTTTGCCTTTAATGCTTACGCTTGTATAATTAAGTATTTTGTCTATCATAAATGTTAACATATAATCAAATATATAAAATTAAATTAAAAGAAAAGAAAAAGAAAAAAGGACAAAAAAGAAAAAGAAAAGAAAAACCTACAAAAAGAAAACAATTTTAGTACCCGTTCCAACAAGCGTCCATCTTTATTAGGTTCTTGAAGTTTAGCTATAAGCAGGTCAAATATATAAATATTTTTTTATTTACCTTGACCTCTATATCTTTTTAAATAATTTTTAGATGCTTTTACTTTGCTAGACTTAGACTTTGCGTGTATGCCTTTACGCTTACGAGACTTGCTTTTATATATGTTTATAACTGCTTTAGGCATTATTTCTTTTTAACTATTGTAGATATTTTTTCTAGTCCTCTACTTGTAAAGTAAAACCCTAAAGCGTATGACAGTATCTGACCCATTAAGTCAACGTATTGATTTTGTAAATTAAAACTACCTACGTTGCCGTCTAATAAAGCAAATATTGTATATATAGCTAAACTAAATAAAGTAATCATAGGACGTATATTTTTACTTAACCAAGAGTCAGAAGACATATCTGCTTTGTGTCTTGCAGAGATTTCTTGTTCTAAAGATAATTCGTGCTCCATAAAGACCTGAGTCATTTGTTTTTCAAACTCTGCTTTTTCGTCTTTTGTTCTTACAAATTTATCTACAAGACCTCCTAACTTGTCTGCAATATCAAGACCTGCTCCTCCGAATATTTTACCTAGTATTTTTTTCATTATGTAATATTTATGTATTTAGTTTTACCTTCGTCTCTTACTGCTTTCAGTATTCTGTTTCTATTTTTCTCTTCACTTACATAAGACACGTGTACCCAGTCAGGATTTTCTTCGTTACCAAATTCGTAAATTAACTGGTCAAAATCTAGGTTGTCTCTTATAAATTCAAACATCTCTTTATTTGTTTTATGTCCGTAGATGTCATCTATATCCATAGCTCGACCTTGACAATGCTGTGAGCGTGTACTACCGCCTATAGCTTCATTTAAAGCAGGAGACCTATAAAAACTATTTATCTTTATTGCACCTCCTACCCAGTCTCTTAACGGTTCAAAGATTTTCTCTGCTACTAATTTCATATTGTTAAGCGTATCTCCGTCAGGCGTATTATCTATACCTAATCGTAAAGCTGTTACGCTCTTAGTTGCTTCTTTTTCTGAAATATGCTTACTTATCATAGTTTATTAGTTAGTTGCTACTCTTGTATATTTACTATTGTCTATAACCTCTTGTAATTCTTCTACAGGTGCTTTTATACTTAATGATATATCTGCGTCCCATCGACCTACTAGACTATTACCTTTATAAATAAATATAACAGGTACAGCTTTAATTTGCTGTCGTATACTAGGCTTCTGGTCTTCAAGTAACGCTTTTACTATTTTTGCACCTTTTATTTGGTTTAATTGCTTGTAGTCGTTTCTATAGTTCCAAGAGCTGTTTATATGTAAAACAGTATACTCTTGCGTAAAACTATTTGCAGAAACAAATAACGCAATTAGGACAATTAGCTTTCTCATTTTTGTATAATTTCATATAACTTCTCATCTATTTTATCTAGCTTCTCGCTGTTTTCTTTAACTTGTTCTGCTGTATTAGCAATTTGTTCACGTACTAATAAATCTTTCAAATCATATTCAGACCTTGTTACAACAGGCTCGGGTAAAAGCTTAGCCTCGCTTATACCTGCATTTAAATCTGTGTACATTAAAACTAACGATACAGCTCCTGCAATTACAATTCCTATTGTTTTTAAATCTAAAGTTAATTTTGTCTCCTCCGAGAGTTCAGTTGGTTTGCTCATTTTTTATATCATTATTCTTGTTTATCTTCTTTTATTTCTTCATAAGAACCATCTTCTAAGTTGATATTTATTTTACCGTACTCTTCTTCTAGCTCTTGTTTGAATTTATTATCTTCTTCTTGAATACCTGCCCACAAATGTAGTAATCCGTGTTTCTGTACTTCAAGTTGTCCTAAGTCGTGCTTAATAGCAGCATACTTCTTTTGTGATTCTTGTAATTTTTCTAATTGTTCTTTAGTAATTTTTGACATTTTATTAAATTTAAAGTTATATCCAAATATAAGAAATTAGTCCCAATCAGGTCTTAATGTTTCATCTACTGGGTTTATTTCTAATTCAATTTGATTATCTAAATTTTCTTGCATCGCTTCAACATCTAATCCTGCTTCTAACCATCCAACTACATCTTCTTTAGTTAAGTCAGCATAAGGAATAAAGTTGTCTGGGTCATAAGTTACACCTAACGTACCTATCGAACTTGCTGTATGTTCTCCTGATTCGTCTTGAGCTATATAACTCCAATGTACTGTGTAGATAACATCGCTGTTATCTCCTTCTTGAATTTTTGCGTCTAACGCATTAATTTTCCAATTATAAGTATTTGCCATAATTAATTATTTATTTGTGCTTTTAAAGTTTCTATTTCTTGTTTTAATTCTTGTATTGATTTTAAAAGTATAGGCACTACTTTAGAGTAATCTACACTTTGATATTTTTCTCCGTCTTTTTCTCCAACTACTGCTTGAGGTAAAACTTCTTGTAATTCGTGTGCTTGTACACCATAAGCTCTTGTTCCAGATTTTTTCCATTGAAAATCATATACAGGTATATTGCTTACTAAATCTAAACCATTAAAATCTTGATAATCTTCTTTTAATCTATAGTCAGAACCTGTACTATAATTTGTTGTATTTGTTGAACCATTAACTGCTATTTCTCCACAATGAGTAAAAGTTGAATCTCTAAATACTATTGCAGCTACGTTATTATTAGCATTATCTCCTGTTTGTATAGTACACATATCAGCAGTTCCTGTAGGTGCTTTTATATGTAACCTAGAAGTTGATGAACCTGTTGTTCCTATTGCTACTGCTCCTGCACTCGTAATACGCATTCTTTCTGTTGTTCCTGTATAAAAAGCCAAAGGCATATTGCCTGTACTTGCATCCCTACTTATTATAAGATTTAAACCACTTTCACTACCTAATCTTAAGGTACTTGCAGTAGCGTTTGTTCTTCTTGTTTGTATATAGCTATTCCCATCATCAACCACATCTAATTCTACTAAAGGCGATGTAGTTCCGATTCCTACGTTTCCATTATCATTTATAACAAAAGTTGGCGTGAAGCTTGAATAACTTCCATATCCAACTCTAAAAGGAAAAGTACCACCCGAATAACTAGCAATATGAGTTGTATCACCACTTGAATCAATACGCATTCTTTCTGTAGGAGCTGCACCTGCTGTATTAGTTGCTAATACTAAAGCATTACCATTGCTTGAATCAGTTATTATTGAAGATATATAAGCACCCCTATCATCATTTGCTACTGTTGATAAAAATATTTTTGATTCAGTACCTACATTTGTAGAACCTGCATTTCTAACTACTAAAGGAGTTGTTGAACTACCTGCTGATGTTTTTATTACTGAAGTTGTACCAGAACTGTCTATACGCA
>Ga0209645_1000218_pt1 | contig 30437 bp, 45 predicted proteins | sample ETNvirenome_6_30_FD_184070 | JGI IMG/M metagenome (GOLD analysis project Ga0209645, IMG submission 184070) | Marine viral communities from the Pacific Ocean - ETNP_6_30 (SPAdes) (version 2) | ecosystem: Environmental > Aquatic > Marine > Oceanic | place: Pacific Ocean | collected 2013-06-19
AGTACCGTTGACATCCATATTGCCTTCAAGGTCTATATCACCGTTTACAATTAAATCATCTGTTACGGTTAAATCGTCTTGTACTTTTAAATCTACTACACTTAGACTAGCAAAAGCATCTGTAATAGCAGCTCCACTGCCTGCTCCGTCTGAATAAACTACCTTTACGTCACCTGGTGGAATAGTTACGTTAGCTCCACTACCTTGGGAAATAATAATATTTTGTGATCCGGATGTGCCGTTTTCTATAAACCACATTTTACTGACAGTGTTAGGTCCTAGGGTGATAGTACAAGCTGAATCTAAAGTACCTGTATATTTTAAATATAGAGATCTTCCTGGATCTGTGCTTCCATCTGCTATAGTGGTTGTATGGGTATCAGCATTAGTGGTTATAGCCTCAGTGCCATAACTAAATGCTTCTGCTATTAACTCTAAATTTGTGTTTGTACTTGCACCCCAAGTTCCAGACTCGTCACCTGTGGCTATTTCTTTTAACCTTAAATCATTTACGTATGTTGCCATATTCTATGCTACCTCTTCCCAATCGGGGTTCTGTGTTTCATTGTTTTCAGCAAAGGATGAACTTTGGTCAGTATTTATATTAGCATAATTTTTCGTTTGTGTTTCATTAATATCGCTAAAACTAGAAGTTTGATTATCTGTAATATCAGTGTAACTTCTTGTTTGTTTATCATCTACTAACGACCATATTAATACACTTCCAACCGATCCTGTACTTTCTACTCCTGTAGGAATTACATTTGCTTTAGCTATTGTTGATGTTTCTCCAACTGATCCTGTTGCTGATTGCCCTGTAATAGAGAACGTGATGCCAAAAGTAACATTTACAGAACCTACAGCACTTGTTCCAGAAACACCAGTAAGCGTTATATTTCCAACACCAGTAGGAGTTATGGTTCCAACAGATCCGTTAGCTTCTTGGCCTGTGGGAGTTACATCGGCTTTTGCTATGGTTGTAACGCTACCAACAGCACTTGTAGAAGAAAGACCAGTAACATTAACAACTTCATTGTGATGAACTATTACAGATCCTACAGCACCCGTAGCATTTAGTCCTGCTACAGGAACATTAGCTTCACCATCTACATCAACTGATACAGTACCAACTGTACCTGTAGCACCTTGTATTGTTGCTATTGCTTGTGCATTAACACCTACAACAGGTGCATTGGTTGTTCCTACTTGCGATGCTGGAGTAACATTAGCTTTAGCAACTGTAGAAAGTGTGCCTAAAGCACTTGTTGCAACTTGAGATGCTAGTGTTTGATTTGCTTTTGCTACAACTGATAGTGTGCCAAGAGCACTTGTAGCTGATTGTCCTGTTGGGGTTACATTAGCTTCTGCGTCTGTAGATACAGAGCCTAAAGCACTTGTGGCTGCTAATCCTGATAATGTGACAGATACGGCATCAGAAGACCAACCTTCTGATCCCCAGGCACCACGACCCCATCCTGCATCAGGCATAAGCCTAAGCTATTCTTATAATAGCTGTACTTGCTGCTGCTGCTGGGAAAACTATAGTGAAGTCACCTGCTGTTGATGTTTTGTCGCCACCAAAGTCTATTGTTGCAACAGAAGCGTTGGTTGCAGATGAATTATAAATCATACATCCTCTAGCTGTTATAGTGGCTGTGCCAAATGTTAAATCAGCAAAATCTGTAAATCCAGTAGTACCACTTGATGTAGGATCAACTCTTGTTAAGTTAGATCCACCTGAAGTGTAATTTGTACCACTTGCTTGTCCTGTAGTAGTAAATGCTGTTGTAGTAGCACCTAGAGTTGCTGAACTTGTATATAAAGCTAATTTAAAAGTACCGCCTCCAGAGTTTTTAAAGTTATGCACTCCTTCTAAAAGCTGTTTTTTAAAGCTAGTTGTTAGTGTTGATGTTATAGCCATATTATATCCTTTTTATTATATCAGCTAACTCAGTATCACCAGATTTAACTAATTCTTGTACAAGAGTAGCTTTATAGGATTTTAACGCATTATTTATATAAATCAAACATACCTTATAAATAAGTTCTTTATAGGCTCTAGCTTGTTCTTGTATATATGGATCACTTGAATCAGAAGAACTTACAATTTTCTCAGTAAGTCTTTCTGCCCAGAACTCAGGTGGATGCCCACCAAAACTAGTGGTTTTAGCCTCTATAAGACCTAAACCAGGCATACCAGCTGGGGTTATTTCATCTACCATTTTTTAGGTTCTACGGGTTTTAGATGTGAATCGTGCCTATCAATAAGCACAGGTTCTTGTGTTTTTTTAACTATTTCTAGGTTATCTATTCGTTCTAGTTTAATACCTTTTTCATCTACTAAAATAATATAAGGGTTTTTTAATCTGTGATAACCGTATAGTTTTTGTTCTGCTGGTACATCTGTATCTAATAAACCAGAAGTATGTGCTACTTCTACTTGCATACCTGCTGATATACACTTAGATAGCCAAAACTCTACACAACCTCTACCTGCTTCAGCAAAATGTAAGTTGCCTTTGTAAGAAAAATCAACACCAAACATTTTAAGATTTGCTACTTCGTTCCAATAAGCAAAGGCCACAGCATAAGCAACAGTGTTGTTTAGATAATGGCAATTTGAGTAATTTACTACTTCTTCAAGTGGATACTCAACTAATCCTGGACATCTATCATCAAGCTCACAGGTATATATTGGACCTGGATGCTCTTTAAGCATTTTTTTCATGCTTTCTGTTTGACCACCAGCATCATCGGTATCAAGAAACCTAGACGCAGGATCCATCATAAATACTCTGTCATGGTATATAACAGAACCAACGCCATTAATTACCCAGACTTCATCAAAATGAACTCCGTGTGATTTTGCAAGATTATAATCAAACCAGCTTTTACCCATGCCAACGATGGCAACTGATTTACCCTTCAGACTTTCAATTTTTTCCATGTATTTTTACGATACCGGTGACCTCAAAGAATCATAACGGTATTCATCCCTCCTTCCGCGAGCTTCTGCAAGATTTTTCAATCTAGTTATTTCTAGTAAAAAGCGTTGCTCGTATTGCTGTTGCATATCGCTTTCACCCTTTAAAAATATATTAGCTTCCACTAATGAACCATATAATAAAGCATTTCTAGCATTTTGTGAAAGCCAGGTTCCTGTAGTGTCTGTAACTAATGAATTTGGTTTGTAAAGATAGTGTAATTCTACACTGTAATTCTGATCTGGTACTGGACTTACAATAAGCGTAGAGCCATTGTTAGAAGCTGTAGAGAGTTCTTTATCAAAGTCTGCGTAATATAGTGGTCTACCTCTTTCAGTAGCGTCTGTAGGGTCTACGGAGTATTCACGCATAAAAGTAGTGTGTTTTTTGTCTAAATAATGATAATCACCATTACTATCAATAACAGCTAAAGAAAAAGACATTTGAAAGTCTGTTGGTGCTGTTAGATAAGTATTACCAGCAGTCAAAGAACCGGATACATTCTTACGGAAATAATCTAACTGTATAAGTTCAAATATACGATCTTCAGCATTTTTAATAAAATCATCAAGCGTATTTACAAATGTAGTCTCTGAGTTTTCTACATAGTTTTGTATTAGTGTTTTTAACTCTGCTAGTGTCATGTAACTATTGTAACCTCACCTAATTCACCTGTCATCTTAGCCACTGTAAAGTTAGCAGGTAATGTCGCTGGATTCATAAAGTCTGGTTTAAATATATTAGAGTTCACTACCACTACAAAGCCTTCACCCTCTTCATGATCGTTATTTGGTCTTGGTTTATATAACGCTTCAGGATCTGCTGTAGCAGTAAGCGGTTCTAATTGTGGATGTTTTGGTTCATAACACTCTGAACAAACCTTAGCACCATTCCATTCTTCTCTCAGTTCACTTAATTTGTATTCAAAAGCACATCTATCACATAGAGCACGTGCAAATTTACCAAGAGCGTATGCCATACTATCTCATCCTAATATCTGGTCTGACTCTAAATGAAGCTCTATCTTCATCTTGATCAGCAGCTCTACGGAACTCTTCTTCGTACATAGCTTTTAGTTGTGGTGTAAGTTGTGGATTTTTCTTAAGTGATAAGTAATAAGCTAAACCTGCTACAAAACAAGGATAAAACCTAAATGGCATATCCATAGTATTAGTCGGTTTGTCTGCATCATCCATTCTTACCAATTTGTTAAACACTAATATATCAGTGCTGTTTTCAGGTGCAGGCCATACTTTAAGAGCTGGTGTTGTTAATTTATCAAAAAAGAATTGTGATGGCCTAGCCTTTGTTTCTTTGTTAGGTATGTTGATATATTCAGATCTGCTAATACGATTCATGCTTATATCAGTCTGTGTTTGGTTTACAGTTCTACGCAAAACCACATCTAAAACATCAATAACATTAGAATTTAAAGAATAGCTAGAAGTGCCTTCAGTAACAGTCTGTGTTGCTTGTTCTATTGTCCACTGGTTTAGACCGCGATTAGCCCATTCAGCTAACATAAGATTTATAGATCTACGAGCTGTTTTTAAATCATAACCGGTTCTAAGTTCTAGTCCGCATCTTTCAAATGCTTCTTCTATAAACTCAGCTACATTTGGTTCAAAATCTGTGCTTCCTGATAATGCCATTATTTTTTATTATCCTCTTGATTGTAAAGATTATCAAACGTAATGTTTGGATCTAAATAACTATCATGTTTTTCTGCTGAGTGAACCCACTGACTAGGTGAGAAATCGGGAGCACCTTGACCTACTCTCCATAAAGCAGGATTTGTAGCTCTTACTCTATTATTAGGCAAAGCAACAAAATTACCAGTGTATTCACCAGCATCAGTCAAGTATAGCACATGACTTTGTTTATGTTGTGCAGGATCATCTGCTATTGAATGGTCTGTGTAATCTACAGTAAACATATAAGTTCCTGTATAAAACTCACCATTGATTTTACATATCCAGGGAGAAGAACTTACACGATCTAAACTTACTACACTGTGATGATGACTAAGACAGTCCCAGGGTTGTGCTAAATGATCTTCCATAGGCTTTGGCCATTCATCTAGTGGTATATCAGCTACAAGAGCTTGTATTGGCATTCTTGCCCACATAGCACCACCATGTACGTTTTCATCGGGATAGTCTTCATAATCTGTTTCACAGCCTGTAAAAACTACTTGAAATGATAATGATCTGTCGGGAATGGTATTTACAGCAATAACTAATGCGTGTAAATATTCACCGTGATAATTTTGGTGATTAGCAGTAAATTCTTTTCTAACCCAGCATTTAAACTGAGGAATGTTTGATATTAGATATGACAAGAGAAAGCCTAATTATACTTTTCCGCCTTTTGCCATATATTTAGATTTTTTCATAGCACCGCCTTTAGACATATATTTAGAGCCTTTCATAGCTCCGCCTTTTGCAGCGTACTTACGTCCTTTAACAGCACCACCCATTGCATAACCTTTTGTTCTTTTAAACATTATATTCTCCTAGCTAATTGTAGTTACTTTTCTACGGTTATTCATAACTTTACCACAGCCTTTAGCTATAAAACCACCGTTTTTCTTTTTGACTCTATTTTGTTTTGCCATAGCTTTTTCTATAGCTCTACCTCTAGCCTCTTCGTATGAAGATAACTTGCCGTCTTTATTTAAGTCTGCTTTGTTTTTATTCATAGGTCCTCCTCTGGACTTTTTTTCCCAACTAATTCTACCAGGACCTTTTTTCTTTTTTTTAGCACTTGTGCATTGTGCTTTAGTAGGCCTGCAAGCTGGGTATGGTCTTTTTGATTTTGTTGCTGATTTTCTGCCGCAAGGTTTGCCAGTTTTACAATCAATCCATCCTTTGCCTTTATTGCGTGAAAACCATTTTTTTAAACCTTCTTCAGCCATTATCTTAATCTATTTGACATAACAGCACCTTGTCCTCTAACAGTAACAAATCCACCGCTTGCTTTTTTTTGTCTTGATTTATTACCCCAGTTTTTTGCACCAACTTTTCTACATTTAACTAGAGCACCACTTGCGTATGCAGATGGCCATTTAGTATATCTAGATTTTACTTTATGGTAACAAGCGTCTTTTTTAGTTTTAGATTTTGCCATTTAACACTTCCATCTTCTTCTTGCTTGTCTAATTCTTGAATTAGGGTTGTTTCTTGTTTTTTTAGAACTACGTTTTAGTTGTCCTAAAGATCTAGCACAATAAGCTTTACGTCTTTTTGCTGCTTTTGATCCTTTTTTAACTTTACCTGTAACAGCTCCTTTGAGTTTAGAGCCAGGATTTTTTCTTCTATGTTCTTTAATGCCCTTACGGGTCATTCCCGCCCCTTTTTTAGTGGGGCGGTAATTACCACCTTTACCTGTTGTTCTGGCTATAGGTTTTTGTCTACTACGTCTAGTGGTAGCCATGCATTAATAATTCTTATTTAAAACAAGTATTATTGAATAAGCATCACCACTTGAGTGTCCAACGGTTGTGAAGTCAATATCACCAGTTACACCTGATCCTGCGTTGTTTGGAATGCCACTAAATCTATCGTCATAATATTCATCACCTGTGCTATCTGCTGGTAATGGTATAGCTAAGACGTTAGTAGAAGCATCAAACTCTATATCTACACCCATACCTCTGGTTGCCCAGTAGATACGAGCTATAGAAACGCCAGTACAAGTCTCTCCAGCACTATTAGTAGTAAGTGCTGATACATCAACTTTTTTTACAGAAGATTCTCCTGTACCGTCAGATTCATTAGTAAACTTTAAGATAGCAACTCTTTCACCGTCTTGAATAGTTTGCGAAGTTACTGTATCTGCCATTGTTTACTCCTTACGCGTCAGCAAATGGTGTTACCACAGTACCAGAAGCAAGGTTAATACCTTCTACTGCATACTTAGCTGAACCAATAGCGGTTACTTTAATAATAGTACCAGCTATGCCACCTTTCGTAGTGCCATTTAAAGTAATAACATCATTACTAGCACCTGAAATAAATGTTTTGCCTGCTGCATCGCTTTTACCCATATATAGACCACCAACGAATTTATCTGTTCCGTCAGTTTTAATATCTAAATCTGTAGCCGCTGTCTCAATTACAAAAGTAAATGTAGCACCTAAGTTATTAGTTTGATTTGGATCATCATCTGCACCTGGTGCGGTAGCTACAATGCTAGGTAACGTAAACTTACCGTCAGCATCATTACAAGTAAGAACTTTACCTGCGTGTGCATCTACTGTAAGTGTTGTGTCAGCAGTTAAACTAACCACATTTGCATTACCTGCTGAAATAAATCCAGCTAATGATCTAACTGGACCTGAGAATGTCGATTTTGCCATAATTTCCTCCTAAGGAAATAAGTTCTACCGTCTTGGCTTGTCTGCTAGGTCAGTCTGTAGAACAAGTTAATAAACCCTAGAATTAAATGATATACCTAATTTTAGAAAAAAGAAAGGGAGCCGAAGCTCCCTAAAAATTGTAGTTGAGTTAGAAACGCTACAATAAATCGTTCCTTAAGCCCCTTGAGAACCGTAAACGGCTCTGAAGTTTGAATAACCGAAGCTATAACGCTCTCTAGCTTTATATCTCATATTACCTGTATCGAAATCACCCTCTAATGATGTTGACATTGGAGATCTTTCAAAATACTTAAATCCATCTGGACAGTCAGTTTTAATGAAATACGCATCAGTATCTGTTAGATAGTTATTTACAACATATCCTTCAGGTAGCATACCAGTATTGCTTATAGCATTGATGTCATTGTCAGATGTGCCAACTCTACCTGGAGAGTTAAGTAATCTGTCAGCAACAAACACTAATTGTGGTGGAATAATGAGCTTTGCACCTTTAAGAGCAATATTAAGACCTCTATCATCTGTTAATGTAGAGATATTAATTAATGCGTCTTCAAGTGAAGTTTCATTAAGATCCGCCATAGTGGTAGCTCTGTTTGCTAAAGTACCGCCTCCCCCTAGAGGGTGAGCAGTGTTAATTAAAGATACGCCATCGCCACCTGCTGTACTAAACGCGTTGTTTAGAACAGATGCTGCTTTGATCTGTTTGGTGTTAGCCATAGATCTTGCTAATGCTTTAGTATATCTTGCTCCTAGCCTGTCATACAGGTTATCTTCAACAGCTTCTTCAGTTAAAGCGAATGCTAAAGCCACTGTTTCGTGGGTGTAACGAGATGTATAACCTTCGTTAGCTGTATCAAATCTGACACCACTACCTTCAGCTTTTACTTCCGCATTACCAAACCCTACGATTAGAGTTTCTTCTTCAAACGCTCTATCAGAAGTTTCTGTTTCATAAATTTCTGTATGTTGAGCTTCGTATCTAGCATATTCCATGCCGAACAAAGCATTCAAACCTGGCTCTAGTTCTTTCGCTAATTGCGATCTATTAATTGCCATTATTTATACTCCTGTTGGATCGACATAAAAATGCTCATTAAATTTAACAATCACATTCACGTTAGCTGAACCTGTTGTACTGTTATCTGGGTCACTCGAAAAGCCCATGATTCTAAACGTAGCAGTTGTAGCTGCTGTTGTTCCTGATAATTCAACTGCTGACATACCAGTTTTGGTTGAGCCAGAAGTATAAGAAATATCAGCGTTCAAACCGACATCAGTTTGAGCTGGAGAACCTGCACTTTGAATTTCAAATACAGCATCAGGGTCATCTATTACGAATGCCTTAATATCAGACGATACAGTGCCATCAGGATAGTAAGAACTGAAAACAGTTTCACCCGCAGAGTTTGTAAAAGAACAACCTCTAAACACACCTAAAGCTTCATCACCAGCAGCAGCTACTAAAATAGTACCTGTGTTAGTCATTTTAACTAAATCGCCTGAAAAAATATTCCCAGAAGCACCTGAGGCAATTTCGTATTCTGTAGTACCGCCATTAGCAACACCAGAACCTAATTTGCCTACAACTCTTGCTCCAAACGGGGCATTTTTGTTAGCCATAATAAGTCACCTTATATTTGTTATTAAAATTTTGATGATCAACTACGTTGACCACCTCCAAAAGTTACTTTGCTTGACCTCTCCGGTTTTAAAATCGGTGAGTTAGGGTCAGACTCTCTAAGAAGATCGTTATCTACAGCATCTTGCTGAGTTTGTGCACGTGAAGCATAGTAGGAGTTTCTCTCTTCACGAGTTTCATTAGGAATCTTTGCCAAAAGCAAACCACCACGGGCTACTACTCCTGAATGTTTGCCTTCTTGTATAGAATCAAATTTGACCTGGAAATTATCAGGTAACTCTTCTAATCTTACTAGGTCGAAACCTTCGCTTAATCTTGAAGTTACATTTTTCCTGTCTTCTTGACCTACATTTTCGGCTCTAATCCACCTGTAGGTATAACCTTCAGGGGCAGGAGGAGCGTCCAACATTGATGGCGGGCTCCATGGTTTGCGAGCTTCTTTGGTAGCTCGAGTGTCGGCAGAACGTGGTGTTCTGTTTATATTGTTGTTATCTTTTTCAGTCATAACTATTACCTTTTAACATATTTTGCGTACTCTGTTAAGGGTACGTTTAATCTTTTTGCCATTTGAACTTCTGCTGGCGACAACTTAACTTGTCTTTTTGAGCTGGTATTACCTGCTACTCTGCCTGCCGAAGCCACCTTTTGTTGAGGCTTCGATTTAGCAGAAGACTCTTCAAACTTGTGTGGAAATTCTTGTCGCAATCTTTTATCAACTTCAGAGTAATAATCATCTGTTTTAGGATCGTATCCTTCTGCAACAAGTTTTTGATCTATGGTAAAAGCAGCCAACGTCATGATTTCATCCTCACCAAACCATTTATTTTTCTCTACCCATGCTTCTTGTTTTTCGTCTAGCTTAGGTGGAGCTTGGTATTGTGGTGCAGGTTGTTGTACGTTTTGCTGTATGTTTGTTGGTTGTTGTACTGGCTGTTGTTCTATTGCTGTTTTTGAAGAAACAATTTTATTTTCTTCTACAGCAATCTTAGCTAAAACATCTTGTGCTTTTGCAACTTTTTCATAATCTTGGTTTTCATGTGCAGCTTTTAAAGCAGTCATAGCTTGTTGTTTTTGTGACTTTAACCTGTTTTCAGCTTCCATAAGATAGGATCTGTCAAGGTTAGAACTTCTTTGTCTAAGATGTTCATTTTCAGCAGCAGTCCTTTTTGCATACTCGTATGCAGACTCCTGGCCTCTTTCAGCCTCTCTTAATTTTCTAGTAAGCGTATTAATTCTTTTTTGTACGCTCTTAGAATAATCTTCTAATTCGTCTTCTTTTTTTGCTTCAGGTGTATCAGATACATCTTCTATCTGTTCATCTGCTTCTTTGTCTTCAGACTCCATAGGAATCTTAGTTTGTGTTTTTGCTTCTTCAACAGGTTCTATTTCAACAATCTCTCCTTCTTCTACTTCTGTTTCTTCTATAACCTTTGCATTTTCTTCAGCCATTATTTCTCCTTATACTGCAAGAATATCGTCAGGATCTAAGATGGTAGCTATCACTTCATCATCGTTAATGATTCTGCATTCAGATTCATCACCAAGTTTGAAACGAGCACCAGCGTATCTGCCTATCAATACCCATTGTTTTTCCTGACACCAAGGATGATCAAACTTGCTTGCATCCTTATAGCAATCAGGACCCATTTTTACTACATAGCCAACTACAGTAGCTAGAGATTCTCTATCTACAGTTGATTGAACTAAGTGGATTCCTCCTTCAGTAACTGCTTTACCTTTGTAAGGTAATATAAGTATCCGCCAACCTGTAGGCTGGGGCATACGTTCTAAAAAAGATTTTTCTAAAAGTGTGGGGTCTAAAACCCTTGCTTGTTCTTTGACATAAGCAACATTTTCATTGCTTTCTTCGGTTTTTGTTTCTTCTTGTTGTTTTATCTCTTGTTGTTTCGCTTTTTGCTCTGCTTCAATCGATTTTGCAACATGATCAGGGATTTGTATCTTGCTCATCTTGTTGTATTTTTCCTAGCAGTTCTCTATATATATTTTCTGCATCGGCTAGAGAACTGTAACGCCCACGCAGATATTCATATTGAGAAAAGTCTTTACACCCTGCTAACATAGCATCTTTGGTGTCCTCTCTCCTGGCTTCGAGCTCTTTTAAAAACTTGTTAGCCAGCCAAACTGGATCCATTAATAGATGCCAGAAAACTTGCCACCGAACTCGGCAGCACCCATGCCTCTAGCTTTACCTTTGCCCATGCCAGGCTGAGGTTTAGTATTAGCTGAAAAAGTACCAGCTTTAGTTTTCAAAGATCCATTGCCTTTGTTGCTGTAGCTGTTTTTGTTTTTCAAAACTTTGGGTGTTTTCTGTTGACTTATCTCTGTTCTTTTAATCATGTTTTTTATTATGTTTATTTATTTTGCAATTTGCAAGTTTTAATTTTTATTTTGCATATCTAGCATTTTAAAACGTGCTTGTTGTTCTAGTCTCGCTCTTGCAGTTTCATCACGTAAATCTGCTATATCTTCCATAGAAGTAATCCTTTCTCTATCAACATCTACACGTCTTTGTGCTTCCATTGCTTTACGTCTTTCTTCTTGCAAGAACTGTTGTTGCTCCATAGATAGCTCTTGACCTTTGAGTGCTAATTCTTGTTTTCTAATAGCTACTAGTGGATCCTCATCGCTTGGATCTTCTACCTGTTTACTGTATTCAGTAATAAGTTCAGCCATTATAGGTGATGAGAACTGAGCTAAAATATCGCCTGCTTGTTGCACCATTTGTTGTGCTTCAGCAGGGTTAGCCTGTTGAGCTTGTTGTTGTATTTGCTGGAACTGTTGCATAACCTCAGGTGGCATTTGTTGTTCGGCCATAGTGTCTGCTTTCATTTGTAAATGTTGCATTATGTGTGAATGTATTAAAGCCTGGACCTGGGCGTTCATTTGCACAGGTGGTGTTTTTAACAAAGCAATATGAGTTGCTATATGTGCATCATGGTTCTGTTGACCAAAAGCTTGTGCTTGTTGACCTAACAACAGCTTGTTATTTTCAAACCCAGCCTCTAATGGCGTAGGATCTTGTGGAGGTGGTGGTGTTAATATCTTTTCAATATTATCTACACCAATAGCTGAGTACATTCTTTTGTATGCTTCATAAGTTCCATTAGGACCGTGCACCTCTGGATTAGATTGCACTAACTGCATCATTTCTTGAGCCATGGCAATGCGTTGAGATTGACTGAATATATCGGGGTTAGAGATGGGGAATATATCTATATTATCGTCAAAATCGGATAATTTTATCGCAGCATTGCCACCGGCGACTGCATAAGGGTATTCTGGTGGTAAATACTCTTTAAATACTTGTGAAAGCAATTTAAACTCTTTTTTCTGTGAATTGTGTAATCTTTTATGTATTGCACTTAAAACTTTGGTAGATCTTTCTAGTAAGGCTAATGTTGTACCTACAGGTGCATTTGGATTGCCTTGACCTGTGTTAATTTCAGCAATAGATGCAAACTTTTTACCGCCATCTACTAAAATGCCTAAAAGGTTTAACAAAGTACCGCTAGGTTCTTTAAATGGTAATGGTTGGATAGATTCTCTTAATGATCCACCAGGAGCATCTACATCTCTAAACTCACCAGGTTGAATCGGTGTATCTTCATCTCTAATTCTTATACCTCTAGTTTTGAAACCAGCAGGTAAATTAGCAAGTGTACCAGCATCAATCAGCTGTCTTAGTATTGAAGTAGAAGCTTTAGACAAACCTCCAATCATGTGCGTAAGGCCAAAACCATAAAATCCTAAACCTGGTAAGAACTTATAATGAACGAAGTATTCAATCTTATTCTTCATAGGATCTTGTTCTTGAAAGTTTCTACGGATAGATAGTATTTCGTTAGAGCCTGAATCAATCGTTACGATATATGGAAGTTTTACGCCTGTTAGCTCACCATTTTCATCTGTATCTTCAAAGCCATCTATGTCTAGATTGCAATGAACCTCGTAAAGAATAGATACCTCACCATCATCATAAGATGGCTCCATGCCTGAAAGTTTGTTTATTTCTTCTTTAGCTTCAGAATACATGTCAGGTTCTTCACCTGTATCTATATCTATCTTGCGATAAAAGCCAATAGCTTGAAGTTTTCTTACTTCGTTTTCTGGCATTTTGACTACGTTAGTAATTCTTGGGCAAGTCTCTAAGTCAGTTGTGTAGTAAGGCACAATTAAATCTTCAGGTGCAACAAACTTAGATACAGCTCTACCTAGAGTTTCATCGTAGTAAACTTTCTTAAATGCAGATCCTGCAAGTGGTAAGTAAAAAAGCATTTGATCTAACTCTTCATCAAACTCTTCCATGACATGAATAATTTGATAATTCATAAAGTCTTTGACTCTTTGTGCTTGTTCTTCTACCGCAGTATCGTATGCACCAATAACTTGTGTTTTTACAGGTCCACCAGAAGGTAGTAATTCTTTGTATGCTTGTGCTTGGAAGGTTGTGACTGCTTCACCTAATAATGGATGAATAACTCCAGATGCACCTTCAAAAGGTTCAGACCTTTCATCATCAAACTTCATGCCTAAGTATTTCAGACCATCAGTATAAGTCTTTTCCCAATCTTCACGGGATGATTTGTCTCTATCAATGCCGTCTACAAGTTCGTTAGCTATTCTTCCAAGATCAGAGTCGCTTAACATTTCAGCTAAGTTTTCATTAAAACCTGTTTCCATTTGTTCTTGCATATCGGCTTCAAGTATTGCACTGCCGTCCTCTTGCAAAACAAAGTCTTCCATACCAGCTTCTTCAATCGCAGCTAATGCTACTTCCATTCCCTCATCGCCTAAAGGCACTTGGTTTTCTTCATTGAGAACTGTTGGATTTATTTCTTTATCTATTGCCATTAGTAATATACCCTTCTAATTGGTGCTTTATCCTCGTCCATATAATCATCATCCAGAGAAACTAAGCCACCCTCTCTAAATCTCATGAGGGCTTGAGTCATAGTATCACATAAATCGTCATTTTTACCAAAAGGAAAAGACGCACATTCCTCAATCATTTCGTCAGCAAACTTACGTTCTGGTGCATAAACAAGGTTAGATTCAAATATAGGTGCTACTGAGTGCATCCTTGTTGATTTATCGTGTCCTCTAGTCGGTGAGTAATTGACAACAGGTATACCTAGCCTTCTAAGTTCATGAGTAAGGGGTGTACCAGAGGCTTTTGCTTCAATCAGCGTCATGTCTGGCTCCCAGTATTTATATTCGTTATAAGCTATACGTTTGAGCTCAGGAAAGTCCCATCTGCCTTTTTGTGCATCCAGTAAAATAATACAATCTGGTGAATCAGGTGTTGGTCTAAAAATACCCCATGTAGATATAGCCGAGTAGTCAGCGTTCTCTTTTTTAGAAAAAGCAGTATCGTAACTCTGTATGATGTAGCTCACCGGTGGCATAGCTTCACTATCCCAGATGTTCCACCACTCACGTTTGATAATAGAACCTTCTTCAGAAGTAGGAGTCTGCATCCACTGTGCATTCCATTTCTGCACAGGTAGTGATGCTTTTACCTTTTCTAGCTCAGATATTTCCCAGAACTCAGGCCATAAAGCATTGTTGGTTTCAGGAAAGATAGCAGGAAACTCTACAACTTCCCACTGATCAGCGTTATCTTCTTTCTGTGCGTCAAGCAACTTTGCTGTCAAATCAATAGATGACCAACGTGTCATCACTAGAATGATAGCTCCACCTGGTTGCAAACGCTGTCTAGGTCCAGAGGTGTACCATTCCCAACAAGATTCTAATGCACTAGGGCTTAGAGCGTCTTGTTCTGAATGTGGGTCATCAATAATTAGTAGATCCGCACCACGACCTGTAATAGCACCACCGACACCAGCAGCAAAATACTCACCGCCTTTGTTGGTTTCCCAACGCCCAGCTGATTTGGAGTCAGCCTGGAGTTCCACTTCGGTAAAGATACGTTTATATCTGTCGGTATCCATCATGTTTCTGACCTTACGACCAAACCTTACAGCAAGTTCGCCTGTGTGAGTCGTCTGCATGATCTTACGATTAGGCTGTTTACCCATGATCCAAGCAGGAAAATAGGTAGAACAAAACTCAGATTTGGTGTGTCTAGGTGGCATATTGACGATTAAACGGTTGATTTTGCCGTTTGCTACGTCTTCAAGCTTCTTTGCAAATATCTTGTGATGACGGCCACAAATGAACTCTGGCCACATATAATTGATGTATTCTAGGAAACTTTCTTGACATTTTGACTGTTTTTCAAGGGTTTGGAGGCGTTCTTTGAGAACCAAAGTCTCTTTTATCTCTTGATCCGATAGGTGTGCTAGGTTCATAACTCAGCTAACATCCTGTCTATTTCTACAGGTCCACCTAGTTTAAAGGCATCAATACCTTTTTCTTTGATAGCTTCAACTAAATCATCAGTAAATTTAAGGTAAGTTCCATCGTATTCGGTATCTGTACCATCTACTTTTGAAATCATGCCCTTTTGATTAGCTCTGTTTGGTATGAGTTCATCTAATATCTTTTGTATTTCTTTCTCACCACTAGAATATTGCTGTACGATTCTATCTGGACTACCCTCAGTTAGTGCTTGTTTATTACCAATATGCACTCCTTGTCTGCCTTTTCGGTAAGCATCAAGGACTCTAGCTCTTACAGGTAGCTTCATATACTTAGAATTACCGCCATCAAAGTATGGATCTATTTTCATGCCAAAATCTTTAGCGTTAACACTAACAGCTTTCTTCAAAGCTTTAACACCGTCAGCTAATTCAAGCATGGTGCCTCCTTGACCAGCTATATCATCAAAGTAAGCTTTAGCTAAGTCTGCTGGATTATTTGGTACGTCAAAGTATTTCAGTCCTCCAGAACCATCTGGTGTATAAAATATTTCTTCTGTGGTTTTGTCTAAAGACTCAGAAAAAGGTTTTCCTGTAATACGTTCTATATCCCTAGGTGTTATATCTAGCTTATCTATGCCAAAACGCAACACATCTTCGTTCAGTGCATCCGATATTTTATCTATATCTACAGGAACTCCATCAGCAAGGGCTTTGTTTACCATGTCTACTTGTTTGTTATAGTCCTTGAGTTTTTTAAGAATTACTTTTTGTTGTGCTGGATCTACGAAACCACCTCTTGAGGCAGGTGATTTACCTAGTATTTTGTTCTGTATTTTGTTTATAGCAATACGTCTATCAAGTATTTCTTGAAGAACTGCACGTGTTTCTGCGTTGTCAGGATATATTTTATTAAGTTCTGTTCCGGGTGAGTTTAAGAAATAAAAATTTTCAGGAGTCATTTCTCTATACCCAGACTTACCTTTACCCTGCAAAGATTTTCTAAAAGCATCATCTGCAAACTCTGTGAATGAAAACGCTCTACCGTAATCATCACCTAATTTTTGTGACATAGAGTAAAGCTTTTCATCAGGTGTAAAGTACTTACCTGGTATTCTGTTAGCTAAATCAGTGTCAGTAAATACTTTGAAAAGATCATCACCTAAGAACTTCTTAACTTTGTCCATATCACCTTTGACAAAAGCATCAACGAAATCAGGGTTAAGGTTTCTTCCAAAAGCACCTGCTTGAGTGCTTGAACCTCCAAGTAATACTTTCATTTCTTGGGCATAACTATTACGTGCATTGTTAATATTACGTAGCTGTAGTGCATCTATGTTGCCAATAACATTCCTAGTTTCATTAAAATCACGTATTTGTTTAGGCAGATAAGTATCAGCAACTTCGCCTTGGAAGTCTGATTGAACTCTGAAGATACTGTCAAAGTAATCACCATCTTTAATATCTAGCTCATCAAAAGCTTTTTGTATCTTTTTGCCTTTATCTATGTATTCTGAAGAATCATCAAAACCGTAAGCAAGTGTGTATCTACCTCTTGGATCGGTGGTACCAACACCATCAAATACATAAGACTTGTTTGCGTCAGTCATATCTGGATAAAGTAAATCTCTGTAATGATCTTTCTTACCTCTATATTCGCCTGAGCCTCTAACGTGATAAACAGCTTGACTCTGTGTTTGTTGTAAATCTTCGTTAGCAAATCTAGTATTAGGTGCTTCAAGGTTATCTCTTGGAACTCCACGCATTTGAATAGCATCTCTTTGCGATCTATCCATGTAATCGTCTAAGAACTCACGGGATACAGTTTTAGAACCTGCGGCCTCATTTAAGAACTTAGGATTGATTTCATTAGCTTCGTCTAGGATTCTTAATAATCTAAGCTCTCCTTTAGGTATGCCAGCGTCAACTAAACGCTTAACCCACTCTTCAGGTTTAAGGTTTTGAACCTTCTTACCTGGAGACTTAGGATGTAAGCCATTTACCCATTTTCTAGCCTTAGAGCCAAGTTTTATACGTGGTTGGCCTGTATTATAGGATATTTCATCTATACCTTTAGGTTGAAAAGGTTGTACTTCAGGGAGCTCGGGTTCTACTTTCTTAGGAGGTGCTGGTGGTAACTGCTCCTGTGTAGTGAGAGTAGGGGATTGTGGAGCATCTGCGGTTTTGCTTGCAGCTTTTACACCTCTAGCACCTCTAAGAAATCTAAATAATGGTATTAAACTTATACCAGCTAAAGCAGCTAGGCCTGTGTTTCCTGCTGCACCAAGGTAATCTTTGTCTTCTATGTTAGCTTTAGCCCTAGTACCAAACTCTCCTACTTCATAGGCTGCAAGAACATCACCAACTCCAGGTGCTATGCTAACGGCTATCTGATCTACGACAGGTAAGTCTTCAAAAGTTCGGTAGGCTTCACGAATGTTGCCCTCAGCTATCTTACTGCTTAGGTCTGAAAGTATCTCTTTTCTTTCAGCCATGGCAGGCTATATGGATATAGAGTCTAGTATTCTAGATATTTGATCTTGTTGTGGAACTTGTTGTATTTGTGAACCCATTGGACTTGTAGCTATTTGTGCATTTGCTCTTTGACCTTGAATAGCTATTTTTTGTTGTTGCAACTTATCTATTTCATTAGCTACGGCTTGAGCTCTATCAAACTCTTGATTACGAACTACCATGTCATATTCTTGCATAAGGTTGTTAATCATAGAATCAATGGTAAACATTTGACCTTCAGGTGTTCTCATCTCAAATCTAGGTTCGTTGTCTGACATACTTCTACCAGATTGATTCAAAATGGATTTCATATTCATCATATACCAAACATCTCCCTAGCCATTTGTAGTTCTTCCATAGTTACGCCAGCTTCTTTGAGAAAAGCCTGTATTTCTTCGTCTGAGGCACCTTGAGATACCATTTGTTGTAGAATATTTAGTAATTGTATGAGAGCTTTCTTTGCCTCTTCTTGCTCAGAAACTGATATTTGATCTAATTCTTGTTGCATTTGACCAGCAGAATTTTGGGGGGCAGGAGTCCCTGGCATCATTACTGGGTCAACCTGCATATTCATGTCGTCATCCATAGAGAACCTCTTAGTTAAAATCCGATATTAACATAAAAAAACTAGGTATGACTAGCATTGTGCTACAAATGTATTTTGTTTGTGTTTGTTATTAACCTTGTGTGTGTATATATACCGTAGGTATCAATTTGTCCCCCCACCCCCCAAATAATAGGATCCGACTCCGATATTTGTGTATCTAAAAGAATCCTAGACATAAAAAAAGGGAGCGTATTGCTCCCTTCGTCCTCCGACTATTTATTATTGTAGTGTGTATTGGTCAGCACTCACTGGTATCTCATCAGCTTCTAGCTGTCTCAATTCAGAGTGAACGCCACCTGCTTGGATGATATGCATCCCATTGATGATTAGACTTTGACAGTCAGTCTCTATGGCCTTGCCAACTATGTTCTCGCCATTCTCATCATATAAGTTTATTTCTATCTTCATATTAACCTCCTATTGGTTTTGTTTAAAAGATAAACTAAGTATAGCTAATGGTTACATTTTGTCAACTCTTTTATAGAACTTTCTTTCCCTGCCTAATTCATAGATGAACAACCCTTTCCTGGTCAGGTAGCCGGGCATCTTCCGGATAAATTCCAGGGCTTGTGTCTCGCACTCTTTCAAAGTAGAACCCCAAACCCGAGGTTTCCCGAGATGGCAGTACCCGACATATCCCAGCCTCACCCGGCAGATCTCCAGGGATTGTGTGTGTAAGGCTTATGTGCTGGCTGTAGGCCAGGACTAGGACTAATCACTAGACCCGACCCGACAATAGGAACACCAGCACATACACGCCAATCGTTATTAGAAATAATGTATCCATTCATTCTTCCGTATAACCGTCAAACCAAACTCCCTCTTCCCGGGTGTCTTCTCTCTGGCAATGCTCCTGTGCTTCTTCTAAGGTCAGCCCAGTTTTTATTGTTTCGCGAGCTGGACCTGGAAACCCGTCTTCTTTATAAAATCTTATTATCTTGTATGACATTATTACTTCTCCTGTAATTAAAAGCTTATTGAATCACACTGTATACATTTTGTCAACACCCTGCTCATCCAGGCCAGATCCAGCCCAGGCAGATCCAGATCCCCTGGTATTAGATCCTTGTGTCTGTAATATCTGTGTCTCTAGCTATGCTAGACCGAAAACCCGACACCCCGACTCCCGACATAAAAAAACCCGACACTAGGTCGGGCTTGTCTCCTTTCATCTATCTTTCACATAACTACCTCTCTCATAGTTTCAAAGTGTCTTGTGATATTAACACCAACCTCGTATTCACTTCCGCATGACTCACAATGCCATTCTTCTACTTCGCCTGTAGCGATGTCTCTTTGATAACGCAACTCATCTTCATTACACTTGGGACAAACTTGCACACACATTACTTAGCTACCTCATCAACAATAGCCATGATGATTTCTTTGACTCTTGCTTGTGCATTTGGCTCTAACAATGCTATCGCTAACTTATCGCTTACTTGCCTCTTAACACCCCAATCATCTTTGTGCCAATTCAACATATACTTGCCATCATAACTATAAACACTACCAACATTATAAGCACCATTCTTGCTCATAGCATTGTAATTGGATATAGCTTGGTTTACAGATTTCTCTTCTTCATTGAGTTCTTTGCAAAGAGCATCAATTTGATTTTTCATCTTTCTTAGCTTGTCAGTCATTTTAACTAACGCTTTGTAGTCAGCAGACTTCTTAGCTTTCTCTATTTGCTTGTCAGCTTTCTCGCTTATGCCCTCCATAATCTGATTGACTATGGCTTCTTGTTCAAATTTTCTAATCATATTACTTCTCCTATAAAGTTAATTTGAACTATTAATATAACATAGTGGATACAAATTGCAACTCTTTGTTAAAAGATGTTTTTTATGAGCTAAACGGCTGCCAGAACCAGCCGGAAGATCCCAGCCAGGTATGTGTTATCCGGTGTGGATCTGTGTTATATTGTGTGTATAGCTTTCCCGACCCGACCCGACCCGATTAGCCCGACAACCCGACATATAGCCCGACTGTAGCCTATTTGTGCGTTGCTTTTTTATGGAGAGAATGGACGAGAGAGGGGACAGATGCGATTAATCCACAAAATCCCTGCATATATATCCATTCTATTATATAAATAAGATACATTTTGTTTACTATAACTATTGACATATTGGATACAAATAGTATCATTAATAGGTGAGGTTAGCACATAGAAGAGGTAAGCTATTAAATTGATACCTGCACTCTACTTGGACGCCAACGCTTTTGAGCAAGTCGCCGATAGTGTCAAACGAGATTATAAACAAAGCCTCACACTTTTATTAACCCTTAAACTTATAGGAGAGTAAATATGGGAACGAGAAGTAATATTGCTTATGAGCAACCAAATGGAAACGTCATAGTGACTTATTGTCATTGGGACGGCTATCCAACCTACAACGGTCAAGTATTAAATGACCATTATAACAACCCCAAGAAAGCAGAAGAGATAGCCAATCAAGGTTATATCAGTTCGCTTAAACCAACAGTTAAAGAATCTATAGAGGATAGAGCAAACATTGAAGAACCTATGTTGTATAACTCTTTAAATGCTTATCTTAAAACTTTAAGTTGGGACATAGAATACGCTTACATCTATTCTAATAATCAATGGTATTGTAATGACTATAATCTTATGTCAGTTGAACCATGCACCTTTGAATTTAAAAAACAATCACTCAAAGCATCACACTTTGAACCTTTATGGTCTGTGCTTGTTAAACATAAAAAAGAGATAGCGTAATGGACAACCATAAACTTACATTTAGATCTAATAAATCCCTAGTCAAATTGGCTAGGGAGACTATCACAAATAGTAATTTTAAAATTGCTTATCGTGATAAATACACAACAGATAAATGCTTTTACCTTGTTAAAGATGATGGCATATATCTTATGGAAGCATACGACACAACCAAGACACCAACAGAAAATGGGACTGTAGTCTATGCTAGTGGATACAACCCTAAGTATAACGACAACGTATGGGAAGACTCATATCAAGTTAGTGCTGATGACTTTGCTGATAATATGTATTTTACTGATGAGCAGTTAGAACGCATTGCTAGTGGTGGAGATGTAGAGATTACCATAACCCCTAATACATACGAGGTGAGAGCATGAGCAAGATAGACAGAACCAAGATACCAGCACATTTACGCCACTTGGAAGAGTGGAGACTTAGAGCATTATTTTATTTATTTAGAGGGAGAGTTTAACCATGTCAACATATTACCGACCAACAAAACCGATACCATTACGTGCTATCAAAATTAACAAGAATTTAAAAGAACGTGGCTTTGAAGTCATAGAAGATGAGAACGGCACTTATTTTCATCTTGAGGGCAACTACATACATTATGCAGTTGATAAAAAAAACAACGTCATTGATGTATTTAGATACGGTGGCAACAATGCTTCCAAAGTCTTAGAACCTCTTGAAGATGAATTTGAAGTAGATTTTATATCCGAATATGACGAAGAATATGACGACTACTGCCACCCCAATACAGGAGTTATTAAAGTTCGTATAGGATTAAAAGATGTTCATCAAACACCTCAAGAAAGAAAGAATTTAGGAACGACAATACCAAAAGAGAAATTATTGCCGTGAGTGTTGATACCATGTTCATAATAACCATTGTATGCTACATCATTGCATACATAGTCTCACAACCTGAATGAGAAGATTTAACATCAAGATAGTCTCATTTGACCCCGAGAAGTATGACTTGCAACGATACCCAAATATCGAGCAAGTCGGCTTCAAGGTAGGCTATTTAGTCTATGAAAACCAAAGACACACTCATACAGCTTGGTTTAAGAACCATAGACAGCTTTTTAAACATTTAGATAAGTTCTTGAACAATCCAACCTAATTTGCTATATTCGGGCTAAGGCATAGTCTGATTTAGGTATTACTTCTCAATCCCTCTCCACCCAATCTTTTTATGCCTTTTTATCTTTCTTACCCTCAGATACAACCTCATAGTGATTAACCTTGCCTTCTTTTAGAGCCTCAGCAAAGAGTTTCTCTAGTTCTGGGTAAGTCTTAGTGACTAATTCTTCATCTGTGTATAGGACAGCTTTAATCCTGTTCATCTTTCTCAGTCCAACCTTCTTCCCATGCTTCTTCTTCCTCTAAATCAGTCTCTTGGTCTATTGCTTCTTGTTCTTCCTCCTGCTGATCTACCAGGCCAGGATCCGGTTCTGGTTCACTCTTATCTTCCAGGACCACATTGCCCATGAGCTGCGATAACCTGGCTTCAACTTCCTCCCGACTCATTTGATCTACCTTGCCGAACATTACCTCTTTACGATCTACAATAAGACCCCCGACCTTTAACAAAGAGTTTTGAGCCGATATTGCAGCATTAAATGATCCAGCTTCCATAGCCTTGTCACGTATATCATAGAGATCCTGGACAGCCCTGTCATAGTTTAGCTCATACTTCTTCTTAGCCTCATTCATCAAATAGTTATATTCCTTACGAATCAAGGGCTTGTTCATAAGTTTGTTTGCTGCTTGTCTTGGAGAAGTGTATCCGGCTTTGTAGGCACACTCTACTAAAGATAGCCTGGGATTATTGACTGCTATCCAAATAAAGTTTCGTTGTCGTCTGTTGAGGGAGTTATCGAGGTTGCAATATTCAATGGGAGCTTCTTCTTCCGCAGATATGATAGGTTCATACTCTAGTTTATTTTTTCTATTTCCCATGTATGTTTCGCATATTAGAGTTTGGCGTAAGCTTAATAATACTTACCCCCACTTTACCCTAAAGTGTATTAAGAGGATACTTGAGAAGTGTAGATCTAGTCAAGTATTTTATAAATTATTTAGTAAGTTTTCTTCACTCTCTAATGACAAAAATGAAAAAAATACAATAATCGTCAAAAGCCCATTCTTATCACGTTTTTAGCTGTCAGACACTTTTGACAATAATTGACAATAATCTATTTTGGGACTGTTTTGTCAATATATTGAGCTAAAATCTCATCAACGAGCTTTGCAAGTTCCTTTTCCTGGAACTCTGAACTTAGCTGTGCCAGGCAAAAACTGATGGTGGCCAGGGCAATGTTAAGTCTATCTTCGCCTCTATAAACCATGTTCTCAAACATACTATCTAAACGACTAACGACTTCTTGTAGAGTGGGCTTACCCATTTTATCTTTAATCTCTACTATTTTTGCCATATCGCATGATAACACGATATTTTAATAAATGGCTAATGTCTCCTCATACGAGCTGGTATAACGACTTCCCAGTTGCATTGATCACAACAACGACCATCATTTACAGGTTGTGCGTTATTACCTTGATCCCAAACCACCTCACCAGCAGAATTACGCAATGGCTTTATATGACCATTACAGATACTGCATCTTACTTTGTCTAACTCAACTATCAGCATAATCCATCTCTTGTAATATGTGTTTAATAACCTCAACAGTCCAACCATTACCCAACATCTTGTATCTTTGCGTGTTTGATACATGGTTTGTATAGTTATCTGGGACTGTTTGCAGTCTTTCACACTCTAAAGGCGTTAGTTTACGCCAATGTAGTTCGTCAACACTATCCCATTCATGTCTATCGTATGATCCTCTGCCACCAGATCTAACTGTTTTAGACTTAGATCTAATTTTTGACTGTAATGGCACACCTGTAGCATGAAAAGTTCCTTGTCTCTCAAAATTAGCTTTTGAAGACTTATAATATTGTGATTTAATTGTTTGTGATTTTTCTGGCAATTTTTCAACCACCACACTATCTTTGCTAACTGTTGTAAGTGCGTTTGTCTTATTATCTTTACGCAGTTCTAACATTTGTGTTGTTTTACCTGCCACTGAGTCGCCAAACCTATCCATACGCTTACCATCTTTATCATAAGCTCTACCAACAATACGGCCACCAGTAACGACTTTTGGCTCACGATTACCACCCTGGCAAGTGTTTACTGTCGGTGATTTACCATCAGGACTGTAGACTCGTTTGAGTATGTCATGTCCGTTTACATCAATAGCTACACCAACTTGAACAGGAGTTGTCTCTATCATCTGATCTTTGTTAGATGCAGTAAGTGTCGGTGATTTACCTTGATCGCTATAAACCCTTTGTTTTGTCTCATAAACACCGTCACGGTATACAAACTCCATGATTTCTCTATCAAATACATCTGTTTTGATGCCTAATACTTCTTTAAGTTTGTGCCATATATCATCACCTGGTATGGCAAAACTGTTGTCAGTTCTAAACCAATGCTCTACTTTAGTGACTGGCATATTAGTTTCGTTTGCTATTTGTTTGTTTGTTTTACCAGACTCTTTCTTCATCTCTCTAAGTAAGTGTTGTAGTCCAGATATGTTGACTTCATGCTTTCTTATCTTTACTTCTTCTACATTCATACCTACTTTGATAGGTTTGTTCACTAATTGCCTACGGTATTTATCCTTGTAATGGTGGGGTTTTGCACCTGTTTTAGAGTAATTAGCATCAATACAGTAGCTTTTATCTCTCTCGCTTTCGTAATTATCTTCAAGAATATCCCTTAAAACTATACCTCTATCTTCTGGTTGTTGTATTCCTGGAATGTTAGTCCAGTAATATCTTTGCCTTGACTGAGCAGATACAAGAGAACTGTTAATAAATATTGGCTCTATACCAAACATAATCTCTGGATAACACTCTGATACTTGTTCTGATATAACCTGTAAGTATTCTTTCTTCATTCTTACATTCTCTAATAAGAAATACTTTGGTTTGATTGCTTTAAGTAATCGTATAAATTCAAAAAACAATGCAGATCTTGGATCATCAAAAGCCAGTTGTTTACCAGCAAAACTAAATCCCTGGCACGGAGATCCGGCAAGTATTAGATCTATGTCTTTGTAATTTTCTGGATCTAAGTCGCAAACATCTCCAACATGAATAGTATCTGGATAGTTTGCTTGTGCTACCTGGATAGCATACTTATCTATCTCACTTGCATAATATTTCTCTACAGGTATGCCAAGTTGATCCAATGCAATACGACCACAAGACATACCATCAAATAGACTTAGGACTCTCATAAAGCAGACTCTCTTGTATTATCTTCATCATAGAAGTTTATAAGATCACCCTGGGGATCATGTGACTCCATACCTACGTTAAGTCTATGGTATTTCTTGTAAGCATTTAGAACTGAATCTACCTTTTTATTATTGTAATCATCTACAGCTTGTTCATAAGATAGACGCATCATCATATAAAGATTGTTTGATTTACTCATTATATTACCTCTCTTTGTTTCTTTATGTAATTTACTTTGTTACGCATAGTAGACATTATACATAAAATCAATTAAGATACAAACATACATATTAAGGAGAAGTATATGGCTAAATCAGAAAAAGATATATCTAATAATGTGTCTGATGTTATAGATGAGATTATTAGTATAACCAACCCATCTAAGGAAGACTTAGAGAAACAAATAGAACAAGATAAGATCAACTATCTTGTATGGCAATGTGGTGTTGCTATCAAGGAACTACAAGAAGCAGTTGATGAATTAACTAAATCAAGTAAGGAGGCATCATGAGTGATGTAAAGTTACCAGATATGCTGGAGGATTATCCTCATAAAAAGATTGGAGATGCTTTTTACTTTCCAAACCTGGATAACCAAACTTACCATAATGGACCTGGAATATCCTCGTCTAACATACGAAGATTCAGTCAGAGTCAGCTTCATGCTTTTGAAGAAGTAATAGAGCCAACAACTGCTATGAACTTTGGATCTGCTGCTCACTCCCTTATTGTTGAGGGAGAGGGTGCTTTCTTTACAGATGTTGTGACTATATCCGGATCTCCATACACCAATGCAAACAAAGCTTTAAAGAAAGAAAGTCTTGATAAAGGTTTGATTGTTATTAATGAAAAGGACAAAGATACCATTTATAGCATGAATAACAGCTTGGTAACGGAGGCGAGAGCTTATCTAAATCCAGATAAAGACTATCCCCAGGTTTTTGATTCACCCTACGAAGTGTCTATTTACTGGTACGAACAAGGATTGCTATGTAAAACCAGAGCAGACGTAGTGTTAAATCCATTACAGATGCCACACGGAGAAAACTCTATTGTTCTTGTAGACTACAAAACTACTAGCGATTGTTCTATTAGAGGATTTACAAATTCTGTTAGACGTTATTCTTACGACCTTCAAGCAGCTTGGTATAAACGTGGCTTTGAACAAGCAGGTTTTAAGGTGCATGACTTTGTTTTTGTAGCACAGGAAAAGAAAATACCTTATGCTAACAAAGTATTCAAAATGAACCATTCCGATATGGAAATAGGTTGGAACTTTCTTAGTGATCATTTAGAAGAATACAACAATGTTTTAAACGGTAAACCAGCTACTATTTACAATAGTCCTAATGTTGTAGATATAGACACTGGTAATTTTTATAGAGAGGAATAACACAATGATAAAGAAGTTTTTTATCAAACTAGATAGATTTATTTATAAACACTGGAGCAGAACTGCCAGATCTATAATGCGTCTTTTTGGCATAAAGATTGAGCAAGACATAGACTGGTTGAATATGCACAACAATATGATGGAGGATAGAAAAGATGTTTCCAGAGATAGATAACGTAAACCACCCGGCACATTATAATGCAGGTGGCGTGGAGTGTATTGAGGCAATTAAGTCTGCACTTACAAGAGAAGAGTTCCATGGATATTTAAAGGCCAACGCCATAAAATATATTTGGAGAGAAAATTACAAAGGTAAAAACATTGAGGATCTACAGAAAGCAGTCTGGTATCTCAATCGCTGTATTAAGGAATTGGAGGAGATGTGATAGATCTAAATTTGCTCATTGGGCTTACAGTGTGTCTCCTTATAGCATACGCTTTCTCCCAACAAGAACCATAAGAAAAGGGGCATAAAGCCCCTTCTTTTTTGTGCCTACCTTAGAAAGGTGGGACAGCTTCTTTTGGTGGACTCATGTCAGCATCAGCTTCTGGTAAATATAATCTGATCTTAGTCTTCTTAGTATTAACCACACCATTGTCGCCTTGAAACTGATCATCAATCTGCTCAGTCTTAAGAACAAGTCTTTTACCAACAAAGTCTGTATGACTTTCAGGATACTTCTTAAAGCCAACAGCTTTCGTAAGCCTGGTGAATATCTCCGTGCTTATTCTTTTGTTGTCTTCATTAGTAGCCCATAGGTTATACCATTCATTGTGGTCTTTGTATTTACCACCGTCTAGTTGAAATGTTACTTTCAACGTCCAGTTACCAGCATTAGATTTATATTTATCTGTAGCAATAACTTGTGCGTTATGCTCTCCATCTGGTGCAAGAGGTGTGCTGTTAGATGACAGCTCCTCTATGTTATCAAAAAATTCAACATCTCCGAAATCAGACATTTGCTTCTCCTGTATTATTATTAGTTAATGTAAACCCTAACTTTTCAATCAAGGCACTTATATTAGGTTTCTCAAAGTTATCAAGTTTACCACTTCGGTCTTTAGCTTTGTAGCCCTGTCCGTATGCGGTTTGCAACCACCTAGTTTGCACATTCTTACCATCCTCATCTTGATCTTCAATGATGCGTAAAGCAAGAACTTCGTCAAAGAAATACGTTATTGATTCGCCTAACTTAGTCCCCACCATCTTAGGTGCGTGTCTAAGAACACCATCATCATTAACCACATCTTCTTTACATAAAAATAATACGTGCATATGTAGATCTCTAAAAGCACGCATTAAATTAGTAACGGATTCCTGGACATTACCATATGCCATACGTGGATCTTTGCTACGAGACTTCTCCCATACCAACAAGATCTCACTTATCTCGGATACTGAATCCAAGACAACTGTGTCATATTGTAGTTGACCAGACTTAAGAGCATTGTGAAGTTCCATAACTTCAGAAGCTTCTTTAACTTCTATGGCATCCACATTTGCAGCATCTGTTATAGATAGCAATCCAGCTTCAGCACTTATAACAAGAACCTTACCTGGAGCAGTTTTAGCCAGAGTTGTTTTACCCGCTCCGGCCATTCCATATACCAAGATTTTTGCACCTTGATCCTGGACCAGCTTTTGCGGAGATACAATTCTATTTGATAATTCCATTTCTCAATCTCCTTTTAAATTAAAATTAACTTGCATATTATATACTAGATAGATACAATATGTAAAACTTATTTTTACAATATGTTGACAAGGAGAAGTAATGGACAATATAGATAAAGAAACCCACACCTGGCAAGCCAATTATTATTTTAGGACAAAAACATTAGCAACAAGAAAACTAAAGGAATTTGAAACCATGGGAATAAAACCAAATCATACTGATAGAAAGGTTAAGAAGTATACCCTTAGAGATTACATTGAGTTCTTAGGACAGAAGGAAGCTGCAAAACAGTTTGGATGTTCTGAGGCTTCTTGCAAGTCTTGGAGGTATGGGTATCGACAACCTACAATAAACCAAGCAAAGCAAATCATACGAGCAACTGATGGTAGATTAGATTATGAGTCTATTTATGGACCTATAGCTGAAATACTAGAAACAGAAGCTTAATGTGTTTGAGCTAAATATAACTGAGGAGAACTCTTCCTTAGAGCAAGCACTCGCCTATTATGATGAAGGCTACAATGTTGTGCCCTTGCAAAGGTCAAACAAAAAGCCACCATCTTTTCTTGGTAGTTGGGAACAATATAAAGAAACGCGACCACAAAGAGAGTTAGTAGAATCCTGGTTCAAAGGTAGGGATAATCTAGTCGTTGCACTGGTTTGTGGTAAGTTTGTCGTTGTAGATGCAGATTCACCAGAGGCTATGGATTGGGTTGAGAAGAACTTACCAGCTTGTCCTTACAAAGTTATTACAGGTAAGGGTATGCATTATTACTATAACAACCCAGAGAACTATACAACTTTTGCTACAAGAAGAACTGCTGAAACGCCAATAGAACGCTTGATAGACATACGAGGTGTTGGCGGATTAATAATAGCACCTTACAACAGACACGCTAATGGTCAAGTATATAAACCTGTAACCTTTCCAGATTGGAAGATCTATGACCATAGTGATTTACCAGACTTTACAGAGGTTGAGTTTCAAAAGATAACTGGTGTTCCAAAGACTGATACAGGAGTTCAAACTGCACCATTCTCACTAGATGGTGTATTAGAAGGATCCAGGAACGATCAAGCTGCACGTATTGCAGGGTATCTTATATCTAAGAATGTAAACTTAGAGTTTGTTAGGATCTTCCTTCAAAACTGGAATACCAACAATAACCCACCTTTACCACAAACAGAGATAGATGGCGTAGTAGAGAGCGTCAAAAACACACACGATAGAAAAAACCAGTTAGCACCATTATTTACCCAAGTTACAGAAACCATACAAAAACCAAAAGATCTATTCAATCCTCCAGGCCTGCTTAAAGATATGTTTAAGTTTTGTGAAGAGATAGCACAAGTTCCACAGCCAGAACTATCACTGGTAGGTGCATTAGCCCTAGCTAGTGTTACCTGTGGACGTATCTATAGAACCAATATGAATAACTTTTCTTCTATGTATTTCATGGGTATCGCTAAGTCAGGCCAAGGTAAAGAGAATATAAAAACATTTGTAGAGTCAGTATTAAACGCATCAGATCATGAAAAGCTTGTTGTAGGTGATGGTTATACATCAAGTGGTGCTGTTCACTCGGTATTAAAGATGCGTCCAACACAGATAACCATCATGGATGAATTTGGTAAAAGATTAGAGGCTATAAGCAATTCAGGTAATACCAATAAAGAAGATGGTATACAAACACTTATGGAAGCCTGGGGTCGTTGTCATGGCACATTGAGACCTGATAACTACTCATTAATGAATGTTCAAGAACAATATAAAGAAATGATGATGAGCCGTGTTACCCATAAACCAGCTATAACATTGGTTGGCTTA
>Ga0209645_1000219_pt1 | contig 30356 bp, 39 predicted proteins | sample ETNvirenome_6_30_FD_184070 | JGI IMG/M metagenome (GOLD analysis project Ga0209645, IMG submission 184070) | Marine viral communities from the Pacific Ocean - ETNP_6_30 (SPAdes) (version 2) | ecosystem: Environmental > Aquatic > Marine > Oceanic | place: Pacific Ocean | collected 2013-06-19
CGTCATCACTTTCTTCATTAATCTGTTGCATTCCATGTAAACCTCTAATTCGGTTTTTTTCTGATTCGTTTAAATTTAATATATCTTTCATAATTTATTTTTTTTATAAATATCTATTACATTAAACAAAGAGAGCTGGGATAAGGTTAAGTTCTGTTAGTTTTGAATCGGCAATGTCCTCAACTTCTACATCCCCATGGTAATCACTATCCTCAGTTTGTCTATCCACTTCATACATCCAAGGGTCATTTTTCGCTCTATCTTCAGCATATTCTTTATCAGACCCATAGACATCACACATAATAGTAGAATATTCAGTAAAATCAACTGGAGGATCATCAGGAGATGGTTATAGTAGAACTGGTACATTACATATTACCGGAGATACAAATCTTAATGATGCATCAGTAAATGATACTGGTACAATACTATCAAATAACTATACGGGTACGTTTGACTTTACCGTTGCATACAATAGTGGCACATCCACAATTAGTTTATCTGGTGTAAACTCTTTAACAGATGGTACACCAAGAGCCGCAACAGTAAAATACTTAGTTAGAAAATGGCTGGGATAATTGCTTGATAAAATAATCAATCCCCAACAACGTATTTCTATATGGCGAGAGTATAAAAATGGTCGCCCATCGTTGAAAAATGTGTTACAATATGTCGATAGTATAGATACAAAACCAAGATGTTTTGATTACTATACACCGAGTCAATGGCCAACACCATGGGAGATACTCGACGAAGGATTATTTTGCATGAGTGGTAAAGCAATTTTACTATACCACACTTTAGCACAATTAGAATATTTAGATACAAAAAACGTTAAGTGGATTGTAGCAGAAAACAAGCAAATTTTTCATGAAGGACTTGTGTTTTTTGACGGAGTGTGTTATTATAACATTTTACCGAATACAAGTGTAAATATTGAAAATTTTGATAATTACATAACAGTTAGAGAAATTATTAGACAGGAAAAACTCACAAAGCGACATGAAAGTTACAAAGAGAGACGGCACTAAAGAAGACCTTAATATCGACAAATTACACAAGGTCGTGATGTATGCAGTAGAAAACCTTACTGGAGTTAGTGCATCGCAAGTAGAAATAAACAGTCAAATACAATTCTTTGATGGTATCACATCAACAGATATTCAAGAAACATTAATTAAAAGTACAGCAGATTTAATCTCAGAAGAGACACCTAACTATCAATATGTAGCAGGTAGATTAATCAACTATCATTTGCGTAAAATGGTGTACAACCAGTTCGAGCCACCATGTCTTTGTGATATAGTACAAAAAAATATAGACGATGGATTTTATGATCCAGAGTTTGTAGAACTTTATACAAAAGAAGAAATTAATCAATTACAATCATATATTAAGCATGACAGAGATGAAGACTTAACTTATGCGGCCATGGAACAATTCCGTGGCAAGTACCTTGTACAGAACAGAGCAACAGGCGAAATATACGAAACACCGCAAGTTGCATATATGATGATTGCGGCAACATTGTTTGCAAGATACCCAGCAAAGAAAAGAATGGCGTATGTGAAAGCATACTACGATGCTATCAGCACTTTCCGAATTTCCTTGCCTACGCCAGTTATGGCAGGTGTTAGGACACCGCAAAGACAGTTTAGTAGTTGTGTATTAATTGAAACAGATGACAGTTTAGATAGCATTAATGCCACTGCAAGTAGCATTGTAAAATATGTTAGCCAAAAGGCAGGTATTGGTATTGGTGCAGGCAGTATTAGAGCAATAGGCTCACCTATTAGGAGTGGAGATGCAACTCACACAGGTGTTATTCCCTTCTATAAATTATTTCAATCGGCGGTTAAAAGTTGCTCCCAAGGTGGAGTAAGGGGAGGAGCCGCCACCTTATATTATCCAATTTGGCATTTAGAAGTAGAAGACTTATTAGTGTTAAAGAACAATAAAGGTACAGAAGACAATCGTGTTAGACATATGGACTACGGTGTACAGTTTAACAAACTGATGTACGAAAGACTTATAAGTGGCGGTAACATTACATTGTTCTCACCCAAAGATGTACCTGGATTGTATGACGCCTTTTTCGCAGACCAAGACAAATTTAAAGAATTATATGAAGCGGCAGAACGTAAAACAAGTATTAGGAAGAAGTCTATTCCTGCTATCGAATTGTTTTCTGCGTTCGTTCAAGAACGTAAAGACACAGGTAGAATTTATCTAATGAATGTTGATCATGCTAACACACATGGAGCATTTATCGAAGAAGTAGCACCAATTAGACAGAGTAATTTGTGTTGTGAAATTGACTTACCAACTAAACCTTTAACACACATCAACGATGAAGAGGGTGAGATCAGTTTATGTACATTAAGTGCTGTCAATTGGGGTGTAATCAAAGACTTTGAAGAGATGAATAAGGTATGTAAGTTAGCAGTAAGAGGGTTGGACGAACTACTTGACTATCAAAAATATCCTGTATTAGCGGCAGAACTCAGCACAATGAAGAGAAGACCGCTAGGTATTGGTATCATTAATTTAGCATTTTGGATGGCTAAAAATGACATGACATATCAAGAGCCAAACTTAGAATTGATTGACGAATGGGCAGAAGCATGGAGTTACAGTTTGATTAAAGCAAGTAACAAACTAGCAATGGAAAAAGGAAAATGCCCTGGAACCGACGAAACAAAATATGGATTAGGCATTACACCTAACCAAACATACAAAAAAGAGTTAGATGAATTAGTTCCTCATAAAGAAAGACAAAATTGGAAAGAACTTAGAAAGAATTTGAAGGAGCATGGTATAAGAAACTCCACATTGATGGCATTAATGCCGGCAGAAACGTCTGCTCAGATAAGTAACAGCACGAATGGAATTGAGCCACCGCGTGGTTACATCAGCATTAAGCAGAGTAAACACGGTGTACTAAAACAAGTTGTACCAGGCTTTCCATACTATAAAAACAAATATGATCTACTGTGGGACCAAAAGTCGCCACAAGGCTATTTGAAAATAATGGCTGTACTACAAAAGTATATTGATCAGGGTATTTCGGTAAATACTTCTTACAATCCCGAACACTATGATGATGAAAAAGTACCAATGAGTGTGCTGATTCAGGATCTCCTTATGTTTTATAAGTATGGCGGTAAGCAGTTGTATTACAATAATACATTTGACGGGCAAGGCGAGATTGATATAAACAAAGATGATAAATTACCTGACTTAGAGGCAGGCGAACTAGATGACGAAGATTGCGAGAGTTGTAAAATTTAATGAGTGTACTTAATACAAAATCAAAATATACTAACAAGAGTAATATGTTCTTGTCTAACGACATGGGTGTACAAAGATTTGATGTACTAAAATATAGACAGTTTGATAAACTAACAGAAAAGCAGTTAGGATTCTTTTGGCGACCTGAAGAAGTTGATATTCTCAAAGACGCAAAAGACTTTAAAGACCTAACGGACTTTGAGCAACACATCTTTACTAGTAATTTAAAAAGACAAATACTATTAGATAGTGTACAAGGACGTTCACCTAACTTGGCATTACTACCAATTGTTAGTTTACCAGAATTAGAAACATGGATTGAAACTTGGGCATTCTCAGAAACAATTCACAGTAAAAGTTATACTCACATTATTAGAAATGTGTATTCAGATCCAAGTAAGGTATTTGATGAAATGATGAGCATCAAAGAAATTGTTGATTGTTCAGATAGTATCACAGAATACTATGACTCATTAATTGAGTATAATAGACTTAGAGAATCTGGTAGTACCAAGTATGACGAATATGAACATAAGAAACGTATTTGGATGTGTTTGATGAGTGTAAACATATTAGAAGGTGTACGTTTTTATGTTTCATTTGCTTGTAGTTGGGCATTTGCTGAACTTAAAAAGATGGAAGGCAATGCTAAAATTATCAAACTAATTGCTAGAGATGAAAATGTTCACTTGGCAAGTACACAACAAATGCTGAAACTTTTACCACGTGAAGATAAAGACTTTGAAAAGATTAGAGAAGAAACTTATGACGAGTGTACACAACTTTTCTTAGACGCAGTTGAACAAGAAAAGAAATGGGCAGACTATTTGTTTAAAGACGGAAGTATTATAGGGTTGAACGCAGACTTACTTAAACAGTATGTAGAATACATTGCTGGTAAAAGAATGCATGCCGTTGGACAAAAGAAAATTTTCAATACAGGTACAAATCCATTACCTTGGACCCAAGCATGGATTACAGGTGGAGAAGTTCAAGTAGCACCACAAGAAACTGAAATTAGCAGTTATGTAATTGGTGGTACTAAGCAAGATGTAGACAAAGAAACCTTCTCCGGATTTTCACTATAATATAAATATTCACACACAGAGGAAACACATGTTATTACAAAAACCACACGCCAAAGGCGATATTGTCACAATTAAATTAACCAGCGATACAGAAATTATTACACGTTTTATTTCACAAGACGACAGTAGTATTACTTTTGAAAAGCCTATGGCGGTAAGTATTACACCACAAGGTTTAGGTTTAATGCCTTGGTTGTTTAGTGCTGACGCATCTAAAGAAATTACTATTGCTAACTCTCAAGTATACTGTACTATGGATACATTAAAGGATCTTGCCGATCAATATGTAGAAGGTACTACTGGAATCACTTTAGCAAAAGCATAAATACTATTATGCCAAAAGCCGCAAGAAAAGGAGCCGACTTAGCAGGTGGGCCAATTAAAGAAGGGTCAGACAATGTCAAAATTGAAGGACTTGCCGCGGCACGAAAAGGCGATGCGATTGCCGGTCACGGTGATCCGCCCCATACTAATCCTGTTATAGCAGAAGGATCGAGCAAAGTAAATATTAACGGTATTCCGGCGGCAAGGGTCGGAGATGCGGCTTCATGTAAACACGCAATTACTGGTGGTGCGAGTAAAGTTAATATCGGATGATAGAAGATGCCAAACTAGGTATTACTAACGAAGCAAAATTATTTAATAGTTTACCTATCACAGAAAAAGTACCATTCGGTACTGATGTTTATGATTTTAGAGGCCACTGTCTTAAAGATCAAAGATTCATATGGGGCAATGATGTTGTTCCAAGAACTTCAGCAATACTGCCATATACCACAACAACTATACCTAAAAATCCTAAAATAGAAAATAATATAGTAGACTATGTTGATTTACATTTAAAAGAGTATCTTGAAGAAAATAATTATAACCTTTTCTTAAGTGGCGGTGTTGACAGTGAAAACATGGCAAACATTTTACTTAAATGTAATATTAGATTTACGCCTATAATAGTAACATACAGTCATCAAAATAAAATACTAAATGACTACGACATTAAATATGCGTTTGACTATTGTAAAGAAAAAAATCTTACACCAAAAATTATAGATATAGATATTATTAACTTTTTTAATTCTGGTAAAGTTATGGAATACTGTCGTAAGTATAAATGTATTAGTCCACAGTTCGCACCAATACTACATGCTTTTAATGAAATAGATGGCAATATTTTATACTCAGGACATCACAAAATATTTACAAATTTACTTTACATAGCAAGAAAAGATTCAGTTGACTTAGAAACAATTTTAAGTAACTTTTCATACAATGGCGATTTATTACATGATATAGATTTTATGACAAAGCCTGTGTCACTATGGGTGTTTGACACCGCACTAAATGAACGCAATGATAATTCTATATCTGATTTTTATAATTGTACATCAGATATGTCATTGACCCAAACACATAACATGATAGAAAAAACGAATGTTTCGTTTGACGAACTGCTTGATTATAATGTATGGGAACATAAAGACGGCGTACTATCGCATGGGTTTGACCAAGTAAGTAACGTCAAAAATTTTAGATCATTTAAGAAAGATAAATACAACTTTAAGATAAATCACATCTACACACCAAACAACTTGTTCGCTTTACCTAGAACTAAATATACTGGCTTTGAGGGTATCAAAAAGTTCTATTCAGATAAATACTTAGGTAAAGACATGTTACTCCAAGAGTTTGACAAGTATTTTAGAGAAACAATGTTACGATCAGTATCAGTTTTTGAACAGGAGGCCGGGCAGATCGTAAATTATATATTGAAGGAAGATTAATATGGCAGATAAAAACTATTTCGTATCGATGAAAAACCACTTTATTGACAGTGATGTTTCGGTAGGAGACTGGACAACAGAAGATCAAAGAGCAGAACTAGTCACAGCAGGAGCAACAATCGTAAATGAATTTGCTAATATTGATGGCGGATTTTACGAGTTGACTATAGACGAAGCAAACATAGGTAATATTACAGGCTTAGCAAATGTTAAGGCATCAGAATTAGTAGGAGCAGGTTCAAACGTATCGACTCTTGCTATTAGCGAGTCAACAACAGAATGGCATAAGCAAAGATTAGTTACTAGAAATCTTCCTCTAAGAGATACTTTCGATCCTGTTTACGAAGGTGATAACGCAACCGTTTATATTATAGACAGTGGCATAGATGTTGATCATCCAGAACTAGCAAATGCTACAGTTCAAAAAGTTCACAATCCAACAAACGGTGGTTACAACGATTTTATAGCAGGTGGCGGTGACGCAACAACATTTACAGTTGAAGACGATCATGGTCACGGTACAGCAATGGCAAGTTTAATTGGCGGCGAAAACTTAGGTGTTGCCAGACATGCCAAACTTGGCGCAGTAAAAGTTAGTGGAGCAAATGGCTCTGCTGATATTTCAGACGTTGCCAAAGGTGTTAACTCTATGTTTGTACATAGAGCATGGGAAACAGCAAAAGACTCCGGTGGTACATACGCAACAGCAGTAGCATTAATGGCGTTTACATTTCCTAAATCAGAAGCATTAGATAGACTTGTAACTTATATGTGGAATAGACGTTTTATAGTAGTTGCCGCGGCAGGTAATGCCGGTGGCGATGTTGATAATTTTTCACCAGCAGGCCTTAACAGTATTCTTACAGTAGGTGCCGCTGACAGTTCAGATAACGTACCATCATTTTCAAATGACGCAGGATCTGTAGTTGAACAAGGTACAGGACTACAAACAAATGGTGGTGAAGAAGTTGACGTATTTGCTCCAGGTGTTGGTATTAATATAGCCACAATAGCAAATAGAAATACAGGCGGTGGTTATGACGCAGTAGCAGAAGAAGATTTAGTTGCTCAAGGATCAGGTACTAGTGCCTCAGCCGCAATAGTAGCCGGTGTAACAGCAATAGCAGTTCAAAGAAATCCAGGTTACAAGTCCGAACAAGTTAAAGACTTTGTACAATCACAATCCTTAACAGGAATGTTATTCCAAGATCCAGGATTATATAGTACAACACCAAATAACATTGTATATTTAGAAAATGAATATTATGCTACAGTTTGGAATACTAATCCAGGCTCATTAGGTGAAACATTAATCAGTGCCGCAAGTAGTGTTGATATTGCTTTAGACGTAGCGAACACAGTTACTGGTATTGCTAGTTCAGAGTTTGCCGCATTACCGCCAGCATTACAGTTAAGTGGTAACGCAACAGACGGTTGGAAATTAACAGCGAATACATCAGTAACATCAACCTTAACAGAAGATAAGATTTATAACTTTATCTTAACAGCGACCAAAAACGATAACACAGAATTTAATAGGCACTTTGCTTATGCGTTCTATACAGGTACTGAAATCACAGATGACAAAAGAGATAGTGCCTCAGAAACATACTTTGTTGTTGATGGTAGTGATGTAGATGAAGTAATCTACATTAAAGGTATGCAAGCCGCATTTGGTGGTGGTAACTTCCAACTTAAATAAAAATAATTTAATTAAAAAGTAGGCTGGTAACAGCCTATTTTTTTGACTACACAAAATAAATACTACTATGGAATCAAAAACAATATCCTTTGAACAAATTACGGAAGTATGGCACAAAGAACTATGGCCTAGTAGAGTAAGTCCTATAGAAACTCATAGTGCCATGACATGGCCTTTTGATGGCAATCCAATTGAGTTTGATATGGATATATTTAATTACGAACCAACATTTTTTGGTGTATTTGATAATCAAAAATTAGTAGGTGTAAACAGCGGTCATAGAACTAAAGATAATGTATATAGAAGTAGAGGTATATGGGTAAATCCTGAATATAGGAAAAAAGGTATTTCTAAAATTCTATTCCTTATGACAGAAAGCCAAGCAATTAGAGAAGAGTGTAATTTAATTTGGAGCATACCTAGAAAAAGTGCCTTAGGTGCTTACACTAGATTTGGTTTTGAAACTGTAGGTGATTTCTTTGATGAAGGTATGGAATTTGGACCTAACATATATGTAAAAAAGGATATTAATGTCAATTATTAAGTTACACGGTCCACGGAACGACAATGAGCCAGACGACATAACAATACAATGGAGTATGGGTAACTTTTGTAACTTTAAATGTGAATACTGTCCTACACAACTACATGACGGCAGTTTAGGTTGGCAACCAACAGACGTATATATTAATGTTATAGAAAAAATATGTACTCACTATGCCGAACAAAATAAAACAGTCAACTTTGAATTAATTGGTGGCGAAGTAACAACCATACCAGGCTTCTTAGATATATTACAAAAAATAAAAAGCCATAATGGGAGAAGTATAGTATTCACTAATGGCAGTAGGTCACGCAACTGGTGGAGCAAAGCAAAACATTACATAGATGATTTAATTATAAGTTTCCATATTAACAGTATGCACGAAGACGACCTTATTGAGATGGCTGATGAAATAAGCGATACTGTACCAGCAAGTTATCATTTAGCAGGCGTCAAAGATAGTTTACCGGACATAGAAATATTACAAAAAAGATTAAGGGAAGTTTATAGAAATAATAAAGTTCAAGACTATTACGGTGTTAATATCGATATTAAAACAATGTATAAAAAATTACTTGGACCAGGCAGTAAACAAGAACCGTTTTACAACTATGACGGCAACGATTGGAGAATAATAAATCTACCTGCGTGGGAAATTGATCCAAGTCCACCACCTCCAGTTGATCCTGTAGTTTATTACCCGCCGGAAGATAACCAATCTCATTTTTTATTTACTGTTATGTCTAACGACAATACTGTGCGATATATGGAACCTGATCAAATTATGAATCAAGGACTTAACAAGTTTAAAGGTATGACATGCCACATAGGCGAACGTGGCTTTAATATTGACATGCGTGGCAATATTGTTAGCAGTTGGTGTGGTGCTAAGACTTATGGTAATGTGTTTAATGATGAGTTTGAACTACCGACACCCGAAGGAGTTATTTGTCCACACGAGCATTGTAATAACCCAAAAGATATCGCCATTCTAAAAACTACCTAAAACCCCTGCCAAATTTATAATATGATATAAATAGAACGTATAAAAGAATATAAGTTTCTTTTATATTATTTTTGCCCACATTCAAGATAAATTTACAATGATATACTAGGTTGTATGTCACGTTATCCTACTTCTGGGCATAACAGTAAACAAACAAATGGAAGACTTAAGAGACAAAGCAGAATTATTCACACTAATTTCAATATTTTTAATTAGTGTAATCGCACTAACACCGGCAACATAATGAAATATACTATATGTTACTTGGTATTACTTTTTGCCGCACAAACTGATAATATAGCAGGCATAATGCGTGGCCTAAGAGACTTTAATAATAATACATATTATTTAGAACCTAAAAATGATTAAACGTTTACTAAAAATATTTTTTAAATACTGGATACAACCATGGCACCCAACACAATAAGAGAAGCAACACCTGAAGAATTTCAAGCCTGGAGAGAAACAGACTATTGGAACAAAATGGACTTTGACCCTTTAGTAATGTTTGTAGTGATACCAACAATAGTTCAATTACTATGTATGGGCATGATGGGAGCAGTCATGCTTTTAAATCAACACATTTTTTAATTGTTGACTATTATCATAATTAGTGTATAATAAATACTGTTATGAAAAAGAAAAGAACAATACAAAAACCCAAGCCGCGATTCGCAAAAGAGTTGTTTACACGCGACACTCCTTACGGTCATAAAGTTCAACGTGACCGCTCCAAAACAATACCACGTAAGCAGAAGTATAAAGAAGACTTATCTGACAAATAAGGTAAATACAAGTAACAATTTAACATAATAAAGAAATATATGTCAAGTAAAACACCTTATGAAATCCGTCTAGAACTTATCCAAGAGGCTAGACTAATACTCCAGGCGAAAGCCAATAAACCTGAATATATGCCAACGGCTGAAGAGGTTATAGAAGAAGCAGAAAAACTTAATAAGTTTGTATCCAAAAGACCAGAGTAATCCCTACTCTATAAAGTAAATAATATCTAAGCAAGCCACCGTAACTCAGTTGGTAGAGTAACTGATTTGTAATCAGTAGGTCGTCAGTTCGAGTCTGACCGGTGGCTCCATTTTTATAAATAAAAAGCACACACAACTAACAGGAACACAGATGGCACGGAATAAAAAACCAAGAAAGAAAAAGTACTCAGGTCCTAAGACAACTGAACAAACTAACAACTTAGAACCAACTCAAGTTTTAGACCAAGCAAACTTAACACCTGAACAAATTCAAGCAGAAGAAATTTTGTTCAGTCTATTAGAAAGAAAAATTGAAATACCTGTAGAAGCATTTCAAGGCAAACACTTATTCATTGCCACGCCATGTTACGGCGGACAAGTAGCAGAACCCTACTTAAGAAGTTTAGTAAGACTAATTCTATTAATGAATAGATTTAATGTCGAATTTACCCTAAGCACTCTAGCAAATGAAAGTTTGATTACAAGAGGTAGAAATACACTTGTAAGTTTCTTTATGGAAAATGAAAAAGCAACACATTTGTTTTTTATTGATGCTGATATCGAATATCACCCAGAAGATGTATTAAGAATGTTAGCATACGATAAGCCAGTAATTACAGGAGCATATCCTAAAAAAGCAATAAACTGGGACAGCATTATAAATGCCGCAAGGTCGCCTAATTTAAATGAAACAGCAGAAACTATCGAAGGGCATAGTGCTAATTATGTTACTAACTTTGATTATCCTGTTGACGAGAACGGTGAGAAAGTTCCTAATGTACAAATAGCAGATAATTTGATTAAACTATTAGATGCTGGCACAGGCTTTATGATGATTAAAAAAGAAGTCATACAAAAAATGTTTGACTCCTATCCTGAAACAAAATATAACAACGACTTAAACATTGATAATAAGTTTGAGCCTTTTATGTATGCTTTGTTTGATTGTATCATTGATCCGGAAAGTAGACGTTACTTGTCAGAGGACTACACTTTCTGTAGACGTTGGCAACAAATAGGTGGCGAAATATGGTTAGATCCTAGAGTAGCACTTAACCACGTTGGACATTATACATTCCGCGGAAATGTTAGAAAAATGCTTACCGGAGAGTCAACATCAAGTAATTATCAGTCTCCTGATCAAAGACCATTTGTAGTAGGGGCGTCGGATAAGCAAAAGGAACAAGCACCACAACCTCCGCAACAACAAAATAAAATACAATTAAGTAAAAAGAAATGAAGAAAATAAGTGTATTGTTGGCTACAAGAAGCCGTCCTAAAATGCTAGAAAAAAGCATTGATAGTTTAATGACAAATGTTAGTGATTCAGGAAACGTTGAAATCATGTTAGGCATTGATAACGATGATCAAGAAACATTAGACTTTGTACAAAATGAAGAGTTTCAGAATAAATTACAAGATGAATACAACGTTGACGTTCAAGCAATTTTGTTTGATAGATTAGGATATAAAAATCTTCATCAATACATGAATCAACTTTGGGGTCAAGCACACGGCGAGTGGCTAATGCTATGGAACGACGATGCTATTATGGAAACAAAAGATTGGGATTTAGAGATTGGCAAATACGATGATCAATTTGCTTTATTAAAATTTAATCAAGTTAATCACACTCATCCGTACGCATTGTTTCCTGTAATACCCACAGACTGGTGTAGACTAATCGGTAATTTTAGTCTAAACGCACAAAACGATGCTTGGTTAAATCTTATTGCTAAGCCATTAGGTATAATTAAAGATATACCTGTAGACGTGTTACATGATAGATTTGATTTAACAGGCAACAACGATGATGACATATTTAGAAGCAGAGAATACGCAGAAGGCAATCCTGAAGACCCAGGTGATCTAATGAATCAGGCTATGATTCAAACTCGCGATGCTATTACACATAAAATAGCATGGTACTGCGACAGAATTGGGCAAAAAGAAACAAGCGAGTATTTTGCCAAAGTCAAGCAAGGCGAAATTGATCCTTACGAGGATTGGAAGCAAATCAGAGAAGAATCGGTAGGATTAGGCTCTGGATTATAAATAGTAGTATGGCAACAAAAGGAAAGAAAAAGAACGTCACAGTTTATTTAATACCAGAAGGGGAAACTAGAGATAGTCATACTTATCACTATACAGCAGTCAAAACAAAAACACTCATACAAGAAAACAGAAAACTTAAGATGAAAAAATATAATCCTGTTAAAAGAATTCATGAGATGTTTGTCGAAGCAAAACTCCCTAAACATCAGAAATAACAGTTGACAACTACCATAAATAGTAGTATAATAGGTTATTATGGAAGAAAAAAGATATAAAATATTCGTATACGGTACACTGAAATCAGGCAACTCTACACGAGGTTTAGACGGCATGGGTTTTGAAGGTATCGATATGAAAAAAGTCGGCGTAGCAGTTACCACAGAACGTAAATTCAATATGGTAGATCTAGGCTCATTTCCAGGTGTTATCATTAATGGTACACACGACGTTTCAGGTGAAGTTTGGGAAGGTGGTAAGGACTTTTTAGAACTATGTGATAGCATAGAAGGCCATCAAGGGGACAAACTTAAAAACTTTTATCACAGAGATTTAGTTAATACTACAGAAGGCAAAGCATTCATCTATCATTTAGATCCATGGTATTGGAGTGATTACGGAGACGATTATGAAAATGTTTCTAGTATCACATTATCCAATAACACTTTAACTTGGAACAGATAATGGAGTACGCAAACAAATGGAATACTACTTTAGTAGAACCTAAACACCCAGCATTACATAATCCTTGTACAATAGATCCATTAGAAACTGACATAGTCTGGCAAACAGTTGAACAAGAAATGTTCAAACTAATGCGTGAAAGATTAGGCATAGGATTGGCCGCACCTCAGTTAGGAAATCCTGTAAACATGTTTGTAATGACACATAGTACCGAAGGAGACATTGCTGTATACAATCCAAAAATCATAAACCAATCAGAAGAAACAAGTTGTATAGAAGAAGGTTGTTTAACATTTCCAGGCTTATTTTTCCATGTAACAAGACCAGAAGCAGTACAAGTTACATTTCAAAATAGAAAAGGCGAAGAGCAAAGCATGGAACTAACCGGCATGGATTCAAGATGCTTTCAGCATGAAACGGATCATCTTCATGGCGTTCTTAATTTGTCTTATATAAGCGACTTCAAACTTCAACGTGCTATAAAGAAACGCGATAAACTTGTAAAGAAATTTTCTAACATGAAGAAAAGTGTTAAACGTGTATGAAGTATCCATTTTGGGTCTTTGATTGGAACCGTGTAAAAGATTATCAAGACCAATATCCGCTCACAAAAGAAATATTTAAATACCCTTTAAGCCTTTGGTACGGTAACCGTAGTGCTAAACCTATTAAAAATTTACATAAAAGTTTAACTAGATTATTTAAACGTAGTGGTGATAAATTACCAATACTAGTTCTTTACAATATGCCTAATAGAGATATTGGTCAATACAGTAAAGGTGGTGCTCAAACACAAGAAGAATATTTACAATTTATTAAAGATTTCAGTATAGGTATTAAAGACCATGCTCCTATAGTAATTTTTGAACCTGATGCTATACCTCATTTAACACATCTTAACAAAAAAGAAGCAAAAGAAAGAATACAATTAATTAAAAAAGCATTAGAAATACTTTCTAAGACAAATGCTTTAATATACATAGATGTAGGCCACAGTAATTGGTTAAGTCCTGAAGAAGTATCTAAATTCTTAAATAAAGTTACCAATCCTAGGGTAAGAGGCTTCTCAGTTAATGTAAGTAATTATAGAACAACATTAGAGTCGGCAAAGTGGGCAAATAAAATATGCGAACTAAGGCCACAGGACTATTATGTTATAGACACTAGTCGCAACGGTAATGGGCCACATGGAAACGAGTGGTGTAATCCGCCAGGTAGAGCATTAGGAGAACCACCTACTTGTGACACTGGATTAGAAAAATGCGATGCTTACCTTTGGATTAAAATACCAGGTGAAAGTGACGGCAAAGGCAATGGCGGACCTCGTGCCGGAAGGATGTGGGGAGAGATGGCAGAAGAATTAGTTAGGAATACGGAATGGATAAAAACTTTATAGTAATAGACAATTTTTACAATAACGTCGACGATGTTAGAGAATACGCATTAGAGCAAAATTTTCAAACAGAAGGCAATTATCCTGGCATTAGAACACTAGCAGAACCAGACCCGCAACACGGTTACTTAAAAACATTTTTTGAAAACGAAGTATTAGGAAAACCAATTTCGTATTGGCCTAGAGATTACAATACAGCATATCAATATACAACACAAGATTCTAAAACTTGGATACATCATGACGACACAGTATGGGCAGGTGTACTTTACTTAACACCTAATGCTCCTGTAGAGTCAGGAACAGCAATATACAGACATAAGCCAACAGGTATATACGAGTGGGATAGAGTTACAGATTCTCCTAGCGATTTTAACAGTTCGGATTTTTTAGGCGATAGTCACTTAGATCAATGGGAACAAATAAATTTTGTAGGCAATGTATATAATAGATTAATACTTTATAAAGGCAGTATGTACCATCGTAGTGTACTACCTGGTTTTGGAACTGATAAATATACTGGTAGATTATTTCAAACTTTCTTTTTTGATACGGAGGATTAGTGGACAGTTACTGGGAATGGAATAAAGAAAATTTTCCTTGGCATTACGACCCAAGCAGTAAACAGTCTGACGTCCAGTATGTAGGTAGATTTATATCTGAACCAGAAACGTTGCTTAGAGACGGTATAAATGCGTCTAAGGACGCCTTATGCGACGAAGATGTATACGACGAAGTAAGTATCAAAGGCAAACCATATAACAAAGAAGCCGCAGAGATTATGGAAGGTTATCATAATGACCTTACTCGTGCTGGCTACACATCACATAATACAGGTGGTCGACAGACAAGAGATAAGTTACACCATGTAATGAATTTAATGGCTGAGAGAAGTGGTTTATGGAATCCACAAATAATGTTTTTAGAACAACCGCCAGGGAAGTTTGTGCCATGGCATAGAGATAGTTACAATAACTATAGACGTAATCATGCTAAAGTAAGCGACGACACAGAAGTAATACGTTACCTAGTACAACTAAATGACTGGAATTGGGGTCACTATGTTGCTGTAGGTAATGACGTGATACATCAATACAAAATGGGAGACATACATTGTTGGCCTGAAGGTATATATCATTGTACAGGTAATGCTGGACTATGGCCCAGATACTGTTTAACAATTACAGGTGTAGTAACACCGTCAGCATTACATCTTAACGAACCAAAAGAATTTAAAATTTAAAATGGCATTTGTAGTAGGAAGTCCGTGTGTTGGCTGTAAAGATACAGCATGTGTAACAGTCTGTCCAGTAGATTGTTTTTACGAAGGTCCAGACATGTTATACATTGATCCAGACGAATGTATTGACTGTGCCTTATGCGAACCAGAATGTCCAGTTGAAGCAATATGGAGCGATGACGAATTACCAGCAGAGCAAATACCATTTATCGAAATAAATGAAAAGGGTGCTGAAAAATATCGTGATGCTAATATTGTCGATCAGCAAGAACCTAAAGCACACGCCTCGCCTTACTCAACACTTGAGGCAATTAAGGTAGTCCAAATAGATTAACCAAAAAGAGATAAATACTGTTATGAACGCAAGTGACGTAATAGTAATATACCCAGGTAGATTTCATCCTTTTCACAAAGGTCATAAAGGTGTTTATGACTTATTAAACAAAAAGTTTAAAAATGTCTACATTGCTACATCGGATAAAGTAGAAGCGGACAAATCACCTTTTGATTTTGAAGAAAAGGTCAAAATTATGAATCTAACTGGTGTTCCAACCAGTGATGTATTAAAAGTAAAACAAACATATAACGGTAATGAATATATGTCACGTTTTAATAACAGTTACGGTTTAATATTTGCTGTAAGTGAAAAGGATATGGACGATGATCCACGTTTTAACTTTCCAGCAAGTGGTATGAGCCTTAAGAAAAATGGTGAACCAGCATACTTACAAAAATTTACAGATTTAGATAGTGTAGAAGATATGACTAAGCACGGATACATTATGACTGTGCCAACTACCTCATTTAAAGTAGCAGGACACGACGTAAATAGTGCTAGTCAAATAAGATCTTTGCTAGGAAGTGAAAATATAGACGATGCAAAGCAGGCATTTGTTGATTTATATGATAAATATAATGAAACAGTATTTAAAATTATACGAAATAAATTAGGTAAGAACACAATGGAAAATATAGACTTAAACGAACTAAGAAAACTAGCAGGACTTAACGAAGTCGATGTAGATCAAGACGACGACTATTCAGATGTTCCTGGTTTTAAAGAAAAACCTATGTTTGATCAACTAGGAAAAATTATTGACAGCGACGAAATGTCTAAAGACGGTGACGACATCAAAAACCCATTAAACTCAGTTAAAACTGATGACGGTGAAGAAGTTGAAGTAAGTGTTGGTGAAGCAAAAGCACTTAAAGATATGATGGAAATGTTATCAAGTGCTAGAATGGGTGCTGAAAAATCAGCAAGAGAAAAGTTTTTAGATTCCATACAAACTTCAGAAGGCCTTCACAGCATGTTAGAATTTGCTAGATCAAAAGGTTTAGTAAAAGAAAGCGAAGTAGACGAAGGTAACGCATTTGCTAAAAAAGTTAGAGATTTAAAAGCACAAGGTAAAAAGAAAGGCGAAAAGTTTGAAGTAGACGGCGAAGAATACGCACTAGAAGATTTAGACTTAGATGACATCAGAGCAGATTTTGGTGTCGAAGAAGGCAAGGTCAAAGACATGGCTATGGATATGGTTGATGCTTTTTACGATAAAGTTAGTGCTATGGTAGACAACAATAATGATATAGGTAAATCAATTGTAGATGCTTGGGAAGACGGTGACGAAAATCCACCAGAGTGGGCACTAGATGACGAAGCAAGACAAATACTTATTGATGCTGGTAAAATTGGGCCAGAGCAAGAAGAGCCTGAAATGGAAGAAGCGGCAAAGCCAGACTATATAGATTTAGACGGCGATGGCGATAGAAAAGAGTCAATGAAGAAAGCCGCCAAAGACAAAAAGAAGAAAGAAGAAAGTTTTGATCCAAGAGCAGAACAAAGTCGTGAAGACGAAGCATACGAAGAATTAATGAATGCTCTTGATAAAGGTGGCGAAGAAGCATACGCAAAAGCATGTGGTTTATCCATGGAAGAACTTGATGATGAGATGAGTGAGATTGCTAGAGAAAGAAACTTACACATGGACGATGACAGAGATGAAATTATTCAGGCTCATGCCGAAGAAACTGTAGACAACGCAGATTGGAAAGACCATGGCGAAATGGATTACGATAGAGACATGGAAGAAGATTTAGATAGAATGCGTGAATTAGCAGGCATTGAAACAGACGAATCACTCATGGCTGACCCACAATTTAAGTATAACAAAAATATGTCTCACAGCCAAAACTTTGCAATCTGGAAAAAACTAAATGACGACGAATACAGAAGAGGCAACGAACCTTATCCAGATGAAAAAGAACAAAAAGCAGAGTTTGAAAGACAATACGGTCCTTTAGATGATGAAAAAGTTTCTTCAGGGAAAGATAAGGAATCAGCATCCACATTTAAAAGATTAATGAAAGCCGGTGAACCAAGAGGTGTTTTAGACTAAGATGAGTAAAGTAAGCAAAGAAGATTTAAAAAAACTACAAGAACTAGCAGGTATCTATACAGATACGTTAAATGAAAAAGATGCTGGTGATAGCAGTAATCCTAAATTAGCAGTAGGGCACGTTGATAACGAACGTGACATGATTAGAAGACAACTTTATCAGATGGGAACATATACTGTCGAATTAGCAAAAATGCTAAAGGACTTGCCAGACTCTGATTTCCCAAATTGGTGGCAGTCAAAAATTACAAAAGCAGGTGTATACATAAGCGATGCTAAACACTATTTAGAAAATAGCATGGCTGTACCACCTGGGGACGACATGACTAAGGACGGTACGCAAGGTACTGTTGACGTAGTTGACCCTGACTTCGAAAGAGACGACGTAGTAGATCCATCCGGCGTTAGTTAAACCTTTTCTACACTACTGTAATGTTTAAGAGGTGTAAATACAACTATGACTGATACTACGGCGTTACAAAAAGAATATTCAAAAAAGATACAAAAGAACGGTGCTATATTGTTTGTAGGTTCCAATAATAGAAAAAACTTTGACGAGCATTCTAAAATACATCATCGCTATTTGTTAGAACAAGGTCTAAAACCAGAGCATGTTTTTCTTGATGTTGGTTGCGGAGCATGTAGAACAGCACAAAATATAGTACCTTATTTAAATGCTAATAATTACTACGGTATAGATCGCATGCCAGAATTAATAGAATATGGTTTAAATGAAGTGTTTGATCACAATGTAGTTTTAACTAAACAGCCTAAATTTTCAGTCAATTCAGATTTTAATCTAGGCTTTGTAGACAAGCCAGTAGATTATGTTTGGTGTCAAAGTTTAATGTCTCACTTAAATATATCTGATATACAAAAATGTCTTACTAATATAAAAAATATATCAAATGAAAATACTAAAATATATTTTACATACTTTCAACAACGCGGCAAATTCAGAGATGAAGATGCTGACAGTAATTCTAAAATAGACATAGAGTATGATCACAGAGTAATGGACGATATTGTAAGCGAAGTAGGATTAAATAAAATTTTTAACGGAACTATTGGTCATCCAAGAGGCCAATGGATGTACATTTGTAAGGTATAAATAAAAGCATGAAAGTTGAAATATATAGCAAACCACAATGTCCATACTGTGATATGGCAAAAGCATTAGCAGAACAAAAAGGTCATGATTTAACAGTTAAAATGTTAGATGAAGACTTTAGCAGAGAGCAGTTAATGGAAACTTTTCCAACTGCTAGAACATTCCCACAAATAATTGTTGACGGCGAAAAGATCGGCGGATACACAGAATATAAAAAATTAGTAGGTTAACATTGAGTCGCTACGAGATGTATTCTATCCTCATTGCTGAAATTTACTGCAGAATGTAAATAGTTCGTACGCATCAAGTACGCATTTCCTGTTTCTAAATTATAGTGTTTTATTGAAATATCAGTGCCTGTGTCACTTGCTACAGGTTTCTGAGTATAGAACATTAAGAAGTTTTGATCGTTTGTTATAACGGGTATGTGTAGGCGTAAGAGGTGTTCTGTGCCGTCATGATGAACACTATAACAAGTACGTCTTGCTTTATTCATTATACGCCATCTACAGTAATTAGGTGCTAAACTTTGTATTAATTCGCCTATATAACGGTCTTTTATGCTGTTATTGATTACAGTAAAGTCGCTTTCTTTGTGCTGTAAATCAGCAATTTTACCTATACTACAATCCCAATCATCATTACCTGTTACACTAGTTAAACTGATTTGCTGGTTAGGCCACAGTGGTGTTAAGCCAAGTATATACTCAACATCTTGTAATAGTTGCTTTTTATCTATTTGTAATGATAGTTTGTTTATATATTCCATGGTACTAACTTAAACCTTTCTTTTGGTAATCCTAAGTATTTAGTGGTCCATTCGCTTTGCCCAACAAAATCTAAGTGTGCCCATTCTGATTTTTTAGCAATCTTTTGTTTAGCAAAATTGTTCCAATCAGTGTTTATTAATAATTCTTCTATTACAGATTTCTTTTCTTCTACTTCATCTATGCTGTCACTATCCCACTCGTAGTGAAACAGTTCCATAGTATTATATCTACTGTCGTCTACATAATCTAAACTGATATCTATACCCCACTTAGGTTTAAGTTGAGTCATTTTGTGTATAAGATGATTACCTTCTGCCCAATGCCCTAACTGTTCTAGAGCATATCCGTGATAGCCTTTGCGTTCAAATAAGTAAGAATGATTAATATGAGGACCACTACTAGTATGTGTTTCAAACCATGGTTTTGCTATTGATCTTCTGTAACGTACAAAGTCTGCTTCGCCCATGTTTTTCTTAGCATACTCTTGCTCAAGTGGACATAAGTCATATCCGCTTTGATCAAATAAGTGTAACATGTCTGCATTAGGACAATGCATTTGTTCTATGGCTGTACCCCAGGTACCTCGTGAATTGAATATGTGTGAAGTTCTTTCAAACATTTACCACTTACGGCAACTCCAGTACCTTGCTTTTGTCTTTGGTCCTGGATTATCGCAGTTGTGTCTTGCTCTGAAACTTTTTCTGGCTTTAGGATTAGACTTACGAATTTTCATAGTCTTACCTTTAGCACTACTTCCGCCATGTCCAAAGTTTACTTTTTTAACGTTTCCTGTTTTAGGATCTTTTACATAAACTTTAAACTTCTTAACATCGCCTTGCATTGGCTTATTAAGTTTAACTTTACGTCCTTGATATTCTGCTTCATCAAGGTTTTCGTCAAAATCAAATTCTTTTTGTTCTGGTTTTGTTTTAGGATCAAACGGTAGTTCTTGTTGTACAGGCGGTTTTTTATTAAGTATTTCACCATCTGTGCCGTAACCTGTTTCTTTTTCAAATTTTATTTTTGCTATAGCGGCTTTTTGTAAATTTTTAGGATCCTTGAAATCCATACTAAACGTACAATTATTTTCTTTACACCAATTAATAAATTTACCTGACATTGGGAAACCATTTTTTTGTATTAAATTAATTTCTTTCTTAACTTCGTCTGGTTTAGCATACATAACCATATCGCCTTCGTCAAGTCCTGCTAATTTTTTAAGTTCAGTTATTGCTTCATCTTCTGAAACAATGCCTTCTGCTATATCGTCCCAACCAACTAAAATATTTTCTCTAACAACATGTAACACTGGTACAACAATACCTTCGCCTTCTGCTGTCTCTATCATTAATTCGTCGCCTGCTTGTATTGTTTCCTTCATTGGATGTCCTGGGTTATATCCTTTAACGTTCATATTCATATCAACATAATCCTTATATGCTGTATTTATAGCAATATCACTGCCGTAATTGTATGCTAACATGATATCATAAAAATCTGGATAAGGTAATTTGCCACCGCTTTTATCAAACGGTTGTCCATTTAATACAATAAATTCTATAGTTTTGCCTGTACTAGGACTTTTAATTTTTTCTACTTCTGCTCTTTCGTTCATGTTCTCTCCCATACTAGCATGTTTGGCCGCCATATGTTTTTTATATTTTGCTGAACCTTTTTTATGCGGAGACTTTCCTTCACTAGTTAATCCTGCTTTTTTCATACCTTTAGCAACAAGGCTGGCTCTTTGTGCTCTGCCCATACTAGGGTATTCATTTTTAACATACTCTAAAGTATCCCTAGGATCTTGACCGCTCATCTTTAATTGCTTGGCTGTACTGGCCGCAAAGTCTATTACTGCTTCGTCACCTGGATAGTTATCTTTTGCTTTTTGTCTTTCTGCTTGTCGCTCATCATGATCTTTAATTTCCTTCCAACTTACTGTTTCGTTATTATAAGTTAATTCTCCATCGTCGCAACCATAATTACCAAATCCATAACAGTCTTCATCGTCTTCCACATTAGGACATTCTGGACAATGGCCGTCTACAACATACTGTGCTTCAACTTTACTGCTTCGATCTAAAGCATCCTGTAAATCTTTATATGCTTGAATTCTTTCTTCGGCATCATAGTAACCATCAGGCTGACCAATCATTTTTTCGTCTGCTTCGTTAATATCTTCGTCTAACCCAACATAGTTCCACATACTGCCATTTTTTTCATAGCCTGCCATGTAATGAGCATCATCTGAATCTATGCCATTGTCTTTGGCCCAATGTACAATATAATAAGAACGAAGTTTTGGGTCAACGTCGGCAAATTTTGCTACAATTTCTGGGTCTGCCTTTGGTGGCTGATAATAGTTAATTGCTTCTAGTAATGACTGAATCTTCATACTAGTATTTATCAAGAATTATTCTTCTGAGGGGTCTTTCCAAACTAACTTAATACCGCGTCTGGTTAATTCATTACGACATTTCTGTTTGATTTTAGGTTTTTGACCATTATTGATGTAGTCAATTAATTCTTCTTTGGGAGTATTTTTAATATAAAAATGTTTTGTTACTACATTTTTTGTACCGCGTACTAATGTTTTTTGTGTTGGCTTAAATTTAATTGGCATATTATCTCCCTTGTCCTCTGTATTTTTTATGTGATCGTTTTTTGCTTTTATTCATAGTGGACATGCTAATCTTAACACGTCTACCACGACCGCCATTTCCTATACTGGAACATTTACGGGAACCTACATGTGCTGTTGAATATGCTTTTGATTTTGCCATCTCTCTCCTAGATTAATTACAGAATGTATTTATATTCTGCTAAAACATGCATGCCAGTAGTTTTGGCAAGATCTCTATTTTTTAATTCAAAGCCACATTCATTAGCAACTTTAGTAATCTTTGGAAGTTCTCTAGTATTTTCTGCTAACAGTATTAAGCAGTCAGGAGCCATATGCTCTTTTATATTTGTAAAGAATTCTCTGTGAATGTCCCAATTAGTGTCTACAGCAATTCTTTCCCAATTTTCTTTACTATGATTTGAGTAGTAAGCATTTTTCTGCATTAATTGATATTCACAGAAGTGCGGAGGGTTACCAACTATTAAATCGTATTTGCCATCTAATGCTTGTACATTATCAGCATGTACTATAGTAGCATTATTAATACTACTGTCGTTGATAGTCTTTTGTAAAAGATTTATTGCTTTATCATATGTTTCTAAAAAAGTTATGTTGTCACAAACATCGCATGACAACATGCCAAATCCTATAAAGCCAGGACCAGCACACCATTCTAAAGCATTATGAAATTTTTTATCTGGATAGTATTCTTTGAAGTAGTCTATGTAGTCAATTAGGAAAAATGAACCACCGCCATTTGTTTCTTCGGTGTAATAGATAGGAATGTCGTTAGTTTTGTATACCCAGTTGAGTTCTAAGTTTTTCACAAAACTATTTATTTTTCTTAAGTTTTGCTACTTCTTTTTCTAAGTCTACGATTCGCTGTCCTAATAACGGATATTGTTTTAACCATTTTTCTTCGCGAGTAGCAATTTCTAAATCATATCGCTTTGCTACCCACTCCATGGCATTATCCATTTTGACTTGGAACCATACGCCCATCTTAGTATTTTTAAACCACTGATAAAAACTACTGCCTATAATACTTGATAGTATAGCCTTTAGTGATAAAATTATTAACCAATTCATTTATTTTCCTTTTGTATTACTCACGTTCTTGGCTTTACCACGTCTATTTTTATTAGGGTCTTGCCTACGTTTTTTACTTACTGCGGCACCTATTGCCTTCTTGCCACCTTTTGCTCTTAACTTTGCGGCTTTTGATTTACTTAAACACTTAGGTTTGCCTTCACCTTTTTTGCTGTCGCCACACTTACCAATTCTTTCACCTTTGGTATTGTAACGGTCCCAGCCTCCGCCTCCAGCACCACCGTCTTTGCCTTTGCCAAACCAGTCACGTAGATTCTCATCTATTTGATTATCAAGTGCTTGACGTATAGTTTTTACATTTGATCCAACTTCTCTAGCAATATATCTAATTACCAATTTATCAAACGCATCTAAACTGTCATCTTTGCCTGCCTCTTTTGCTTTTCTAATAAAGTCGCCGTAATCACCATATTTTTTAAGGAATGTTGCAACCATTTTAACATCTTTTGGTTCCATATCGGCCGTACTTAAAAATTTCCCGCCTGCTGGGGCTCTTTGTGCATAATAGAACTCTGTATCATTGTGTATTAAAAAATGTACTAAACCTACATCCACACCGTTTATTTCACTTTCTAATTGTACATCTTCATTCTTAACACAATTAGGCACACGTTTTCCGAACATGGTTTTCATGCCCTTCTTCTTGTAGCCTTTCCAGCAACGGGTTCCTTCTGTAATTTCGTTTATTAACATTATTTTGCCCTGTCTATTTTATCTTTAAGATCTTCCATATCTGCTTCTATATCGTAAAGTCTAAATTTATTTACTTTGTCTTCGACATGTTTTAATTCTGGATGGAATTTCATTGTTACTATTTTAGCATCTTTTTTGATTGATTTGCCGTCAACTAAAACTTCTACTTCAAACGGTACATGTTTCTCATACCAGTATGCCATATCGTAACCACCGTCCTCTAAAAGTGTTACTAGTAAACCTCTATCATAATCTTTATCTTCTGCTTTCAGCACCTTCATATCTCCACGTGGAAGATACAATGCTATGTTACGATCTCCTGATGTTGGTTTTTCTTTTTCTTCTGAAACGTTGTTGTAAAATTCGAATAATCGCATTTTTACTACTAAGATTTATTACCCCAGTTCTTAGCACCTTTCTTACGACACTGAACTAGAGCACCTGAGGCATAAGCACTGGGCCAAACATCATATCTTGCTTTGACTTTGTGATAACAAGCATCTTTCTTTTCTGCTAGTCTATCAAATTCTGCTTCTGTAATTGGTTGACCAACTGACTCTTCTAATGATTCAAAAGAAGTTTTAGGCTTAATGCCTTTTGCTTGATTTCTTTCTTTTTCGTCATCAAATGCTGAACTAACTGTAGGAACTTTATTAGGCTCTTGCCTTCTCATAGTTTTTTCTTGACTATATTCTCTTTGAAGTGACGGGAATTTTTGTTTTACTTGGCCTAATGTTATATTAGGATATTTTTCCATTGCCCAAGCATAAAAGTTACCAATAGCAAATTCTTTATTTACAGCCTGATCTCTTTTAGCGGCACGCCTTAATTCTGGATTATTGTACATTCCTTCGTCGTCTGCTTCGCCTACAAATTTACCTCTATTAATATTAGGTGATTCATGTCCTGTACTAGGCTTAACTTTTTTAGTTACTTTTGATTTGGCTTTTAAGTGATTGGGTTTATCTTCGCCCAGTTTACTAAGATCAATATTCATTGGTCCTCTTCGCTTACGAACGTTGCTATTCTTTTTGCCTGGCTTGATTTCTTTAATTCTTTTAGGCTTAGTAACACGAGGCATCTCGCCACCTAAATTGCTTAAACCTTGTAGTACTTCGTTAATATTCATATTGGTCCTGTAAAATAATTATATTTGTATTTATCAAAATATGTAAGATTTTCCAGCCAAAAAAAATCCCCCTATAATGGGGGATCTAAAAAATGTTTTTTTAATTATTGGTTACAATTATACTGAACCTGAATCTGTTACTAATCCGTAGTCTACAGGTTGTATTGTTCCTCTGGTTTCTATTTCTACTGATACTCTCGCAGTTCCGGCTGATGCCGCACCTTGAATAACTTCAGCACATATAGTTACGTCGCTTGTACTAGGCCAAATATAGTGAAAATCTGATCTATATTGTCCAGCAACTGTGAGGTCTATGTCACTTGCCTTAAATAGTAAATCTTTATCACCTGTCGTTCCTACAGTAATCGCTGTAGTATTATTAGCATTAGTCCATGCTGTGTCGACTTCGACTATTACTGCCGATGCTCTTACTGCCGATGAAACGTCTAGTATATTCTGTGTACCACTATCGTATGCCACGTTAGCAGTCGCAAATACTAAACCATTTGCGCCGGAAGCCGCTCCAACACCTTTTGTACCTACATATTGGTGAGCAACTAAAAATACGTTACTACTAATACCACTTGGTACGGTGTTTGGGAAGTGTAAAACACCTGCCGCGTAATCAAATACCCACTCGTTGTTAGTAGTCAAAGCATTCATTTTATTTGAATCGCCCTTAGCATCTGATTCACTAGTGTAAACCTTTGCTAAGTATGTACTACCAATTGAAGGTGGTATAAAGTCTCTTAGTCTATTAGCACTACCTGGTACAACATTGCCAGTAACATCCGCTACAGCAAGCCACGTTTTATTGCCTGATACAGTTGGGTCAGCAATCATTCTAATTGGTTGCTTAACAAAGTCACTGCTATCACTTGTATGCCCGTAATATTTTACAGGTGTTGCGGCACTAGTGCCTGGTGCTGTTGCTGGGATATCTGAAGATTTCTGCCAAACGTCTTGTGCTAGAGTAAGTGTTTCACTCTTATAAATTTCGTTTGGACCTTCCTTACCGTCAATATCTGTCTCGGTAACACCATAAACAACTTTCTTCCAAAGGAAATCTAATTTATCGCTATCTGAAATTGCCATTATTCATTTCTCCTTAAGATACGCTCAGTGCTAGAGTATTACCATCGCTTGTTGCGTATTTAATTCTTACTAACACTACGTTATTAGTGGCATTGGTTGTACTTTCTGTGCCTAATGTAATCGAAACTGAGCCGGAACTCCCACTTGCGACTGTACCATTGGCGCAACCTGCACCGTTACCCGTACCACCTGGGTTACCTGAGCCATCGTATAACGTAAATGCGTCATACCATGCTCCGCCTGTTGCGTTAGGTGATGTGCTATTGTTATCACTAACTCCAGGCAATCCTATAAACAAGCCACTATATGAACCTGTAATAGATATGCTAAATGTACTCAAAGCACTTTTTGCAAAATAGAATGTCATATACTGAGTAGAATCTTTTCCACTGTAGTCTATGGTATTCGCACTTGGCAAGTACCCTGAGGTGTAATCAGTTTGATCGGCACTCAACCTTCCGCCGACTACCGTTGCTTCATGCTTGTAGCCTGTTGCTGATAAGTCTTGGTTGCTGTCCCATGTTAAACTACTACTTGGTAGGTTACCTGCGCCTAAAGGTGTATCACCTGTAGCACTTGAACCTAAGTATACTCTATTACCGCCAGTCGCTCCTGATGGTATAGAGATGTTCTGTTCGTCAATATCACTTGATCGGGCAGTACCCGCCTTAAGTAATACAGTTTTGTTCGGAGAACCGAACTGAGTCTGTGTTCCAGACCCGTTTACGTTTGTGCCAGTTGCAATTATTGTCCCTAACGTATGTCTGTTAGTTCCATTAATATTAACTGTCATGTCGCTCAATGATTGAGCACTTGTTGTTTGTCTGGCTATCGGTGTTGATATGCCGACGTCTGAATATGAAAAAGTTTGGGTGCTAATAACACCGTCTTCTGCCGTAATACTAATAGGATTACCATTATAGTATGTTTCTCCTGCCAAATTGGTCATTGTCATATTCCCAATAGTTATAGTACCACCTGTAGCAAAATGCTCAATACCTGAACTTTTTGCTGATGATCCTGCACTATTTGCTGTAACATCTCCAGAAGCAAGTGCCGGTGATGCCGTTAAGTCATCTACAACAAAGTAAGCAGTATTTGTATCACTTGCTTCGTCGTGCGTCATTTGTATTCTGTTCCAACCTGAACTTAACGCAGATGCTACTCTTACTTGAGCATCACTTGCCGTATAAAATCCTGGTGTGTCACTTGGGAAATCCTGGTATCCACTTACTCTTAATGATGACGTAGTACCGTCCTTGTCTGTACCGTCAAAGGTTACAGCACCTGCGGCACTATTATTAATCATTACAGTTAGTGTACCTGAGTCTGATCTAAAGTTATCAATTTGATTAGCATTTGGTGTCGTATCAGTAACACGAGTAACACTTGCGCCAGCACTTGCTGGTAATGTGCCACCCGAAGTTCTATCTGGTACGGTTCCACCAGCAAGATAAGGCGAACTTCCTACACTAGAAAAACTTAACGTTTCGCTATTTGGGAAGTCTCCGGGTGCTGTTGGTACTAACAATCCTAAAGTTTCATTTAGTGTATCGATCGCACTTGAAATTTTAGTACTGTCTGTTAGTGCTATAGCACCTCCGGCATAACTTCCGTCACCATGTTGTGTAACGTCTCCCAAACTAATTTGGAAACCATCAGCACTTCCTGATAGACCTGCGTCTAACTGTGCCTTTGTTACAAAGTGACTAGAAGCACTACCGTTTGCTCCTGCTATTGTGGCTAATGCTCCAGCGGTAGTCTTAAGAATAACGTTTCCGCTATTGCTTTCGATCGTATTACCCCTTTTGCCTAATTCAATATTCGCGCCTACACCTGCAATTCCGTAATTCTTAGTGTCTGCCATTATATTTTCTCCACTTTATATATTTTTAACCGGTTATAGTATATGTGTGTTGTATTGGTTAAAGCATCTAAGATACTTTTGATAAAAGTATTTATCGCATTCGGTGAATAACTGTACGGTAAGAGATTAAATACTACTATGGAATATTCTGAAGGGCAATATTGGGATCAATTGAATGACGAGAACCGTATGAGACTACAAGCGGGCCTTCGCGACAGGGGCCTTATTAGTTGGCAAGATCTTAACTTGCCTAAAGAGATGGAAGATATTAAACAAAGCGACTTAGACAAGTGGGTCGTATTGTGTGAAGAAAAAGGAGTAGACCCACAACGTGTAGTAGTCGACGACAATAACTTAAACTACAAATGGGTAACTGAAAATTACGATTTCAAAGCAGTATATTGTCCTAACGAACTTTACAAATGCCAAGGAAAATTAGTTAAGCCGTGCGTACATAAAATACCTGAAACTACTTTAAATTTTATGGCAGGAAATTATGGTTTTAGTAGGTGGCGTCTATTACAAAACTTATGGAAAAATAATTTACTAACGGACAGTACAAAATTATTTTGGTCAGCATACAGGACCTGGGAGCAAGATGACATCGACGCACCTGAATGTTTTACCAATGAGTTCTTAGAGTTCATGAAACAAAATGTTCCACGTACATTTATGGGCGATACATTTTATAATAAGTATCCTGAAGATATAAATTTAGGCACATTTGAGCAACGGTATATTACAGACTTTAATAATCAAGATACATGGATATATGAAAACTCACTTATATCTGTTGTTGTAGATACATTTTCTAATTGGCCCAAATTAAATGAAGATCCTAAAGACAGATTTCCAAATGTGTATACTACGCCCAAAACATTCAAAGCAATAAAACATAAAAGACCATTTATATTAACAATAGGAAAACAACAAGGCGAATTAGAAATGTTTCGTAACTTAGGATTTGAAACATTTAGTGGTGTTTGGGACGAAACATATGATATAGATTCTTTCCATAAAACAGTTGACCATATAGGAGACTTGTGCTATAATTTATCTAATGAAAACATTACTGAACTATACTATGCTACCGCTGATATATGCGAACATAACTACAACGTGCTTATGAACACAGATTGGGTAGCATGGTACTTAAACGAGTTAGATAAACAATATGGCCTTTAACAACGCAGTTAAGAGAATTGGTTTTTGCTGTAAATACTTAGACGCAGATCAAACACAAAAACCTAAAGTATTAAAAGAAATACAACAACAATATACCGAGAAAGGTACAACTGTTGCGTGGTGTAACAGACAAGAAAAAAGTGTTGCTGAACAAAAACTACTAGACATAGTTGAGCACAACATGAAGAGTGCCTACAACCTCGTTGATTACGCCGGCAGTTTACCCGCTGGTAGGAGAATGGTTAGACTAGGTAGTAACCAAATACCAATGGCTACTGAACCTAGTTGGAGATATGTTTTCGAAGATAAAACAGTTCGCAAGGAACTTGAACGTGGATTCAGAAGAGTTGGTGATCATGCTCGTGAGTGTGATGTTAGGATCAGTTTTCATCCTGGTCAGTTTTGTGTCCTTGCTTCGGACAATGATGACGTAGTAGAACGTAGCATTGACGAATTCGAGTATCATGCTGATATGGCCAGATGGATGGGTTACGGTCAAGAGTTCATGGACATGAAACTTAACGTACACATATCAGGTAGACGCGGATATCAGGGTATCATAGATGTATTACCTAGGCTTTCCCCTGAGGCTAGAAACACTATTGCTATT